>TARA_B100001115_G_scaffold108197_1_pt1 | contig 12354 bp, 12 predicted proteins | sample TARA_B100001115 | Tara Oceans TARA_B100001115 (sample SAMEA2622652) | marine metagenome | biome: marine biome (ENVO:00000447); feature: surface water layer (ENVO:00002042); material: "saline water (ENVO:00002010), including plankton (ENVO:xxxxxxxx)" | depth 5 m | reverse complement strand
AGCAGATCATAAAGTTACCTTTACCTCTACGTGTCTCTTTAGCAATTACGTTTGACTCTCTTTCAATTTGAAGAATCAAACCTTTAAACTTCTCAACTGACCATCTACCATCGGCGTCTGTCTGAACGTTGAAGATACCGTTAATAGCAGTGTTAGCTTGAAGTGCGCCTGTCTTAGCTTGAGAGTTAATAGTTCTAATAACTTCTCTATTAATTTCAGCCAAGATCTCTGTTGACAGAATATTTGCCAACTCAGTCTCAGCGTCTAGACCATGAATTGCTTTAAGGTCTTGAGCCAATTCCAAGCTGTATTCTGCTTTAAGCGCTCTTGACTTAGCAGTAACAGTTGCTTTTTCGATGGTGAATCCCATTTGATGGAAGTCTGAACCACCGGTTACTCCAAGTGCCTCTCCGTCTGCAGTTGACATACCACCTGCGAAGATATTAGTCAGTCTCTGATCGTCGATAGTTGAGTCACTATCTGTATCAGTAATGCCATTTAAGCCTGAAGCATTATCGGAATCGTGTGTTCCGGCGCTGTCACCTGAGAATTGAGTTTCAGCTTCGTTAAACAATGCTTCTTTTGCTGAAGTATTTGCCGCGTTATATCTTGACTTCATTGCGAAGATCAAGCCTGTTGGACCGGACATTGGCTGCACGCCGCAGACATCGTATGCCATCAAGTTTGGCATTGCACGTCTTACGAGTGCGATCAAGACCGGGTTCCAGTTAGCAGTACTCGCGGTAGAGTTAGTCGGAACTCCTGCATTCTCTGAAATCATACCTTCTTCTCTAAGGGCGATTTCTTGGTTTTCGAGAATTGCTGCAGTTACGGCTTTTTTATGATGATCTGTAATCTTACCAGCTGACTCTTCGTTCAATACTGGAGACCACTTTTCGATCAACTTATCGTATGATGCTGTATTTTGCATAGCTAGTGCTCCCGTTATTTGTTAGCAGTTTTCTTAATTGCGCTAAGGTATGATGCCATAGAGTCAGATGTTTCCACAATTGGACCATCTTCTGCTTCAGCTTCACCGCTAGCAGTATTTGCAGCTTTAGTAAAGTATGATTCTTTGACTGTTGCTACTTTCTTAGCGAAAGTCTCTTCATCTTCAAAATCAATATTCTCTACTAAGCCTTTAAGCTTTTCAACCTGAGTCTCGGCTAGGTCTTTTGATGCTTCACGGATAACCGCTTCGCGTTTATAACCTTCCAATTCTTCGGCCATTGCGATTGCTTGACCAGTTGTGTCATTGAGCTTTTGCTCTAGATCGTCAACTGTCCCGGCAAGTTCGTCAACAAGATCGGTTTTTCCTTCTGGTACCTCGATGTATGACTCTGTAAATAGGTCTTTCAACTTATTCATAAAGTCTTCTGCAATCTCGGTTCTTAGACCATTTTGAATTGCCAACTTGTTTTCTGACATCCAGTTTTCAACTACGTAGTTTAAATAGCTGTCTACTTTCTCTACGAGGTCTGCTTTTGTCTGATCGATTTCTGCAGCTAATTCCTCATTGTACTTTTCTTCTAGCCTATCAACCTCGTCTGAAAGCTTTGATTGAATTGCGGCTTCAAAGATAGTTTCTGCCTTTGCCTTAAAATCGTCTGAAAGTGTAGCTTCTTCAGACACCAATGCTTTAAGATCATCTTTGAAATCGGCTTTGTAATCGATTGAAGGCTTATCTTCAATGATTGCATCTTCCTCATTCTCGACGTGATCTTTCATGACTTGCGAGTACATAGCTTCAACTGCGCCTTTTTTGGCTTTGTTCATCTTTTGATACATCGCGTTAATCATGCCTGATTTAGTTAACTTAGGCATTGGATCTTTTTTGGTGCTATCAGCAGCTGTTCCACCGGCCATCTTACGACCACCTGCAGTACCAGTTGCGTCACCAGCCTTGTCTACACTTGCGACTGATTGGGCTTCAGCATTCTTAGGATCGTGTTTCATTTCCAAGATTTCCTCATCGTCTTCTTGGAGTTCAACATCCTGATCTTCGATTTGATTTTCATCAGTCATTTTTTGACTCCTTATTTTGATTTAAGTAACGAGAGGAAATTTTTAAACTCACGAACCTGAGTCTCATAGAGATCAGCACGTGGAGCTTTCTTAATTTCAGTCTCCATTTGTTCAATTGTTCGAGCTTCGATAATTCCGTTATTCCAGACCCATTCAACTCCTTCCATTATTCCATTAACGAAAGCACTAGGTGCTGATGGATCTTGCACGATATCAATCGCGTTTAAGAGATAATCGTCATTAACGACCATGGTGTTACCATTTTGCTTCAAACTTCCCATACCACGAGTCGAAACACCGAAATTAACTTTACCGTCAAGCAGCCCTTTTACAACCTGCCCCATGGGAGTTTCTAATATCGATGCCTTGCCCACAACATTGTCACCGTCCATTTCTAGACTTTCAATCTTGTGGGAAACCCTATCTAAATTAACGGTCGGACCTTCAGGGTGGTTTAATTCTCCAACGGCTCTGCCTTTGGAAACCTGAGTATCAATGTACCTACCAAGAGCTTTCTCCATGATAGGCTTTGGATATATACGACCGTTTCGATTCTTTACATTAGCTTGAGCGAAGATACCTTGAATCTTATAGTTCTTTTTGCCGGTCTTTTCGTCGGCTTCAACTATGTATTCTAAATCGCTTTCGGTATATTCTGATATAAGCTTCATGTTATTTCCTACTTCATTCTTCTGTATTGTTTTAAAAACTCTTTTGACGCCTTTTCAGCTTCGCTTTGAGAACGGTATACATCGAGTCTATCACCATCAACATAAGCAACAAATCCATTTCGTTCCTTATGAATTTTGACAGTAACTCTGCCAATCTTCTTATTATATACTTCCTTACCCTCTGGTTTTCTACCAGCTAGTTCTCTCAAATGTAAAAAAGTTTTCATTCCATTACCTTTATTTATACTTTTAAGGTTTTCTACTTAGATCAACAAGAACCTGTTTACTCTTCACGTTCCCCTTCTTGTCCGTCCAGTTCTTCGTCTCCCACTTCGAGTTCGTCATCACTATCGGACTCTTCTTCGGATCCAGCTTCAACCTCATCCTCTTCATCTGTGTCGCCTGAGTCACCGTCATCTTCGGCGCCTTGAAGATCTTCATCGTCTTCTTCATCGCCGTCAAGATCGAGCTCTGGCTCTTCTGGTTCTTCTTCTCCATTATAGATTTGACCTGCCAATCTTGTTTTTTCTTGATCGAGTATGTCATTAAGTTTAATTGTCATGACTTCTCCAAAAATAGCTCCGGCTTTATTAAAGTCCTGAGCCATAGAAGCTTTCACCAGATCTTCAATTGGATTAACTTCTTGTTCGTTTTCAACTTTAGCTGTTGCATCATTCATTATACTGCTCCTTGATCGTCATCTTGTTGTTGCGCTGCTGCTATTTCTTTTTCCATTTTATCAATTTGATCGTCGTCAAGCATTAATACATGCTTTTGAACATACTCTTTGGAGAAATAATCACCTACATATTGCGAAATTTGGTCTAAAGTTTGTATCTTTTCTCTAAGAAGTTCGGCTTCTTTTAATTCCGCGAAATGATTATCTCTCAAAAAGTCTACATTTAGTTTATTATTCCACTGTTGCCAATCTTCTTCAGTAATAATAGACTTCATGATTAACTGTTTCTTAAGAATATCATAGAAAAGATTAGCAAATCTGTTTCTTATTCTATCGATAAACTTTTGAAACTTTAATTCATCTCTACTTATCTCAGTCGCTCTTCCAAGAGAAAATTGTTGTTCTTGTTCAAGCCTGTTCATTGGAACATTTAGTGACCTGTACAACCTCTTTTGAAAATATATTACGTCTTCGATCTGTCCTAGGTTCTCTCCCCCTGGTAATGTGGTAATCTCAGTACCACGGCCTCCCTCTCTTCTTGGTAACCAAAAATCTTCCAGCATCGACATATGTTTTCTATCGTCACGTATCTCGCCGGTCTTGGCATCGTACACTAATTTATTTCTGTACTTTGCCATAATATCTTTCATGTATTGTTCGGCCTTACCTCTTGGTAAGTTACCAACATCTATGTAAAACATTCTTCTTTCTGGAGCTCTTGCTAGCCTGTAAATAACTAAAGAGTCTTCCATCATTCTTAGTTGAGTTATTGGCTTTAAAGCTTTGTGTAAGTACGAAATAACTTTCTTTCTATGTTCGTCCATCAAACCAGAAGTACAATAACTTACAGAATCGGCCGTAAGTTTTATTCCAGCGGTTTGATTCCCTGGCTTTTCTTGGTAGATATAAAATTCATCTACTTTCTCAACTATCTTAGCTCCTGTTACAGGATCTTTCTTATGTTTTACTTGTTTAACTTTTCTAATTTTTGCAGTGTCTACATATCTAATTTCTTGAATACCTGCATTCAAGTTATTTTCATCTGCAACTAAGTGATGATATATTCTTCCATCAACATACCATCTTCTAAAAATGTCATGACCTAACTCTTTAAAGTTAAGCATATTATAAATTTTTTCAAATTCTTCTGTAATTTGTTTCTTTATACTCGCGCTAACTGGAACTAAATCTAAGTTAAGTGCAAGTGCTGGCTTTTTGTCACTAGCCGTGATTGCTTCATTAACGATGTCTTCGATAGCTGCATCAGCTTCTGGATGCATCGCACTTCCTCTATACTTAAGTATAAGTTGAGCGTTATCTTTGGAATCGTCTCCATCCATATTGATGTACGTACCATAGTGGCCACCACCAACTTTAGATGACACATAACCGGCTCCATCATCGTCCGTAGGTGGAACGATAGATTTCATATTCTTGCCGGGTTTTACACGACTTATTTCAAAACCAAATAATTTAAAACTGTCTGCCATTGTAATTCCTTTTAAATCTAGGAGGGCTGTTTCTGCCCTCCTAGTATTTATCATTTAGCTCGTGGTGTCTGTCTCGTAGTACTGATAGGCAAACGTTACAGTAAACCTTTCGATCTCGTCATTAGTTGCGTATGCAAGATCGATAGCTGACATATCCTGTGGATATGATCCTCTAAAGGTATACTTCTTAAGTACGTCGCCTGACCTATCAAGTTGCTCAACTAACAGATCAGCTTCGTACGCAACAGGAGAAGTAAGACCAGTATTTGCTGAGTGAGCATTCATACCGTTCATCCATCTTTCCATTGAGTTTCTGATAGCAAAATCTGTATCATTGATGATAGTTACAGTCCACACATCGAAAGTTCTATCACCGGCCATCTTGAGCTGTCTTCCTCTAAAAGGAACTACAATTTGCCCAAGTGTTGACCCTGGTAATTGAGCGGTTTCACATAGGAAAGACGTCAATTCCGGATCACCATCGGCATAGCCGGGGAAGTTAATTGTTGCTTTGAAGAGGTTAGGTCTAGCCCCGCCGCCTCTTAGCTTTGATTTAAAATCATCTACGCCTAGTACTGCCATTGTCTACCTCCTTAAACCGTTCCAACGACTTCTTCGAAGTCGACGCCAGTTCTTACGGCCACAAAGTTCAGTGTGACGAAGTTGATTGATCTTGCCGGTTTGATGAAGATACTTGCGATAAACTCGTTTCTATCAATTACTTCAGGAGTGTTGTTAGTCTCATCGGCTACAACTCTGAAGTCCGTGATTCCACGTCTACCTTTTACTTCTCTAAGCACCGGCTCAACAATATTGACAAACTCAGCTCTCGTAAATTCATCGTTGAATTCAAAGAGAACTTGCTCTGCTGCTCTTGCGATAGCTCTTTCAAGTACTAAGAATAATCTTCTTACGTTGATTCTATCGAATGCAGAAGGTCTCGCGAGTTTAGTCTTATCGCCAAACAAGATGACTCCGGCTCCTGGGATATTAGCAATTGGATTCACACCAGCTCTGTAAAGCTGATCTCTCTGTGACTTAGTAGGTGTATAAGCCAAAGAAGTGATTCCAAAATACTGTCCTCTTCTAGAACCTGCTGGAGAGAACCATGGAGCTCTGTTTAAGTCAGTCGCTGCCATGATACCTGCAGTAGAAGATGAAGCAGGAATATCAATAAATTGGTCGTTGAACTTGTCATAGACTTTCAAATAGTTATTATCCATGAATAGATACGATGACTTTGTAAACGTATCTGCAGTTGCTATAGTATTTGTTACAGCTGTAGAAGCTGAAGTAACATTAACTACATCACTTCTAGCTGGAGATGTAACAACTACACAGTCTTTTCTAGTAGAAGCTGCAGTGCTTACAAGATCGTTAACAACTGTAGTTTGATCAGCTCTTGATACCATCGCTGGTGCAATCAAGAAGTCGATCTCAACTTGGTCTTTATCTTCGAAAAGATCATAACCAGCTAAGATATTTCCAGTTGTAAGAGAGGCAACATCGACTCCACCACTAAAGTTATAGTCGACGTCAGTATTTGTAGTACCAGTTGTCTTAGTAAAATTGTCGCCACTGTCTATCGATGTTCCAGCTCCAGCTGATTTGAAGTCTGAATCAAAATCGATAAGCCACACATACTGAGAATTTCTATTTACAACTTCTTTTACAAAGTTATTAGTTCCATCTGATTTCTTTGCGTTTGAACCTAATGATAAGAAAGCAAAAGATTCAAGGAGTGTGCCTTTAGTTCCTGTAAATTTTCCTTCTTTATCTACAATCGCCACGTGAACTTCGTCGTTTGAAGCATTTCTATCGGAAGCGAAATCGGATGTTGCTGGAGCGGCATCAAAGTTATCTTTAAATGTCCACTGCGAAAATGCTGAGTCGTTAGCAGAATGCGGACATATAGAAACTTGTAAGCTATTTCCAAGTGCTCCTGGGTATTTACCAATAAAGGTATGACTATCTGAATCTAGTGCAGATAGTTGAGTGTTAAAGTCAGCTTCATTCTTAATTACTTCGGCAGGTAGAGATCCATCGCTATCGCTGGATGACTGGCCTGTAGTTGATCTGGCGTTCTTTGCATTAGCGTCGATAACCCTAACTAACTGTAAAGTACTTGAATATCTCAAGAAGAATGATGCTCTGTGATGCGAAATCGCGTGATCTGAGTCAGGTGATGCGAATTTTTCAACAAGAGTAGCCTCATTGTCTACTAAAACTCTTTCATCTACTGGACCCCATCGCGATTTTATAACAGTTGCGCCTGTAGTCGACTGGACGTTTGGCACGCCGCCAGTCAGATCTATTTCTTTGACAACAACTGCTGGTGATTCGGATGGTGCAGAGAGTGCCATTTTCTTTTTCCTCTTTTCGGTTACTAATTATAAGTTATCATAATAAGATTTTTCAATATACCATTATTTATAAGATTATAAGTCTCTATCATATTCTATGGCCCATGGACTATCATCATCGTCTTTTTCAGCTTTTTTAATTTGTTCGCTACCATCGTCTATAAAGCCAAAGGGAACTATATCGTCTTCCATCGCTTGTAGTTTTTGCTTAAATATCATTTCTTTGATATTGATATCTGTCATGTTTGAGAAGTAAGCTGAAGAAATAAAGTAACCAAACATAACTAAGTTCATAACTAAATCATCGTTATTACCGGTAGAAGCTTCAAACGTTTGGCCTTTTGCTTCGAATGTAGATATTTCTAAAATAGTATTTTCGTCGACGATATCGATCTTTCTATTTTCTAAAAGGTCTTTTAAAGCCGAACAACCTAATCTTTTGGATTTTCTGTTTATTTCAATACCGATAGCTCCAGCTTTTACAGCTGATTCTACATGCATGTTTTCATATTCTAAATCATAATATAAACCATTACAGACTACTGAACCTTGATCATTAGCCTCGACTATTGCATAAGCTTGGTTGTAGACATTCGCGTACTTATATATAATATTAGGGAAGAGTAATGGAGAGATAGTGTTGTTGCGATAAACAGCTACCTGTTCAAAAGGTCTTGTGCTAATATCGACTAATGAAAAAGTAGAATAGTCCTGTCCTCTTCCCTTACTTACATCCGCGACTAATATATAATCATGCTTTTTTACTGGTTCTTTATATATTAAGCAATCTCCTCCTTCCAATATTCTTAATGGTTTTCTAGCTCTTAAATCTAAAAGCGTTTGAGCATTTATTAAAGTGTTACCAGTTCCAAAGAAAGTATTTCCAAACTCTTGGTCGAATTGTACTTGAGAAGTATTGTTTATAGTTTCTTCTTTCCACTTCTCGTTTCTTCCCGGGACATCCCACCAATCAACTCTAAAATGAGAATACTCATTTACACCTTGAATGGCTCCTTCCCATATCTTATGAAAGGTGTTACCTATTCCATTCGCTGTAGACGTAACTATAATTTTTGTATCTGTACCAGAAGATATAACAGGATATGTCGAAGTATAAAACTCAGCAGCTCTTTCTACAAAAGCAAACTCGTCTAAGTAAAGAAGGTTAACACTAAGACCTCTAATACTGTTTCCTGTGGTAGCTGCTGCAATAATACGGCTATTGTTGCTAAAATCAATATTAGACTTGTTAAGAGCTTTAACCCCAGGTTGTAAAAAGAACGGAATATTTTCAAGCATAATAGTGATTCTAGCAAGCATCTCTCTTGCAGTAGCACCTTTATTTGCGAGAACCGCGACAGTCTTTTCTGGTTGGAATAGCGCGAACCAGAGTAAGTAACCACATGCCGATATTGACTTACCAGATTGACGACATGCGAGAACGACATTAAACCTATGGTCCTTAAATTGCTTAAACATCTTTTTTTGATATGGATATAGTTTGAAAGAAACTAATCCCTTATCAAGAGATATAATTTTTGCGTATTTTTCAATGAAATATACTGGATCTAGCATACAGGTAGAATACTCTTTTACCTGCTCTTCGGTCCACTCGTGACCTACGCCATCTCTTTTAATATTTACATTGCCGAGATAATTATCATTCTTGTTTTGGAGTGACATCAATCAATTCTTTTTCATTTTTTAGTATCTTTTGAAGATCGGCTGTAGACCCGACAAAGAGATTATTAGTAGTATTTGCTATCTTTTTTATTTCTTCTTTTTTGTCTATGTCTTTCTTTTTCTTGTTAAGATCCATTAGCCTATCGTTTACGTCTGAAATATTTTTTATCATTCCAGACAGTACTTCAAAAGCTCTAGGGTGTTCACTTTCCCTAGCCACTTCAATCATTAGTTCGAGACTTTGCTTGCCTTTTTCTACAAGTTCGTAGTATGTTTCTCTCGAATATTCGTAATCATTATTAATCTTGTCAGAGTCACTCATGTCTATCCACTATAATCAGTTAGTCCTGCTATAAGAGTTTTAAATGACCCAAAACTATCTGCTGCTGCTACTGTAGTTTTCAATTGTGCCATATCTATCAACTTATGCCAAGCGCCTCCATGCGAGAAGTACGCGTCGCCTGTCGCGTGTACGTGCGCGAACATTCCATGATATGTTCCTGCGGCCGGTAACAAGCTTTCGCTGTCATATAAATTAGCATAAGTTATTCTGTTAGCTCCAAAGTCTATGTTATTATTACCTATTCCAGTCTTAGAAGTTACGTGCGCGCTATCGATGAGAGCTATAGCTTCTGACGAATCTAAAAAGTCTTGCGCTGGAGCTCGAGCTAATACATACGCTGAATCTATAAGCGCGATCGCTTCTGAAGAGTCTAAGAAATCTTGAGCTGGGGCTCGAGCTAAAACGTAAGCAGAGTCTATCAGAGCTATTGTTTGTGAAGAATCTAATCCAACTCCATCATTTGACTGTCTTGCCTGCACGTAAGCTGAGTCTATCAAACTAATCGCTTCAGTTGAATCTAATGAACTAGATTGTATATATGCTGGTGTTATAACACTAGTTATGAATGCTGAATCTCTCTGTAAGTCTACCTGTCTTGCTTGAACATACGCGGCGTCTACGATATTTGTTACGAAAGCAGAGTCTCTTTGTAAGTCTACTTGTCTGGCTTGAACATAAGCAGAATCTATAAGAGCTATTGCTTCTGCTGAATCTAAGTTATTAGTTTGTCTATCTCTAATATAAGAAGTAGTAATTATATTAGTAATGAAATTAGAATCTCGTTGTAAGTCAACCTGCCTTGCTTGAACGTACGCTGAATCTATGTTAGCGGTAAAATCAAAAGTAGTCTGTCTCGCTTGCACATAATTAGAATCTATAGTGCCTGTAATTAAAGTCACTGCTTCCGCTGAATCTAATGAATTAGCTTTTGCCATGCTAACGATTGATGATGAATCAATCTGTGCTAGAACTCTATTATTTAAATCTGTGAAATTCGCATCAAGTTCAGCATGAGTCAAGGCTGAACCTTTTACACTTCTAAGTACGATTGCCATGATATGCCTCCTCTTGAGCTAATCGATTAATTTGAAACATAATCACTATCCACATAACCGCTAAAAGTAAAACTAGTGTTTGGTTCGCCTAATATACCTGTTATAGCAGTTGAAAATCCAAAATCACTGTCTTCTAATCCAAACACCGTAGTAGGATTAGGAGTAACTGCAATAGTCTCCAGTTGTATGTCAGAATCATTCAAGCCGGCTTTAATATCAAACACATTAGCCGTACTCTTACGAATGATGTTGGTATCGGAGATTGGACCATGATAACTTAACTTCATCTCAAAGTCCATACTATATATAATTGTTCTTCTTTGTTCCAAAGCTCCTTCAAAGTCATCAGAAAAACTTACACCGTTAATTACTATTTGAATATCTTCTTTAAAAGTAGGAAACTCTGCCGAAAATGGCGATATCGTCAAAGCGTATTGAGGATTGAAAGTAGGTAAGATCTGTTCTACTACTTGCAATGCGTCGTCTTGTGATTTAGCAAATACGTTTAATTGAAAAGTAATTGTGTATGGAACAGGATTAAAAAACTTTTGTCTTTTATTTGTGGTACCATCTAAAGTTGTAGTGTTGAAATTACCTACTTTTGCGAGCTGCCGCGCAGCGTCATACGCAATAGAAGTTATTTCAAAAGACATTCTTGGTAATTTTATAGCGACTTCTGTGTCATCTGTAAGATTAGGATTAGATCTGATTCTATCTAAAAATTTACTTTTTGGAGCATAAGCGAGCGGAACTTTTATTTGACTTATAACTTGACCGGCAGAATTAGCCCTAAGCACATACAGGTTGTTAAACAATCTGCCGAAGAGCGCCACTGCTTTTTTAGTCTTAGAATGATAAAAATATTGACCAAACATTAGTTGTTACTCGTATCTCCAAATGGGTTAGTTTCAGAAAAGTCTATGAAGTCTGTGCCTAAACTAAAGTCTGCGTTTTGTTCGTTCTCTGAAATTTTATTGTCTTCTGTTACCAGCGTGATTACTCCACCTGCGCCACTAGTAAGTCCAATAACTTTCTTAGTAGGCGTAAAGTTATGGAACTTGCCATCATCGGCTCCAGCGTGGATCAAGTGCAGTTTACTATCTGAATCTGAGTATTTAGCAACTTCTCCTCTCATAGTAGTCGTACCAGATTGACTCGTAATAACTTCTCCTTTTACAAATGTTGAGATGGCTGGCGATGAGAAAGTAATTCTTGGAACTACGTAACCGGAACCACCATTCGTAAGAGTAAGTGATACTAGTTCTCCACTATTACTATCAACAGTTGCAGTAGCCGTAGCCAGCGATCCAACTCCGGCTGAGTCTGTAATTGTTACAGTCGGTGCCGTGAAGTAGTTATTACCACTATCGGTAAGATTAATAGCTGTTATGGTTCCTGAACTGTCGATAGTCGCGGTAGCTTCAGCGCTATCTCTAGTATTAGAAAGTGTAAGTATATATGTGTAGGCGTATTTAGTTTCTATGTTGTCAATAGTTTCTACGCCGGTATCTAAATCTTCTCCAGTATATTCGAACAATGAACATCTAAGTTTAAACACTGGTAAGTTACTTAATTGATAAAAAGGTTGTTCGTGCTCGACATGATTAATTTGAAATAGAGACTTTGATAGCTCTAAGTATATCAGATCTCCTTCTTTTGGTCTTAACACTGTGATCTCGTTATCGTAACGAGCTACCGTGTCAGACCATCTTCTTCTTGCTACAACGAAAGTAGCTTCATCTCTTATTTCAACGCCAAACCTAGTGAATAAATCACCTTCACCGTCGAATCCTTCGACGTTTTCTACGTACATTTCTACTTTATATGCTGAGTTAAATGATGATACTGGATCGTCGCCTAGTATCGTGTCTTCGTTTACTAGATCACGTGGAATATAGTAAACCTCTTGCCCATAGATCTTTAAAGATTCTATGACTATATTTTCATATAATTCCTGTTCCGACTTGACTTTGTCGGAGATATATAAGTTTTTTGCCATATCATCCTACAAAAAAGTCTGGTGGAAGTTCTTGCTCCAATCTTAA
>TARA_B100001115_G_C15848250_1_pt1 | contig 12394 bp, 9 predicted proteins | sample TARA_B100001115 | Tara Oceans TARA_B100001115 (sample SAMEA2622652) | marine metagenome | biome: marine biome (ENVO:00000447); feature: surface water layer (ENVO:00002042); material: "saline water (ENVO:00002010), including plankton (ENVO:xxxxxxxx)" | depth 5 m | reverse complement strand
TTGCGCGCCGCTGTGAAGGTGTTTACCGACGGCGCTGCGCTACATCCTAGTAATGCTGAGCTACACGCATCATTAGGTGATGTTTATAGACAACTGGGCGTGCTCGGTGCGGCACTAGAGGCGGGTGAAAAGTCGGTGCAGCTAGAGCCTGAGCGCGCGCTGTGGCGCTATCATTTGGCGTTGACCTATGAACGCGCTTATCCGAAGAAAGCGGACGCTGAATGGCAGCGTTATGTGCACCTAGCGCGCGGAGATGACCGGGAGGCACAGCGGTTGAGTAAAGTGGAAAAAAATGGCAGGAGAAAAAATGATTAAACTGGTCGCCTTTGATATGGACGGCACGATATTAGACGAAGAGAGTCGTTTGTCAATTGATTCGCTGCGTACGATTGAGCTTCTACTGGACCAAGGTATTGCAGTGGCTAGCAATAGCGGTCGCAGCATTCGACGCTCGCAGGAGCCTTTGGCTGATTGGCCGCACGTGGCTTCTGCACTCTATGTTGGGGCGTACAACGGCGGCGTCGCTGTAAGCGATGTACGAGACGGACGCCGTCGCCTGCTGCACGAAGAGCGCCTCGACGCGGATCTCTTTCGCGAATTAGTCGCCTTTAGTCAGGAGAGTGACTTCAACTTGATATGCTGTTTGTTTGAACAAGATGGTGACGAGTTACGCGAAGCGTATCGCCATTCGCATTCGGTCGATGGATTAGAGGTGTTTGGGGGGCCAGGATTCGTGCACGATGAAAAACTCTATGCGCACTGTTTGAGCGGACAGATCGCTGCTCCGCCTAAGATTATGATTGTTACTGGGGAAGCACAGCGCAATAGAGTGCTTGAAGAAATGCGGGCGCACTGGGGAGAGCGCATCTACGCAACTTGGTCTATCCCTGATCGGATCGAGATCATGCCACCCCACGTCGATAAGTCCTTGGCGCTGCATGCGTTGGCGCGTGAGGTGGGTGCAACGCTAGATGAGACGCTGGCCATTGGCGATGGTGATAATGACCTGCCTATGCTTAGAGCGGCTGGCATCGGTGTGTTGATGGGCAACGCAAAGCCTGAAGTGCGCTCCTTAGCAGAAGATTTGCATATTGAAGTGGGCCCATCGATAGAAGAAGAAGGGTTTAGTGCTACAATATTCCGTTACATAAAGGACCTATGAAAATGAGTGAACATATTGGTCGTTTCGTGCTGTGTTGTGCCTTGTTATTGTCGATGTCTTCAGCAGCTCAGCAGGAGCTTGCACCTTCTGATTCCATCAAAGGTGGTCCTTCCGTTCTGATTGAATTGGATGGGGACAGCTATCATCTCGACATGTTTGAAGTGACTAATGAAGACTACGCATTATTTCTCAATGAGCGTGGCAACAGACAGGAAGAGGGCGTTTATTGGGTCGAGCTGCGCAGTCGCTTTGCGCTTATAGAAGAGAAAGAAGGCATTTTTGCGGCTAAAGATAGCTTCGAAACGCATCCCGTCGTCGAGGTGTCTTGGCACGGTGCGCGTGCTTATTGTGAATGGGCTGGTAAACGGCTTCCAACGCAGCGAGAATGGCGCTATGCATGCGAAGGTTCAGAGGAACTAAAATACCCTTGGGGTGAAGCTTTCGAGCAGGGTTATGCTAATATTTACGGGCACAAGCACGATGGTTATGTGCGGACGTCGCCCGTTGGTACGTTCCCCGAAGGTGCGAGTCCATTTGGTATCATGGATATGGCTGGAAACGTTTGGGAGTGGACCCAGTCGGAGGGCGACTTACAGTTTATACGTGGCGGTTCTTGGGTCAATGGAAACACATTGGCACAGTGTGATAAGCGCTCAAATACAACAGATGCGCATTCGTATGTTAAGGGCAATACGCTGGGTTTTCGGTGTGCGCATTGACCCGTTGAAACGCGTGGGTGACCAATAATGCGCATTCTGGTCCTGCTCGTTCTGTGGGTTGTACCCGCTCTGGCACAGCTGTATTTTACCGACCAGACCGTCCAGGCGGGTATCGACTTTGTCCACGTTGGTGGCGGCAAGGACAAGGGCTTTATACTCGAAGCGCACGGCGGTGGAGCCGCGTTCTTCGATGCAGACGCCGACGGCGATTTAGACCTCTACATGGTAAACGGCTCGACCTTTTCGGCCTACGAACAGGGATCGGGCAATGTTTACTATCGAAATGACGGGGGTCGCTTTGTCGACGATACGGCACATGCCGGGCTCGGCGATCGACGCTGGGGAGCCGGCGTGGCTGTTGGCGATGTCGACGGAGACGGTCTGCGCGATCTTTATCTGACCAACTACGATGCAAACGCGCTGTTTCTAAACCGTGCGAGCGGTCAATTCGTCGAAACGACCTCGGGGGTAGAGGGCAGCGATTTCAGCGCAAGCGCGGTCTTTATTGACTACGATCAAGACGGCGACCTAGATCTCTACGTTACCAATTACGTAGAGTTTGATATCGGTCCTCTGCTAGACGATCCGGGGTTGTGGGACCCCTGCGTCTATTTGGGCGGTCTGCGCGTGTTTTGCGGCCCCGTTGGTATTCCCGGCGGCGAGGATCGCCTCTATCGCAATGAAGGTAGCGGACAGTTTGTCGACGTGACAGAGGTGTCGGGGATTGCTGCAGCCAACGACCACTACGGGCTGGGAGTAGTCCCCGAGGACTTTGATGCCGACGGAGATATGGACCTCTTCGTGGCCAACGATGAGCGAGCTAACGTTCTGTGGCGCAACGATGGGGGTCGCTTTGTCGACGTGGCAATGCAGGCGGGTGTGGCCTTTAATATCGATGGGGAAGAGGAATCGGGCATGGGAGTGGATGTAGGCGATTACGATGGAGACGGGGATGGCGATATCTTTGTCACCAATTTTTATGGCGAGACGAACACGCTCTATCGCAACGACGGCCAGCTTCAGTTTGTCGATGCGACCTCCAGCAGTGGGTTAGCCGCTCCCAGCGTAGAGTATTTAGGATGGGGTGCCCACTTTTTTGATGCTGATAGCGATGGCGATCTCGATTTGTTTTCGGTCAATAGTCACGTATATCCGCAGGTTGATCAGGCCTCGACGGGGGGTGGCTACGCGCAGCGCAACCAGCTGTTCCGCAACGATGGGGGTGGTTATGTAGAGGTTGATGGCGGGCCAGGTTTAGCCGTTAAAGCGGTGAGTAGAGGAACGGCCAGCGGCGACTACGACGGGGACGGCGATGTCGACCTGCTGATAATGAACTTGGACGAAGCACCGACTCTGTTGCGCAATGATACGGAAACGTCCAATGGACACATCGCCGTTGATCTTTTGGGGCGAGGGCTCAACCGGCACGGCATCGGCGCTCGAGTCGGCGTGCGCGTCAGCGGTCAGACGCTGTTGCGCACGGTTAACAGCGGTTCGGGCTATTTGGGAGCTAACGGGCTTCGCCTTCACTTCGGCTTAGGGCCGAACGCGCGGGCCGAATGGGTGTCCGTCCAGTGGCCTAGCGGCGCGCGTGATACCGTGCGTGCCGTGGCTGGGGGCACCGTACTCCGCCTCTCTGAAGGCGGTGAGAACTAGTCAAACTTATTTGACATAACAAGGCACCAGCGATAATTTAATGTCTCCTGCCTTTTATACAGGTTTTTATTCCCAAATCTCAATAACTGATTTACATGAATTGGAATATAGTAGTAAGACGGGTGGCACTTTTTCTCGTGGTCGTGTGGGCCGCGGCGAGTTTAAATTTCTTTTTACCCAGAATAGGTACAGGGCGCGATCCAATTCGCGAAAAGCTGGGGCAACTTGCCGCGAGTGGAGGACTACGACAAGACGGAATTGAAGCCATGGTCAAGGCATATCAGGCCAAATTTGGTCTCGATAAGCCGCTTCATATCCAATACATAAATTACCTTGGTGATGTATTTAGATTTGACCTAGGCTATTCACTTGCTAATTATCCGGCCCGTGTTGGCCAGATGATTGGCAATGCTATTCCTTGGACGATTGGCTTAATGGTAGTTTCTGTGCTGATCGGGTTTGCTATTGGTACTTTGATTGGAGCGTTTTCTGCATGGCCCAATGCGCCTCCTTGGTTGCGTAACTTAGTTCTTCCATTTATGACGCTCTCAGCTATTCCGCCATACTTACTGGGCCTGGTTGTCTTGTATGTTCTGGGTCTTAAAATGCAGTGGTTTCCATTGTCAGGTGGTTATTCGCCTGGAATGTTAGCTATTGCAAGCGTTGATTTTTACTTAGACGTTTTACATCACTCTATTTTGCCTGCTCTGGCTATTGTGTTACAGGCAGTGGGATTCTGGGCGCTCGGTATGCGCGGCATGATGGTGACTACGTCAGGTGAAGATTATGTCACACTGGCTGAGGCAAACGGTCTGCGCAATAAAACGATTTTTCTTCGCTATGGTTTACGTAATGCGATTTTGCCGCAGTTTACGGCGCTCGGTTTATCGCTGGCCAATGTCGTGGCTGGGCAGGTGATTGTTGAAGTTATTTTTGCCTACCCGGGTATTGGTACGGTGTTATTTCAAGCTATCCAATCGTCTGACTATACTGTAATCAACGGCGTAGTCCTCATTCTTATCATGTCCATTGGTTTGGTAACGATGTTAATGGATTTTCTCTATCCGCTGCTTGATCCGCGTATTTCCCATAATAAGCAAAATTAATATGCAGCGGCTTAATCAAATAATTTACTATCTACGCGAAAGTCCGGCGTTGGCTGCGGGCTTTGTGATGGTCTCAATTGTTGTTTTGTTTGGTCTTTTGGGTCCACTTTTTGTTGATACTTCTCTAGCCCAACCCTTGTCAACAACGCCACGAATGGAACCCTCTTGGGAGCACCCTTTTGGTACGGATGATTCAGGGCGCGACCTGCTGTCCGTTATGGTTGTTGGAATACCGCTGACAATGCGAATTGGTTTGTTAGCTGGCACAGTAGGTTTGGGCCTTGGGATTATTCTTGGTTTTACCAGCGGCTATCTGGGTGGAAAATATGATGTAATCGTGATGGGCATAGTTGATACTTTGCTAACGGTGCCAGGGTTGGTAGTGTTGGTGTCGATTGCTTCAACAATTCGTGAAGAAATAAGCGTCAATATGATGGCTCTCGTTATTGCATCACTATCTTGGATGTGGCCGACGCGCGTTATTCGCTCGCAGGTGCTAAGTATGCGAGAACGTGCCTATGTGCAGATGGCTAAGCTCAACGGCATGAGCACAGCCGAGATAATTTGGAAAGAGTTATTTCCCAACTTACTGCCTTACTTAGCGGCGCAGTTTGCCAATGCTGTTAACTGGGCCATTCTCTCATCTATTGGCTTAGAAGCACTTGGCTTGGGACCGCAGAATGATCCAACGGTTGGAATGACGATTTATTGGGCTATCACGTTCAGTGCTTTGATTCGTGGTATGTGGTGGTGGTGGTTTATTCCCATCGTGTTTATCGGCCTTATTTTTGTCGGCCTATTAATGGTCGCTTTTGGACTTGATGAGTTGGCCAATCCCAAACAGCGGAAAGCCGTATGAGTGAGAATACAGAAGATAAAGACTCCTTGCTCAACATCAGCGGCTTGGAAGTGCACTTTGAGACTCGACGTGGTATAGTCCGTGCTGTCAACGAAGTCGATTTGACTTTATACAAAGGTGAACGCTTTGGCCTAGCAGGTGAATCGGGTAGTGGTAAGACGACGATGATTTTAGCGCTTTTGCGCATGATTAAGACACCTGGTTTTATTGCTGGAGGTAAGGCTGTATTTGATGATGGTACGGATCTGTTAACTCTTGACAGGGAACAAGTACGTCAAACTCGACTCAAACGAGTTGCCATGGTGCCGCAGGGTGCGATGAACTCGCTCAATCCAGTCATACGCATCGGTGACCAGATAGTTTTAACTATGCGTGAGCATGGCGAAGAAGAAAGTAAAGAGCTACTCATGCAACGTGTTAAAGTCTTGTTGCAAAAAGTGGGGCTTAATCCAGAAGTAACAAAACTTTATCCGCATGAGTTAAGTGGTGGAATGAAACAGCGTGTCTGTATTGCTCAGGCCATATGTCTTAACCCGCAACTCATTTTAGCTGATGAGCCAACCTCAGCGCTCGACGTGGTTGTTCAGCGGCAGATTATGCAAACGCTGCGGCAGTTGCAATTAGATCTAAATGCAACAGTTCTATTAGTTGGTCACGACATGGGGTTGATGGCTCAGTTTGTTGACCGTGTTGGAATCATGTATGATGGTAAGCTTGTTGAAGTGGGCACGGTCTCTGAGATTTTTCGCAGCCCAAAGCATCCCTACACGCAACGGCTTATTTCCAGTGTTCCTTCCTTTGATTGGTTGGCTACTGCTTGAGAATGATAGTTTGTTTCACCAAGCTGTTTGGCATCTATTTCTGTGGTGAAATTGATTAAATATTCTCATGCTTTGAGAGATATTGCAGATATGTCTTTCTTCGAAGTTAGCAAGGAATTCAAATCTATTTCTGGGATAGCACAGTTTTTTTCTCCCTAATTCGGGCAATCGACTTTCTGTTTTTGCATGAGGAGAGGCACAATGCCACCATTTATTGAGGCACGCCATATACGGAAGGTTTTCACGACAGGTGGTGGTCTGTTTGGAGATGACAAACATACAGTGGCTGTCGACGACTTTTCACTTGAAATTGATCCGGATAAACCGTCTTTCACTGCTATCGCTGGCGAATCAGGTAGTGGTAAAACGACAATCGCGCGAATGCTACTCGGTTTTATTCCTCCCAGTAGTGGTCAAGTGCTTTACAAAGGAAACGATCTTGGTGATTTGGAAAAGGACGAAATGCGTTCGTTTCGTCAAGATGTGCAAGCCATTTTTCAAGATCCATTCGAAGTTTATAACCCTTTTTATAAAGTCGATCATGTTTTAACAACGCCTATTGAGAAGTTTGGCTTGGCTTCTTCGCAAAGTGAGGCGCGCGAGCAAATTGACGTTGCCCTTCGTACGGTAGGTCTGCGTCCAGAAGAAACTTTGGGGCGTTATCCTCACCAGCTTTCAGGCGGTCAGCGTCAACGCATTACCATCGCGCGTGCCCTTTTGCTCAAGCCCAAACTGATCATTGCCGATGAACCGGTTTCGATGGTCGATGCTTCGTTGCGTGCGACGATTCTGGATAGTCTACATAAGCTTCACTCTGATTTTAACATATCCTTTGTGTACATAACACATGACTTGACTACTGCTTATCAAGTGAGCGAACAGATCGTTGTGCTTTATCATGGTAACGTGGTTGAGGCTGGTGATGTAGAAAAGGTTATAAGAGACCCCCAACATCCTTATACGCGTGAACTGATTAGTTCGATTCCTATGCCCAACCCAGGTAACTCGTGGATCGAAAAAGATATCGAATTATATGATCCTTCTAAGACAGATGAAATTTTGCAACGTGAAGGATGGAGTAAAGACGCCGAGGGTTTTTGGAATAGGGATGGTGAGCGTCTTACGATGAGGAAAAAGTAAGCGATGAGGTGTTATGCTATAATTCTTACATGGATGTGTCACTATACGTATGCTGTTTGAATATTAAGAACTGCCTAAGGCGGCTTACGTTGTTAATGACAAATGGTCGATATTGTAATATGGTAAAATATCATTTTTTAGCGTAAGGTAAGTGAGGTAAAGTACATGAGAAAATTGGTATTGAATGTGGCGTTTTTTATGGTGTGCATGTTTGTTTTCTATGGGTGCGGTGGTGGTCAGCAGGGCGCCGTGCCGCGTAATCGCACGTTTATAGCCGATTGTTCTAGCCAGGGAGACTGCAGCGGCCAGTTTAAAGACTACGATACGTTTAATCCGTTCCTGCTGGCCGGCACGACTAAAACGGGCTGGAACTTTGTTTATGAGCCGCTCTACTTTTACAACGCCTACGCCGAAGGGAGTGACAATATTATTCCCTGGATTGCGACCGGTCACGAGTACAACAGCGACTATACCGAGGTCACGGTTTCGATCCGCAAGGGCGTCGAGTGGAGCGACGGCCAGCCGTGGACGGCGCACGATTTGGTCTTCACGATCAACATGCTTAAGGATCACGCGCCGAGTCTGAGCTTTTCAACGGATATGAAGGCCTGGGTGAAGAATGCAACGGCGGTAGATGACCACACGGCCCAAATCGAACTAACCGCTTCAAATCCGCGCTTTATTTTTTCCTACTTTACAAACAACTTCGACAACGGTATTCCCATTATGCCTAAGCATATTTGGGAGGGTAAAGATCCTGAGTCCTTTAGCAACTTCGATATGGAACAGGGCTGGCCAGTCGTTAGCGGTCCCTACAAAATGGCCATTTCGGTGCCCGAACAGCGCGTGTGGGATATACGCCCTGATTGGTGGGCCGCTAAGGTTGGTTTTCGCGAGTTGCCCAAGGTGGAGCGCCTTATCTACCTGCCCTACATGGAGGAGAGTAAGCGCGTGCAGAATATTATTGCCAACGCGATGGATACCAGCCTTGACCTGCGCCCGCCTAACATCAAGTCCATCATAGATGCTAATCCCGGCGTATCGACTTGGACGGGCAAGGAGTTGCCCCTAGGCTACCTAGATTGGTGGCCTGTATGCTTAGGTTTTAACAACTTGGAGCCGCCCTTTGACGATCCGGAAGTGCGGCGTGCGGTTAACCATGCCATTGATCGAGAGCAGCTAGTCAAAATTGGCTGGCAGGGAGCCGGTACCTCTTCGTATTTGCCGTTGCCTAACTTTCCTCCCATTCGCAACTATACGGACGGTATCCAAGATCTGATAGACAAATACGAAATAGGCGTATACGATCCGGCCAAGACCGCAGAGATTCTCCAGCGTAAAGGTTGGAGCAAAGATGGGGAAGGCTTTTGGAGTAAGGGCGGTGAGCGCCTGACAATGGTCGTTGATATCTTTGGTATATTTAACGATCTAGCGCCAGTGCTGGTTGCCCAGCTCAAGCAGGCTGGTGTAGATGCTTCATTTCGTCTTACATCAGACACGTTTACGCGCATGGCCCAAGGCACGGCCCGTGCCTATATGATGGGCAACGGCGGTTCCGTGCGCGATCCGTACTTTACGCTGCGTCTGTACCACAGCCGCTTTGTGCAGCCGACTGGCACGCACGCAGAGCGCTTCTGGCGCTGGTCCAATCCTGAGTACGATGCGATCGTTGATAAGATGGGACAGACGTCTCCCGACGATCCGGAGCTACAGAATCTCTTTCGCCAGGCCATGGAGATTTGGCTGAGTGAACTGCCCTCTATTCCGCTGGTCCAGTGGTATCACCGCATACCGCAAAACGAGACCTATTGGAAAAACTGGCCTACAGTAGACAATGCTTACATAAACAGCGCCTATTGGCACAATACGTGGCTTCTGGTGCTCTTGGGACTTGAGCCGGCGCAGGGCTGAACGCGCTCTTAGATCAACAATGCGGTGTCAGGAGGTGAGCGGAGTGCCCTGCGGGTGCTCCGCTCTTTCCTTTTTCTATATGCGATGACGTATGATGCATTGATGGAAGTTGCTGCTGTCACCTAACGCATTTTATATTGTCACGGCAATCATAATCCGACACGTCGAATCGTGTAAAAGTATACCATGGAAGAACTCGTAATAAAAGGACTGGTAACGCTGCGCGATGATTTGCGGCGTGGAAGAATTGGATCTAGGCTACGAGGAGACAAATGAGAGCCTACGTGCCTTAGGCGCTTAGATAGAGCGTATAAATGCGTATCCATCTAATTAAAATTACACGCTTATGAAAATCACTTCTATTGAAAATACGATTGTTAGTGTGCCCTACAAGTACCGCGAAACTTCGACGCGTGTGCGGCGGGACGGTGTTACGGCTGTTCTGGTCAAAATCAACACAGATTGTGGGCTAGTTGGCTGGGGTGAGAGCTGTCCTGGGCCCAACGTCGAAAGTATCTGTGCTGCACTCGATTCGGTTGCACCGCTTTTTGTCGGCCGCGATCCGTGGCAGCGAGAGGCGATAGCGCGGGACTTTTTCTCTACGGCCCACTGGTATCATCGTGAGATGAGCGGAAACTTCGCCTTTGCGGGTATCGACATGGCACTGTGCGATTTGTGCGGTAAAGCTTCTGAGCAGCCGCTGTATAACCTTTTTGGTGGCTTGCAGCGCGACGAGGTCGACTACTTTTATTACTTATCGTATGGTGAGCCCGCCAAGATCACTGCTCAGGCTGAGCTGGGCATCGAACAGGGCTACGACGTGTTTTATCTTAAGGTGGGCATCGACTTTGAGCGTGAGTTAGAAATGGTCGCTGCGTTGCGTTCTGCAATAGGGCCAAAAAGAAAAATACGGATTGATGCCAACGGTTCTTGGAGTGTCAATGAGGCCATTCGGCATTTGGAAGCCTTTGATACCTATCGCATCGATTTTGCCGAGCAGCCCGCATGGCCTGAGCCCATAGAGAATATGCTGGAAGTCCGTCAGCAGACGCCGGTCGCTCTGTGTGCCAATGAGGGACTGTGGCGCGTGTGTGACGTGCACGAAGTTATAAAGAGACGTGCCGTGGACGTGCTGTGCTTCAGCAGCAATTGGGTTGGCACGCTGGGACAGTTTCATCGCCTGAGTTGGCAGGCACAGGGCGAGGGGCTGCAGGTTTGTCGTCACACGCACGGCGAGCTAGGCCTTATGGCGGCTGCATCGCATCACGTGTGTCTAACGCTGCCCAATTTAGTGGATGGCAATCAGCAGGTGGCTGCGATGATGGAAGATGATATCTTATGTGAGCCCGTTCCAACGTCTACCGGGCCGCGCTGGGGAGTGCCCCAAGGGACCGGACTCTGCGTTGAAGTGGACGAGGGAAAAGTGGCGCACTACCATGCACTATACCGCCAACACGGCGCCTTCTTACCCTATCGTCGCGAGATGTTTACCGCGCCGGGTGCATCCTAGTAAACGGATACGCCCCGTTTGTTGCTACGTGCCTCCTTTATTTGCGTAATACGCATCCTGCGCGCACGTCGCTCAATTCGCCTCGTTCGACAGCAATAGAGCCGTTGACCAACACGTAGTCGATTCCATCTGGATATTGATACGGAGACTCAAAGTCGGCGCCTTCGCTGATGGTCATTGGGTCGAATACGAGTAAGTCTGCGCACAGCCCTTCGCGGAGGAGTCCGCGATCGGTTAAACCAAAGCGCGCAGCGGCGTGACCGGTGAGCTTGTAGATGGCTTCTTCCCATCGCATAGCGGCCTGTTCGCGCACAAAGCGTCGCAGAAAGTAGGGGAATGCCGCATAGGAACGCGGGTGGTGCTTGCCTTCGGCCAGAACGCCCTCTGGAACAAGGGAAAAGCCATCGGAAATGACGCCTCCGGCTGGATGGCGTGCAATGTTGAGAAAGTCTTCTTCTGAAACGTCTTCAGCCAACATCCAGGGGCGCGCTTCCTCTTCAATGAGGATATCTAGCACCGCGTCGTGCGGGTCTTGCTGACGACGGCGCCCAATTTCGGCAAAGTCCAGCCCGGCAAAGCGGACATTATGCTCGGCGCTGCCTAGCCAAATCTTCTCCCACTGACCGCTCTTTACCAGGTTGCGTTTGCGACTGCCGCCGCTTTCAGCGCCGTGTTGCATGGTATCGGCTTTGATCTGCTCGCGCAGGGCTGGATCGTTCAGTCGTCGCAGGAGGGCTTCGTCTCCTCCATCAAGTGCCCAGGGGGGTAGCAGCGACTTGAGTGTTGTGCTACCAATGGTATAGGGGATGGCATCGCAGCTGATATCAATGCCCTCTGCGCGCAGTGCATCCATGTCCTCTAAAAGCTGGCGCGTCGAACCGAGCATAGGATCTCCGGGCTGCATGTGGGAAACGTGTGCGGCTAGGCATGCCTGCTGTCCGACGTTGGTCACTTCGCACACTGCTGCGGCAATGCCCTTGGTTTGGTTGCGAATGTGCGAAGTGTAAATGCCCTGGTAGCGGGCGACCACTTCGCTGAGCGCGACCAGTTCTTCGGGTGCAGCATAGGGTCCCGGCGCGTAGGCCAGTCCGCTGGACAGGCCAAAGCAGCCGTCTGCCATAGCCCGCTCTGTCAAGTCAAGCATGGCGTTCATTTCTCGGGCGGTGGGTGCGCGGTCTTCGTAGCCCATGGCCGCCACGCGGATATTGCCGTGGCCTACGAGCGTGGCTGTGTTGGTGCCGAGTCCCTGCGTCTCTAAGCGGTCAAAATACTGGTCAAAATACACCCAGTCGCAGTCCAGTCCGCGTGTCATACTCGGGTCGAGCGGGCCGTAGTACGGATTTCCTTCGCGCGTGGGGGCTGCCGATACGCCGCAGTTACCCATAATTTGCGTAGTGATACCTTGCGCTAGCGAACTATAGGCGCGCCCGTCGAGCGCTAGTGTCAGGTCGGAGTGCGTGTGGATATCAATCAAGCCCGGACAGATATAGCGCCCGCTTGCGTCTATGGT
>TARA_B100001115_G_scaffold185037_1_pt1 | contig 12419 bp, 12 predicted proteins | sample TARA_B100001115 | Tara Oceans TARA_B100001115 (sample SAMEA2622652) | marine metagenome | biome: marine biome (ENVO:00000447); feature: surface water layer (ENVO:00002042); material: "saline water (ENVO:00002010), including plankton (ENVO:xxxxxxxx)" | depth 5 m | reverse complement strand
CTGGCTGGATTAATTTCCGTATGAGGGCGATGATGATGTCTGCAGCCTCATACAATCTATGGCTACCTTGGAGGGAGACAGGGCTACATCTCGCTAGACAGTTCTTGGACTATGAGCCCGGAATCCACTGGTCACAAGTCGGCATGCAGTCCGGCACTACTGGAATCAACACAGTTAGAGCATACTCGGTAATCAAGCAAGGCAGGGATCACGACCCCAATGGGGAGTTCATTCGGAAATGGGTATCTGAGATGGGAGGCGTACCGGACAGATACATCCACGAGCCTTGGAAGATGCCACAAGAACTTCAGAATGACGTGGATTGCGTAATAGGAAAGCACTATCCCTCTCCCATAGTGGACGAGGCATCAGCTAGGAAAGAAGGGGTAAGGAGGACCTATGCAGCAAGGAGTGGGGAGGAAACCAGGGAAGCCAGCAAGAAGGTGTATCAGAAGCATGGCAGTAGAAGAAGGCCAGCAGGCCGTCGCAAGGCAAAAGCGGCCAGGGATTCTCGCCAGGCCAAGCTCTTCTGATTTCTAAAAACCTGTATCCCGGACCTACCAATCAGACAGTGAAGATTGTACGGGTCTCCTTCCGAATCCGGGTTCCAGAACGGACAAATGCAAGTTTGAAACCGCCCTCGACGCCGAATCCAGAGCAGCTCCAGCAGATCCTACTTCATGACCGAAAGCATCGCCAATGAACGACACGCCATCCTTGGTCACCACAGAACCAGGCCCCGTAGAAGCTCTGCTATATCTCCACTTGTGGGACTTCCAACCCTCACTGGGAATGCCTATTGAGTCAGTGATAATTTTCGACAACGAGCGCTTGTCCTGGTCAATTAGCTGGCCACTGGCCTCTGAAGATAACTCCACCATCGTAGTCGAGTTACCCAAATCAAGGATTCTGAAACCCTCTGGTACCTCCTCGGGAGCTGAGTCGCAGAATCCCCATGCGACAATGCTCGGGACGCTTTCACCATCGATAACTATACCAAGGCCCTTCGCTATTTCGGAAGCCTGCTCCACGGGGACGGCCACAATGACCCTGTCATATCTGCTAACTTCCCTATCTCCATCGGACTCAGTTGTTACTAGTATGTCTCCTTCCGTATCTTCCAACCTGATCACCCGGCTGGCGAGGCGGATGACCGAACCTTCAGATAAGTGCTCCAGAAGTTCAGGGAGAGGTGCGCTGGGGACCAGTGAGTCGCCCTTGCGACTGACTAATCCCAGCCTTGTCCACTCGTCTACGAATCTACCCATCCATCTTGGTATCGAGTCAAGAGACCTAGCTCCCAGGTTGATTTTGGAACCCTCATTGGTCTGCCAACCGGTCAGCCTGCCTCCTAACCTGGAACCCTTGTCCCAAACCGTGACATTGTGCCCCAGGTCGGAAAGCAGCCTCGCAGCGAACATCCCTGAGAGTCCACCGCCGACAATCCCTATGTCCAAGGAGCCACCCATCGTCGGCTCGTTCGTTAGCTTGTAGTAGGCGGCCATGTCGATACGATTCTCATGTACATGAGTTGGCCTTTTTCTGACCTTACCCATTACCGGGTCAACGGGTCCAAAGGCCCTGTCGAACAGGCCAAAGCACCATTGGACCCCCGCAATCGAGCTGGGGTCTCTGCCGTCGAGTGCGAATCTGTCATTAACCTCGAGAGCCAGTTGCATTGCTTCTTCCGCATCCCTCCTCCAGCCAGCAAATGCCTTCCCCCATGTCATTCGTACGTTGTTGTGCATGGTTCCCTGCCTGACGAGTCCCGTCTGTGCGGAATCCCACAGGCGGTCTCCGGACCTCCCCCTCTCTAGCTCAATCGGGGATAACTCCGAGACTTCAGGATCCCTGTCATTCCAAGATGAAATCGCCCATCCGGGGATATTGGCCCAATCCTCCGGCGTGTTTGTGTCATGTACGTGATGCTGGGCGTGCTCCCTGAACACTAGCATCTCATCAAGGAACTTCTCGGCCCCCTTACCACCAATTGAGGATGCGTCCCGAACCATTCTGGTAGTGGAAATCATGCCATAGTGAATCCAGGGGGACATTCTGCTAACCCCATCTTTGAGTGCTGCGTTGTTCCGCTTCATGTGATAACTCCTGATCCCTGAATCGCACCAATTCTCCCAATGCTCTATCGCGTACGAAGAACCCCCAGTTACCCCTGTTACTGCAACAACAGTAGGGTCAATGTCGCATTTGGAAAGCAGCTCAGCCCCTCCGTCCTTTGACAGCTCCTGACGAACATCAACTGGTTCGAAAGGGGGATTCCACGGCTCTGGCATTCTTCTGACCTCGTCCCTGAATACGGGCCAATTTCTTCCTACTCTTGCCCGCATTTCGTCATCTGTTGCCTTCCTGAATTTGAACGGCCTGTCCATCGACTTTCCAAAAACTGGCCTTGGCAGTACGCAGTGCGAGTCTACCTCCACGAGGCAACAGACCTCGCTAACCCTCTCAGCCCATTTCTTCCATGGTTGCAAATCAACCATGTCCGTTATGACAAGGCCAGATTCCTTCGCTAGATCAACTAGGTATGGTCCCCTGTTGCCTTCCCTGGAAACGTGAACAAGGTGATCGATGTTGAGGGCATCCGCCCTGTCGGCAACGTCAGCAGCACCTTCGAGCAGAAATCTGTGGTGCCTGTAAGATGCGTATCGGTACCTCTCATCAATTCCATGGTATACTAGTAGGGGCACCCCCAGAGAATTTGCTGCATGCCTCGCAGTGTCGAAAGTAGGGCATTCGTCAAGCCTGATCGCCGTGCGCATCCAATGGACGACGAATGAGGGCCGAACGCCACTATCCGATCTTGCGATGCACCTCTCCCTGAGGTGTTCGGGAAGATCTAGGATGTCTAGCATGCAATCAACAACAGCGCTGCAAAAGTTGGTCTCAGGATTCTAGGGAGATCGCCACAACTGAAGCCGGACCGGGATTTCTGGTCTTGGTCACATCGGGTAGCTCGTCGATGCCGCAGGTCTGTGTATCTCCGGGGAATTTGGCCTTGCCGTAGTAATAAGAGGCCACGCAGGCATACAGGTGTGCGCTTGCGATGGCAGACATCAAAATCTGCTCGACCAATGATGTAGCGGTGGTCCAAGTACCGAACAAGGCAGTTGTAAAACCTAGAGTCGTTGCTACAACAGAAGCCAGCACCGCGAAGTGCATAGACATGGCGTTTAACTCCGGCCTCGCCACTGAAACAGCGCCGGCGATCATCAGCACGATGCCGAAGAGGGTCGGGAATAGGGCGGTCAAATAGTCGGTGAAGCCATAGAAACTTAGGCCCAGAGTCGCCATAAGCGCTCCAGCTAGTATCGTGACTTGGGGTATTGTAAATCCAGAGATGGTGTATCTTTGCATGAACTTAGCACATCTCCGTTCAGTATATTATATCCTGTTTCGTACCAATCACTACTTTCCCATCTGGTAGAACGCAGAGAGAACATCTCGGCATGATTCTATTTGGGGTTTCCCCGCATTCTGGGTGCAGAATCCGCTGCGAACATCCTGAGTATTGCTATTCCGAGAAGGCCACTCAGGGTGAAAAGGACCATCGCTGAGACTCCTTTAGAAGAGATGGCAACCCTTATGATTACCGTCGAGAGAACGAAACCCGTGTTCCTGGCTAGATTCCCGAAATCAGTGTAAAACCAATATGAGACAAGCAGTATCAAAATGTCTGCCAAAATGAGGAAAGTGAAGAAATCAAGGAAGAATATTGCCCTATTTACCGATCCTCCTCCGTCTTGAACTGATGTTATCCACGTGAAGAAGGAATAAGCTGCGGTAAATAAGAAAACTATCAGCATGAAATTGGCGACCAACCTTTTAGATTCCACGAAGACCGTGATATCCTCAGAAATATCGTCAGATTTTACCGACTTGTCGCTTATCCTGAAGTATGTCAGTGAGGTGTATAAAAGAGCCAGAAAGGCCGCGCACTCAACTAACAGGAAGCCCAGGTCCGAGCTTATATCCCAACCATCCGCGCTCTTGACCTCAGAGAGTCGTTTCAGTATGTCCCTTACAACCAGAAGAGTTGCTATCTCATACTGCTTTCCCACCGATGAGGAGAACGAGTCGGGAATCGTCCTGATCAGCTGGTACACCTCGTAGACCAGAAGTATGGAGAATGGGGTGTATAGACTCGACAGGGGGGAGCTAACGAGTTCAGACGCTTCTCCCGTTATCGATATCCTTCCTGTACTATCAAGTGCCCAAAGACCAATGTGGACGAAAAATCCCACTACCGCGGAGACTATTGCAACCTTGCGAATTCTGTCTTCTGCTCTCTCTCCCATGCACAGTTCGAAAATGACTATGTTCCACCTTAGCATGAGCCTCCCCGAAAAATTGCATATTTAATAATGAATTTATGTTTTAGAAACAATAAACTCTGTAATTCTCGACATGCACAACTTCAATTGACTCGGGCAGTACAGCGTTTTGTGGGACCGAAATCATTGGGTTCGCTGAAATGGGTCAGACATTTTCTCAATGAAACTCCCGGGGACCAGATTTCCGGCGGAGCCCCGAGGCAGGTACCAGGAGCCTGCTGGTCCAGGGTGGAACCAGAGCCAATGCCAAATCCGGTTCTAAGAATGTGGTCCGAGGAGATGGCCAGCGACCTAGGCCTCGAAGTCGGGGAGGCCGGTTTGCTCGCTGGAAACGGTAAGGCTGAGGGCATGGACCCATATGCCCAGAGGTATGGGGGGCATCAGTTCGGGAACTGGGCCGGCCAACTCGGGGACGGCAGGGCAATAACACTCGGGGAGGTCGACACTGGTAAGGGCGTACTAGAGCTACAGCTGAAGGGATCGGGCAAGACGCCATACTCGAGATTCGCAGATGGAAGGGCTGTCCTTCGCTCCTCGATTCGTGAGTTCCTATGCAGCGAGGCCATGCACCACCTGGGCGTTCCGACCACTCGGGCGCTATCCCTGGTCACCACCGGTGAGGAGGTGATGCGCGACGTGATGTATGACGGAAGGCCGGCACCCGAACCAGGTGCGATTGTGTGCAGGGTGGCCGAGAGTTTCCTCCGATTTGGCAGTTTTCAGATACATGCGATGTCGGGAGACGATAAGACCCTGCGTGCCCTAGTCGACAACACCGTGGGTCAGCACTTCGTAGACCACTCCTCGGACTCGGATCAGGGCCTGGTGGAGTGGCTGAAGGAGGTTGCCGATAGGACCGCACTCACGATCGCTCACTGGATGCGCGTCGGGTTTGTCCACGGTGTGATGAATACCGATAACATGTCAATTCATGGGCTAACAATAGACTACGGCCCATACGGATGGCTGGAGGGTTTCGATCCCAATTGGACGCCGAACACTACCGATTCGAGTACTAGGAGGTACAGGTACTCTCATCAGGGTGAGATCGGGGCCTGGAACTTCGCTCGACTTCTGGAGTCGATATCTCCCCTTATGGAAGAACCAAAGTCCCTTCACGAGGCCTTGGACACATACTATGAGTCGTACAAAACTCATAGCAGGCGCATGTGGGTCGAGAAACTCGGACTTGACGGGTTTCAGGAGGGAGACGGGGAACTAGTCACGGAATTGACATCAGTGCTGCAGTCGACCGAGACTGACATGACGATACTATTCAGGATGCTTTCTAGCATCCAAGGGCCAGACTCCAACCATCTGGATCGAGCCTTCTACAACAACGAGGAAATCCCGCGGGATGAGTGGAACTCTTGGCTGGCTAGGTGGTGGGAAAGGGTGGATGGCCGCCCAAATAGGGAGTCGATGCTGGTTGCCAATCCGAAGTACGTCTTGAGGAACTGGATGGCCCAGCTGGCAATCGATGCTGCTGAGAAGGACGATTACTCCGTGGCACAAGCCCTCTACGGAATGCTGAAGAAACCATACGAGGAACAACCCAAGAATGAGGAAAAATGGTTCAGTAGGAGGCCAGAGTGGGCCAAGAACCGAGTAGGATGCTCGATGCTTTCCTGCTCCAGTTGAGCCCTTGCAGATTTCCTGAAGGAGTCAAAATTTCTTTTGCTCAGAACCCCAGTCTTTCCAAGTCTACATCGCTGTTCATGTTGACCCTTACCGGGAATGCGAGTGTCACACCGTCCTCCTCGAACCTCCTTAGTATCTCAGTGACGAAGAAAGACTTGGATGGCCTCATCTTACGCGCATTGTCGACATAGTAGCGAATCTCCATCACTATCTCCTGATCTCCAAAACCTCTCAATACGACCTCCGGGGGCTTGGGATTACTCACAATGTCAGGATGGCCGCCTGCGATGTCCTTCACTATCTCCTCAGCCTTGGTGACGTTGGACCAAGTAGCGGTTAGACCGAGGCGTATCCTGACTCTTAGCTCCATGTCGGAGCTATGGCTGAAGTTCGCGACTGCGTCCTTGGTTAGCAGCTTGTTCGGAATAGTAAGCAGAACTCCGTCCGTCGACCTCACTCTCGTAGTTCTGAGGCCGATGTATGTCACATCCCCCCACTTCGAGTAGGTCCCCCCCAGGCTCTTCGGTAACAGGATCCTCTCACCCTCCCTGAATGGCCTGTCAATGATGATGAAAACTCCTGCGATAACGTTCTCAACGGTGTCCTGGGCCGCGAAGGCAACCGCGAGCCCGATGAATCCCAGGCCAACTACCAAGCCGGTAACGTTGATTCCGAACTCATCCGCTGCTGTGAGTATCACCAACGCCCAAAGCGCAACTCCAGCGATCCTGTATAGGAAATTCTCGAGCCCCTCATCGAAGTCTAAGTTGTCCAACAACTTCCGCATGTAGGCCTTTACAACTCCTATCAGAGGGATTCCGATTGCGAGAATCAGTACCCCAGAAGCGGGTCCAGAAGAAAGGGAGTCCGAGAGGCAGGATAAGCTAGGTTCCAATTCGTTGGGAAAGTTTTCGAGACATCCAGACATAGAAGATGCTACGGAAGGAGGCACAATAGGTTACCGATTAATTTTCCATGGGCCGGGCGTTGTACGAGCAATGAGATTCTGCTTCAGCAGCACCCATCACAGGAACAACTCGGGCCACAAGGATCACAGTCACAACAGTCGCAAGGCATGAAGCCCTGTTCATAGATTAATATTTAGAGGTAACCAAATTAATATCTCTAATTTAGGAATTATGTAGTGCCCAGAGGACTACCAATTCTCCACTAGTTCTGGTAGTATCTCGCCTGCCTTGCCTATGTGCACCTCGTCGAAGTCACTACCGTTGATGGGCAGTTCGAAGTTTACTAGAATGGTGTGAGCGCCGTTTGAGTTGGCCAGATTAACTAGACCTGCAGCGGGATAGACGTGCCCAGAGCTGCCTATGACCATGAATATCTCACAATCCTCCACCTCCTTGTGAATGACGCACATCTCCAGGGGGATCTCACCGAACCAAACTATGTCGGGCCTCATCTTGGTAGCCACCGTACAGCAATTGCAGAGGACGAAACCCTCCGCTAGATCATGCTCTCCCATCCTGACCTCGCTCAGCCCTGTATTCTGACAGCGGAGGGATCGCAAACTTCCATGCATGTGAATTATGGCGCTACTCCCGGCTCTTTCATGGAGATCATCCACGTTCTGGGTAATTAGAACGAGTGACTTGCACTTGCCCTCCAGACGAGCCACTGCTATGTGCGCAGGATTGGGCTCAACTTCCAATAACTGCCTCCTTCTGGTCTGGTAGAATTTCCAAACTAAAGAGGGGTCCCTGACCCATGATTCCGGTGTTGCAACGTCCTCAATTCGGTGGTTTTCCCACAACCCGTCGTTGTCCCTGAATGTTCTGACCCCCGACTCCGCGCTAATTCCAGCACCAGTAAGGACGACGACCTTCTTGCCCCTGAGAGTCGTATCCACCACAAACTCCTGCCGGGGGGCATTTGGAGTTGTAGTTTGGGTCCTGTGTACCGTAGATAGTTTATTTCCAGAAAGAGAGTTACCCCTCCTTCTGGTTTTCGTTATTTGGTCAGGGTTCGAGGCCAACTACGCTTCGTCCCCAGTTGGGCAGCATGATTGTTAATCATCCTAGTATTCCACCCAGCAGTCCCTGTAGGAACCACCAGATATCCATTGTTTCTCTAAACATAACTTAGCCCATCTACCTGGGGGTTATCAAGACGTGTATCTGCTACCTCCGAAAGATAAACATGCCTTGATAACCTACACGTCCATCTTACAACTTATGATTAGAATGATATTGACCTTGCTGATAGGTTCGTACGCTGGGATTGCCATCAGTGTTATGAGCTTCTCAGCTTTCCTTGCGTGAACGAGACCATGATTAGCTCTTTTGCGACGTTTTAGAGCTCTGCTAATACGGGTTTGGCCCGAACTCTAGTCTCGATTACTCACCTTGTCGCTAACGTTAATTTACTGAAATCTTGTCCTAGGATCGTGGACCATAAGCCTTCACAGTGGTGGAAGGACCAAGAAATCAACGACGGAGGAAGCTTCAACCAAACCTCGTCCGCTTCTAATAGCCACGGCGTAACGACATTGGATGGGATGCCGCCAGGAAAGAGTAGGATCACTGCAGGTATTCTGGCACTATTGGTGGGCGGTTTCGGGGTGCACAAATTCTATTTGGGATACAACAACCAAGGCATCATCCTGCTTCTGATGTCAACGATAGGGATGATTCTCGTATTCCCTCTATTTGCATCTTCGATTATCGCACTGTCAGAGGCGATAATTTATCTCACTTCAAGCGATCAGAAATTCTACGACACCTACGAGGCCAATCAGAAATTATGGTTCTAAATCCGGCTGACAGAATTCTAATATTAGTACGCCATCTTGACTTTCATGCAGACCAGCGAGATACTTTCACAATCCAAAGATATTCATCAATGGATAGTTGAAAAAAGAAGGACAATCCATCGCACCCCTGAATTAATGTACGAGGAGTTTGAAACCAGCAGGCTAGTTCAAAACACACTGAATGAGTTGGAAATCCCATACGAGAAGGACATAGCGATAACAGGTGTTGTAGCGCTGATTGGGAATGGTGGCGACCCATGCATCGCATTAAGAGCGGATATGGACGCTTTACCAATCCACGAAGAAGCAGATGTGGATTTTAGAAGTGAAATTGATGGGAAAATGCATGCCTGCGGTCATGATTGCCACACTGCAATGCTTCTAGGAGCAGCCAAAGTCTTGAAACAAAATGAACAGGCAATAGAAGGAACTGTCAAGCTAATCTTCCAACCCGCAGAAGAAGGGGGAGCAGGTGGGAAGATGATGAGGGAGCAGGGGGTTTTGGAGAATCCCGATGTAAGGCAAATCTACGCTTTGCATGTCACAGACAAATTACCCGTGGGGACCTTGGCATCCAGAGAGGGAACGCTATTGGCGGCTACATCGTCAGTCAAGATCTTAGTAAGAGGAAATGGGGGTCACGCAGCAATGCCTCACTTTACCGTCGATCCAGTGGTTACCGGCTCGAAGATAGTGGTCGAACTTCAAACGCTAATTTCTCGTGAGCTTGATCCATTGGAATCTGGTGTTATCAGCATCACGATGGCAAATGCAGGTACCGCAACGAATGTTATACCTCCGACAATGGAATTACAAGGCACGATAAGATCACTTACTGGTGAGGGCATTTCCCTTTTGCAGAATAGAGTCAAAGAAGTAGCCGAATCGATAGCCCTAGCTAATCGGTGCGAGGTAGAGGTGACTTTTCCGGGCAACGATTTTCCGCCTACTGTAAATGATGCAGAATGTTGGGAGTTGAGCAAATCCGCATCAGAGGAAATCCTCGGCCAAGAGATGGTTGAAGAAATGGAGCCGATAATGGGCGGGGAGGATTTTTCCTACTACACCGAAGTGATACCTGGGTGTTTTTCTTTCATTGGCGTCGGGAATCCAGAGATGGAGGCATATGGGGTGCACCACCCCAAGTTCAAGGTAGATGAGGACGCTCTGTCGCTAGGAACCGCCATTCATGTCAATACGGCCTTTAGTGCATTGAAGGGTTCCACACAGAAGGGGTTTGTGCCATATGGTTAGCTTGGAGGATGTTGAAAGGGCACAGCAAGAGTGGGGGGATGGCATCGTTGCAATTTCCGAAGCCCATAGGAATGGCGGCGACTTTGTCGGAATCGCCACTAATCACATCAATACACTGTACGCGTACCAGATTGGACCAGTCTTGTTCAAACCTACCTTGGCCGCAGTGGACCAGTTCCGCCCGACTTTCGAATCAGCCTTGTCGTACTTCGTAGCATCGAACAATGTTTGCCCCGAGGACGAAGGTTTTGCCATAAAGGGCTGGACAAAGGTGAGTTTCGAGAATGACAAAGTGACCACCGATGGAAATAGAGCATTTGCGATGGGAAACTATTACTTCACTGATGCAGAAGGTACTGAGGTCAAGGTGGAGTATACCTTTGGCTATATCGAGGATAAGGATACCAACCTGAGAATCCAGCTTCATCACTCTTCTATGCCAGCCGCTACAAATTGAGCTTGGGGAATATTGCCGGGACCCTTTCCCTGTATGCCTGGTACCCGGGATCATCGCCCCACTTGGATAGTGCCCTCCTATCCAGTATGGGTATGCCACTTACCTTGGTCAGTAGCAGGTAGACGAATATCGGAGATACCCAAGCGACCCACTCGAATCCCTCCAAGCAAGACACGCCGAAGACCGCAATCCCAGTCCAGAGAAGGGTCTCCCCCAGATAGTTAGGGTGCCTGCAAAGAGACCAGAGACCCTGATCTATCCACCTTCCTTCATTTTCCGGATCGGAGTTGAACCTGGTCTTCTGCATGTCCGCAAGTACCTCAATCACGAAACCCAGAATCCAGATTGCGAGCCCCATTCCATCCCATATCTCGAGAGGCGGCGAGGGACCCGACTGACTGTTGACTACGATAACGACATTTGCAGTCAGGAAGATCCAGAGGCCCTGCAGGGTCCACGGAACGAGGAACCTCACCGGGGATGTTTTCAAATCGTCAAACCTGCCATCCTTACCTTTGTGATGTATTCTGAGGAATAGGAAACCAGAGAGGCGGACGGACCAGATTGCTACGAGAGTGCTGATCAGTAATTCCCTGGTGCCTACCTCCCCAGACTCAGAGCCCAGCCATAGGCTGAAACCGACTACCACGAGATACGTCATCCCTCCCGTCAGATCGTAGAATCGCTCTGTCTGTCCGATTGATGCTGGGATCCATGCTAGCCATTGTATTCCGAAGACTAAGATGGCACACCATGCTACTGCGGAGAGCTCTCTGAAGATAGTCGAGTTTGCATCGACCGCAGTCAGAACCAAGCCAACGATCAGTATTACAGCGGCAAGTACTATGCCAGTCAAACGATAGTCTTCTGTGGTGGTAGCCATGCTTAACCGCGCTAGAGCCCGGCAAATAAGATGATGTAATCTGTAGATTAAGTTAGTCAGTGTGAAATAGGATGTCCATGAATTGAAACCCGTGACTGGAGAAGTACGGTTTGATGTGGGGGTGATTGGAGTGGGAAATATGGGTGCCGCTCTGGTGCGCGGGATCATCGAACAGGGGACGGTGAGAGCCAGGTCGGTTACAGTTTGCGACCTGGATCGGGATTTAGCAGGCCGTATCTCTGAGGATTTAGGAGTAGCTGACGGTAAAGAAGCACGTCAAGTCGCCGGATCCGCTGATCTGGTCATCCTCGCGGCAAAGCCCCAGAACCTACCTTCCCTTCTTCGGGAGATTTCTCCCTCGATAAATGACAATCAGACGGTCATGAGCATCGCAGCTGGAGTGACAACCCAATCGATAGAGGAGGGCCTTGGCGGTCATCCCTCAGTCATTCGCGTAATGCCGAACCTGCCGGCTCTTGTCGGAGAGGGAATCAGCGTAATCTGTGGAGGTTCGTATGCGAAAGAGTCGGACTTCGAGAGGGTCAAAGCGGTACTGAATGCAGTAGGAATCTGCCTGAAGGCTCCAGAGGAGATGATGGACCCAGTCACAGCACTCAGCGGAACCGGCCCAGCATACGTCTTCCACACAATGGAGGCAATGATTCAGAGCGGGATAGAGATGGGGATGTCCTCACTGATGGCAGAACGATTGGTCTTGCACACCGTCTTCGGAGCTGCCAAGTTAGCCCTAGAATCCGATTTAGACCCAACTTCTCTGCGCGAGGCGGTGACATCCCGAGGTGGGACCACCGATGCCGCAATCACCCATCTGGAAGAACACGGTTACAATCGAATGGTCGTTGGGGCGATTCTCGCTGCGATGAGTCGCTCAGAGGAACTCGGCAGAGGGCGGTGATCCGCCCTCAGTAAGGTGACAGGCTCCCTTTTTTCCCCATCTAAGTGAAAAAATTGCGTATAGGTAATAACTCCTTTTTATCACCCTTGCCCGTGGAGCTGCCAATCGGAATCTCAATGATTGTAATGGGCGCCTACCTCTTTTGGGAG
>TARA_B100001115_G_C15848260_1_pt1 | contig 12472 bp, 11 predicted proteins | sample TARA_B100001115 | Tara Oceans TARA_B100001115 (sample SAMEA2622652) | marine metagenome | biome: marine biome (ENVO:00000447); feature: surface water layer (ENVO:00002042); material: "saline water (ENVO:00002010), including plankton (ENVO:xxxxxxxx)" | depth 5 m | reverse complement strand
ATAATTTAATAAATAATTAAAATTAAATTAAAAATAATTAAAAAGAGCTCTTAAAATATAATTTGAAATATTTTTTATGTTTTTTATTTTAAAAAACATTTTTCTAAAAATGAACGGATCCTCTGGATTTACAATTAATCCAGCTGATATTATACAAATAACAAATATCCAAGAAGAAAGAAAATGGAAAAAGAAGAGAAAACAACTTGAAAAAAAAGATAGAAAAGGCCTACTTTCTGATAAGGAACAAAAACAACTTAAAAATATTGATATTTCTCTTAAAAAATATAACACTAAAACAAGACTAGATAAAGATATACATAAAAGAAGAATAATTAAATTTCAAAAAGAAAAAGAACAAATACCAGATGTTAAATATGGAGAAATATATATTAAAAATGATGATTCTTATAGTAAAAGAATAGCACTTCTAGAAATGCTAAAAGAACAAAAAAAACTTAAAGAAATAGAAGAAATTAAAAGACTAAATTATGGAAAAATATGTGAGAATAGAATGATTAGAAAAAAGAATATAGCTATTAAATGTTTTAAATATTGGAGAATTTATAGATTTAGAAAATTTAATCTACTTAGAAAAGGTTTTAATGTTTGGAAAAAGAAACATAATGATCTAAAAGAAAAAATGGGATTTACAAATAAAACTTGTCCAATTTGTCTTAACTTTATTAAAAAAGATGATCTAACTGAAACAATTTGTAAACATTCATTTTGTGGATCTTGTCTTAAAAATTGGAGCGAAAAAAATAATACTTGTCCAAATTGTAGAACAATTATCAATAATAATATAATAGAATCTTTTGAAATGGAAGAAGAAGATTATGTTATAAATGATGATGATATTGAAAGGGAAATAGAAAATCTAGTTATAGAACTATCTAATACAGATAATGAAATGGATTGGGAACCGATTATTACAGATAATTGGAGAAATATTAGTCCAAGTTCTACTGCATCTATCTGGTCTCCTGTAAGTTCTATTAATAGTCCATTAAGTAGTCCTCATACAAGTTCTATACAAAATCCATCAACTAGTCCACACTTTAGATATTCATATGAATAAAAAAAATTATTTAAAATATGAAAATTATTATATTTGATTATTTTTTTATGAATTTAGAAAACCATAACCCAAATGAAAAACTACTAATAAAACATTGAACTAATAATATTACAGTATTATCTATATTATCTATATTATCTATATTATCTATATTATTATAATATATATTATCATCAATAGTAAATCTGTATTCTTTTTGAGTTTGTTTTTCAATAAATCTTCCAAATACATAATCACTATCTAAAAGTGGAATATTATTTATAGCTCTTATAATATTTATTATTCCCATAAATGGTAATCTATCTTTATTTAAAATTGTCCAACCAGTTGTTTTTCTGTATTTTAAATTTGGTAAAGATGGAGACAAATCTGAAAATAATAATAATTTAATTTTATCTCTATTAAATACTTCTATCCACCATTCTGCTAAATAAATAGGTTTTTTTGTAGGTTCTCTTATTTTAATGTATTGATTACCTTTAAAATTAGAATCCCAATATCTCATAGGATTAAAACCATTTTTAGATTTATAAAAGAAATCATAAAAAGAGTTAGAACTATTACATAATTTAGAAGAATTAAAATGACCTTTATGATGACAATTTGTTTGTATAAATAATAAATAGATTAACATATCATACCAAGTTATATTATTCCAATTATTCCATTCTTTTGATTTCTCTAAATATGAAAACCAATCTATAATATTACCCTTTTTATGACAACCTTTATTACAAAATGTAAAATAACCATATTTATTTTTTATATGTCTATTATAAGCTTCTTTTGGTAATAAAATATTTCCATCTTCTGTTAATAGTTTTAATCCATTTGGTAAAAGTATCCAATTAATATCACTAATTAATTTTCTTAATAAATCGTAAATATTTATTTTTGAATCTTCAGCATATTTAATAATTGTAGTAATAAATGCATTATGAACTTCCTTTGTTATAATTATCATTTTTTATTTTGTTAAGATATAAATAGTTTCAAATTAATTAAATTAAATTAGCTCTTTAAAAATATAATTTGAAATATTATTAAAAAATAATAATAAACACCTAAATAAAGATGGTAATCAAAGGAAACAATAAAACTTATGATGAAGAATGTTCTATTTGTATGAATACAATAAAAGACAAATTTCAAACTAAATGCGAACACAATTTTTGTAGATCATGTCTTGGTCAATGGCTTGAAAAAAATAACAGTTGTCCATTATGTAGAGAAGTATTAATTGATAATAGTAATAAAAATTTAACAATTGATACTATAATAGAACCAATGATTATTCCTTGGTCTCCAAGAACTTATTCAACAAGAACTCAAGAATTTTGGAATAATATAGAAACTATTGGATTTAATGTATTAGAAAGAACACAAATAATTTTAAACAGACAAACAGAAACAGAAACACAAACAGAAACAAACTCAGACGCAAATTAATTATTTAAAAATAATAATAGTATATATTATAAAAATGATTTGTGAATGTCATAAAGTTATTTTTTCTGATTCAACTACTCATAAATATTTATGTCAAAATAAAGTAAATGATAGTTTAATGACTATGAAAGAATATTATAATATTTGTAAACATATTGATCCACCTGTAGAAATATCTACAAAGGAATTTAAAAGATTAGAAAAGTTATGGAATGAAAGGGGTTATGAATTCTACATTGATGAGAAAACAAAAGAAATAATATTTGTCTAATATTTTTTATTTTTAACATTCCAAAAATTATATATGTAAAGATTTGCGAAGAAAGCAATTTTTGGTCTTTAACACTAGAACCCAGCACTTTCAAAAGTGCTCTTAAAAAAATTTGAAATCTGATTAGAGAATTACCCATCACTACAAAACACTATAAAGCACTCTAACCGCAGAAACCAGTCGCTTTATCACTCTCACAACAACTTTAACAACCGAAACAATGGTCCACTCCCAGAAGACTATCCTGGTCGACTTCGTCAAGGCCCTGTACAAGTCGGACATCACCGACCTTCCTTCCAAGAAGGAGGTCCTCATGTTCGTCTCCAAGTACGCTGAAGACCAACCGGTGTCTTCAAGGAAGAACTCTGGTGGCCGGACAAGCACCAAGCCAGGTGCTTGCTTCGACAACACTCTGTGCCGATGCCGAGTTTTCAATCGAGGTGAAGACAAGCAGTGCTCATCCAAGAGGGTGAATGGCGAGTACTGTAAGATGCACTTCGCCAAGATTGAGGAGTTTGGCGGATGGTCATACGGTCATTACGACGAAGACCGACCCAACAAGATCTTGTGCGATGGAAACAAGGTCGAAAAGGGGGATGCGATCAACTGGAAGGATATGAGGAAGCCGAAGAAGGTGAAGACTGAGCTTCCTCAAGAAATCCAGGAACTCAAGTCCGAGTACGAAGAGAAGTTTGGAAAGAAGCCGAAGGGTCCGAAGGCGAATGACCCGGAATGGCTGAAGTCCAAGATTGAAGATGATGACTCCGACTCTGATCCTGAAAAGGACCAGATTCGCGAGTTGAAGGATGAATACGAGAAGGTGCTCGGTAAGCGAGCAAAGGGTCCCAAGGCGAGTGATCCTGAATGGCTGAAGGCAAAGATTGCTGAAGTCGAAGACAAGTCTGGATTGAATGCGGAGGCAACTCCATTCGTTCCAAGCGAATCTGATGACGAGGAGGAAGATGAGGAAGGAGCCGGTGTTGGCTTGTTGGTTATCGACAACAAGCGTCTCGACAAGACACCGATTAAGTTCCGATTCGAAGGTGTCGAATACACAAAGACCTTGAACGATGAAGGTGATTGGATGGTTGAGGATGAAGATGAGAACGCAGTTGGAGAATGGGTGGATAGCGAGAAGTCAGGATGGATTAACTGGGAGGATGCTTGCTGGGAGGAGATTCACAAGGATCATGAGGATTACGAATCTGAGGAGTAAGTAAAGTGTAACACTAAATGTAAATTAATGTAACCTTAAACAAAAAAACAAAAAAAAACAAAAAAATTTTTTTTGTAATAATAAAAAATATTATTTTTATAAAACTATTTTATATTATTTTATATTATATATATATTTAATAATATAATTTCATTAAAAAGTCTTCAATTGGACCAAATCTTATTCTTCCTATTTTTATTTTATAATATACTTTAACTTCTGTATATTCTTTGGAAGTATTATTAATATCTAATTTAGGAATATTGGCATTTTCATACCATTCATCAAAATTAGTCCAATCTAATGGTTCTGGATTAAAATAAATTATTTCATCTTGATTATTAATTAAATAATCTTTTATAACTTTTTTTAATATATTACCATTTTTTCCTATCATTTTTCCAATATCTTGGAATGGTATATGATAAGTACTATATGTATCATCTCCATCATTATTTCTTATAATTAATTCATTTACTAATACAGGTTCATAATTTTTTTTATCATTAATTCTAATTGCCTTCCAACAATTATTATCACATTCTTTATATATTAAATCCATTGATACAATTTCATTTGTTGTTATTTTGTTTAAAAGTGATTTTGGAATATAAACATTATTAACTCCATCAATCCCCCCAAACGCATAATTTGCTTTTTTAATATTAACACGAACGGGAATATCTTTGTATACATAATTATTAGTATAAATTCCTTCACATTCAAACCAATCCGAACTTTGAGATAAAACTTCTAATTCGTAAATGAATTGGTCTAAATCTTCTAAATATTCTTCTTCTTTAGTAATCATATTTTCAAAATCATCTGTTTGATTTAAAAGACCAAGTTCTTGAGCTAATTCAATATCTTCTTCATTAATACAATAATTATCAATATTATCATTTGTAATATTTTTGGTTGTTATAGAAAGGGCCATAAATATAAATATTTCCAATTAATATATTTATATATATCATTTCAAATTTTTAAATAATTTATTAATTAAAGTAATATGTGATTTGCTTTTTTGATTATTTAAATAATAATATAAACGAATAATTGCATTTATATTTTTTTTATTTAAATTATTTATTTGAATATAATTTATTAAAATTTCTAAAAAATCTTTTTTATTTTTATTTATATCATAGTTAAATAAACATTTTCTAAAATAATAATATACATCTGTATCTGTATAATAATTATTAATAGAATTTATATATTGTAAAGAATAGCTAATATATTTATTATATGGTATAGTAAATTTATTTATTTTTTTATATTTTAATTTATTTATAGGATATATTATAGAATAAAAAATATCAAAATTATTATTAAATATATATAATTTATTTTTAATAAATTCCCAATAATTAAAATATAAAATAGAATCATAAATATCTAATATAACATTAATATCTGTTGTTAAATTATAAATATTATCAATAATATTATACATAATTATATTAACCTCTATATTATATTTTATAAATAATTCATATATATTAAGATTTATATCATTATATACTAAATTATTTGTAATAATATTTATATCATTTATTGTAGTTAAATATTTTGTTAAATTATTATTATTATTGTAAGTATTACTATTCACATTATGTTTTAAATATTTAATATTTTCGTTTATACTATTAAAATTATAATTAGAACTATCTATTAAATCATTTAATTCTCTTTTTTTAAAATTAAAATTATTATCAACTAATATATTTTTAACAATATTTGTAAATGTAGTTTTAGAATAACTAATATTTATATGATAACATTTATTTATTATATTATTTAATTTTTTATTAGTAGTATTACATAATGTAATTATAATTGGATGATTATAATTATTTTCTAAATATTTAAAATAACTACAAAATTCACTAATATTTTTTTTTATGTCAAAAATATCATCTATTAAAAGAGCTTTATCTTCTTTTTTAGAAAACATCATTGATATATCTTTTTTACCTAATAATAATTTAATATATTCTTCTGAATTAATTATATTGTAATCAATAACTATAATAGAATAATCTTTTAATAAAATATTTGCTAAGGAAGTTTTACCAACTCCTTTTTCACCACTTATTATTAATGGTTTTATATTCTTTTTATTTTTAAAAGAATTTTTCCATAATTTTATTATATTTAATTTTTTATTATTTAATTTAAAATTATCAATATTTATCATTATATTATTAATATTTTATAATTCTTAAATAATATTTGTCATATCATAAGTATAATCTCTCCAATCACTAGATGTATCACGTGGGCGATTATTTGGTATTGGTAACTTATTTATATCTTCTAAATATAAATTATAAGATACTAATTCAGATACTATTTTTTCAACACAATAATTTATAACCATTTTATTTAAATATTTAATTTCAGCTAAAACATCATTTGTACTAATATTTTGAGAATATTGTAAATATGTAGATCTCATTACAATAAATAAAGAATTATTTACTTGATTACCAATAGAAGAACCAGTCATTTTTTTAACATTTGATTTAATAGCATCATTAATAGCATTTACATTTGTATCACTAAAAAAAATATTCGATAAATTATTAACTTCTTGAATTCCTTTTAATAAATCAGATGCACCAACTTTATGAATTACATTTTTATATGGGTCAGTATCTAAATTAGATTTTACTTCTTGTTCGCTTAATCTATTTCTAATTAATCCATTATTTATTTCATTTAATCTATAATCTAATGTTCTTCTATCTTCACCTTCTTGATTTAATTCCCCTTGATTCATTCTTGTAAAAATAGATTCTTCGCCTATTATTTCTCCCGTAGATGATAATTGATTTCTTGCTTCTGGATTTCTATTTCCAAATTCTACAAAAACTGGATTATCTCTTCTTAAATTTTGTCTCACCCATTTATCAGAAGCACTTTCAAATTCACTAATACTATGAGGAACAGAATATTCAGCTTGTCTTGTTCTATATTCAGCATCAAATTGTTGCATTCTATCACCTAATAAAAAACTAACATCATTATTCATATAATATATATATATTATAATCATATATTATTTTATTTAAGTTTTTTATATTCTTTTTCAAATATATTTAATTCATCTAACCACAATTCATGTATAGTCTTTTTCTCTAAATTATTATATAGATTTGTTAATTTATCTATCTTATCTTGTAATTCAATTATTTTTTCTTCTGTAAAATTATATAATGGTATCTTAATTAAATAATTATATTTATCACTATTCGCATCACCTTCTTCATATTGAATCAATTTATTTTTAACATAATAAGGATATTTATGTTTTTCTAATTCTTTCGTAATAACTTCTTTCTTTTTTCTGTAAATAATAATATTTTCATTAATAACATCATTTATAAATCTAATTTTTGTATTTTCTAATAACAATTCCTCTTTTAATTTATTCAATTCATATTCTTTTCTCGTTTCATACAATTTTAATCTAATTACATAATATTCATCAATTATTTCATTTATATTATTATATTTTTTAATAACATTATTAGAATCATACAAATGAATATTTGTGAGTGATGTATTTTTAGTTGTATATAATTTAAATAATTCTTCAATCGTATCCGTTTGTTTCTTTTTATTATATTTAATATTTTTTAATCTTTTATGATCTGATACTATAATTTTGAAATATACTGTTGTATCTGTAGAATTATTTTCATAATCTTTAATACTAAATTTATCCGTTTTTTGATTATCAATTAAACTATCCAAAAATTCTTTAAAATTATGAGTCCACTTACCAATCGGCAATTCAGTTACAATTAATGAATTATTACTAATAATTTTATATTTTCCTTTTGTTATATAAGATTTATCTGTTAATTTAATAATATCACCTGTAAATCCTTTATACCAAGGAACTAAATCAGTTACTTCTTTATCATTTAAACGATTTTTAATATTTTTAATAACATCTAATGGATTGTATTGTGGTATATTAGAACTAAATCCAGTACCAATACCAATCATACCATTAATCAATACCATAGGAATAATAGGAACATAATATTCAGGTTCTACTAATAATCCATCATCTTCATTATAAGTTAATAATGGAAAATCATTAATAGGAAATATTGAATTAACCAATTTATTCAATTCTGTATGAATATATCTTGGACTTGCTGAATCAGCACCTCCCATAATTCTAGAACCAAATTGACCATTCGGCTGTAATAAATTAATATTATTTGAACCCACAAATGTTTGTGCCATACCTATAATAGTTGATTGTAATGAAGCTTCACCATGATGATATGCTGAATTTTCACTAACATATCCAGCTAATTGAGCTACTTTAATTTCTGAATATAATTTTCTTTTAAAACAACTATAAATAACTTTTCTTTGCGATGGTTTTAATCCATCTAATAAAGAACCAATAGATCTTAATGTATCACTATTAGAGAAATGAATTAATTCTTTATCAATAAAATCATTAATATAAATATTTTTATCATTATAAATTAATTGATTTGATTTATCATATTTAAATAACCAATCTTTTCGTTTATCTGCTAATTCTTTATTAAATGCTAAATTAATTTTTTCATCTGATAATTCTTCCCAAGAATAATTATTAACAACCATATTTTGGAAATAATCTACTGCTTCTTTTGATGTGCTTGTACCCAATCCCTTATAATATTTACAAGACCATTTTTTATTATCTTTTGTTTTATTTTTCCATTCTTCATAATCATATAAATTGTAAAAAGCAATTTGTTTTTTACCCTTTGTTACTTTTACAATTGGCGTAATCATAGAAGTAATATAATCCATTTTTAATAAACTAGGCCATAAAGTATGGAAAATATTTATAATTAATCCCTTAATATGAGAACCATCATGATCTTGATCTGTCATAATCATAACTTTTCCATATCTTAAACTATTAATGTTAGTATATGTTTTTCCAATTTCTAAACCAATTATCTTTATTATATTTTTAATTTCCTCATTTTTTAATATTTGTTTAATATCAATTCCTTTAACATTTAAGATTTTACCCCTTAATGGAAAAACACCATAATTATCTCTCCCAATTTTTGATAATCCACTAATAGCCATTGTCTTAGCAGAATCTCCTTCGGTTAATATAAGTGTACAATCTTTTGATTTTCTTGTTCCAGCATTATTCGCATCATCTAATTTAGGTATATTCAATCTTCTAACTTTTGAACCATTATTTTTCTTAGCATCTTTTGTTTCTTTAAATTCGGCAAATAATAATACTTTTGATATGATATCTAATTGTGTTGCTATATTTTCAATAAATTTATTACTAATTACTGGCTTTGAACCAAACTTACTTGGAGGTGTTATTAATCTTTCTTTTGTTTGACTATCAAATGATGGATTAACAATAACTGAATTAATAAATATCTTCAAATAATTTTTAATATAATTTTCAGGAACTTCTTTTTTATGTTTTTTATTAATATATTCAGCTAATTTATTTGTAATTTGCTTAGTAATATAATCAACATGTTTTCCACCTTTTAATGTTGCAATACCATTTACAAATGAATAATGTTCAAATTTATCACTTGTAGTTACAGATACTCCTACTTGCCATCTATTATGTATTTCCTCATAAACTTTCTTATCTCCATCTAAGTATAAATCTATATATTTTCCAAAAGTATTACATTTAATTTTTTTAGAATTATAATAAATATTTACTTTATTACCAGTAATACCAGATATATCATATATCCTACGAACCATTAAGTAAATCATATCATCTGAAAATTTTTCAACTCCAAATCTATGAAAATCTGTTAACCAAGAAATTTTTGTATATGGTTTACATTTAGTTTTTGTTATTTTTGCCTCACTATATTCATTCATATTATTTTTAAATTCTTGTTCATATTTTAATCCTCTAATATGATCAACTGTTTCAACTTTAAAATATTTAGAAAATATATTTGTTAGTTTAGCACCATAACCATTTTTACCACCTACAATTTTTTCTTCATCTTTATTATAATTTTTTGAAGATAGTAATTTCCAAAATATAATCATAACAATATTCAATGGATTACCATCATCATCTTTTTCAGTTGGGTGATTTGCGATATCTATACCATTTCCATTATTATAGATAGACCATATTTGCGTTTCTTCATCATATTCAAATTTAATATCTGTTACTGGTATAATATTCTTTTTCCCCTTTTCAATATCACAATTTAATCTCTCAATTTGGTCTTTTGCATTAACAGCTATCTCATTCCAAATATTTAAAACTGCTGGAATATATTTAACCGATTTATTTTCAATTTTATCATTAATAAATATTGGTAAAATTTCTTCAATTGTATCTACACCACCAACATAAGTATCCGGTGTATTATATATATGATTTTGATGTTCTTCAACTTTATATTCCTCTAAATCAGATGACATAATATTTATATTTTAATCTTAAATTATCTTTAATTTCAAATTAAATAAAAAAAATAATAAATTAATAAAATAAAATAATATATATATATATATATATATATAATGCAACATATAACAACTAATAAAACAAATATGGCTTTAATTGTATTTATAATAATTATGGTATTATGCTCTATATCTTTTGTATGCTGTTGTTGTTTAAGTATAATAACTGGAGGAGTAAGTGATTGGTATATGAGTGAATGTTTAGCTGAAAGAACTGCGACATCAGAGCAAAAAACTGCGTGTTATGCCCATGAAACAGAAGCCGCGTGTGATGCAGCTTTGTCTGCAGGCAACCCTTGTTGGTGGAGACATTCTATTATAACTATGATATTAGATAGTATAGGTTTAAATGAAGATTAATTATTATATTTATTATTAATACTTTTAAAATTTTTTTGGATATCTTTTACATTTTTATCTTTTACATTTTTATATTTTATGTCATATAAATTATTATTATAACATAAATTATAATAAACTAAATGAGTTTTATTATAAAAATTTAAATAATTAATACATAAACAAAAATATTTATTACAAGATTTAATATTCATTTTTATAACTAAATCTATATTATATTTAATTGTATTAAAATTATATTAAAAATTAAATCAAATTAAAAAATAATATATATATATATATTTAATGAAGAAAATTCAAGGTGCTTTCTTCGGATTTGGTATAATTACAGTTTTAACACTTATTACTGTATTTATAATTATAATACTTCTTATTATGAGGAACAAAAGATGTTCTAGTCGTAAATATTTATCTCAAAATAATAAATGCGAAGATTGTTATCATTTTAATGATGTTGATAGTGTAGTTACAAATAGTTGCACACATTGTGATGGTCCATTATCAACAGATTGTAAATATGCTACATGTGAATCAGGATTTTATCGCAATGAAAGTACATCACATATTACTTGTAGTTCATGTATTACACAATTATATTGTGCTGTTTCTAAAAATGAATGTTTATCAGATGCCCCAAATAATAATAAATTATATTGTGAACAAATATATCCAGGACATCCTGATAAAATTATAGTTGATGGATTAATAATAGATAATGATAATTATGTTCCTCCTCCACCACCGCCATCAACACCATCAACACCATCAACACCATCAACACCACCAACACCGTCATCAACACCACCTCCATCAACACCATCAACACCATCAACACCATCAACACCGTCATCAACACCACCACCTCCACCACCAGCAACTTGTGATACATACCCGGTTAGTTGTCCAAGTGGATATACAAAAAATGGTTCTAATGTATCATGTGCGGGGATTACTTGTATAACTGCTATTGATCAAGATACATGTTGTACTATTGATTGTCCTACGAATGCAAGTAGACCATCTGGATTAGAACATATTGCAGGAAGATGTAGTTGCGATGATGGATATTCTGGAACCCTCCGATTAAATTCAAGTGAAACCGAATTTTTAACAGGTCATGATACATGTACTCTGGATGTTGATTGTACTGGTCAATGGAGTGATTGTAATGATATTTGTCAAAGAACCTGGTCAGAAAGTACCGCACAAAGTGGACAAGGTGCTAATTGTCCTTCTTCCCCAAACTGTTCTATAAATGAAGATGATTGTCTTCAGGCAAATTGCAATACATACACATTTGATTGTCCAGACAACAAAATACTAGATTCTACTAAATCTTGCGCTGGAAATGAATGTATTCAAGGAACTGATCAAGATACATGTTGTGTTGATCCAGCGACTTGTGGTAATGCGTACGCTAACAATAACGCTGTATCCAATGGTGATTGTGGCGATGGATTTGTATATGATGTCAGTGCTAGTACATCTGATTGCACTGGAGCAGTATGTAATGCAGGTATAGGTGAAGTGGACCATACCATTTGTTGTATACCTGAAGTTCCTGGTTGCATGGATGAAACCG
>TARA_B100001115_G_scaffold128889_1_pt1 | contig 12503 bp, 13 predicted proteins | sample TARA_B100001115 | Tara Oceans TARA_B100001115 (sample SAMEA2622652) | marine metagenome | biome: marine biome (ENVO:00000447); feature: surface water layer (ENVO:00002042); material: "saline water (ENVO:00002010), including plankton (ENVO:xxxxxxxx)" | depth 5 m | reverse complement strand
GAATGCGGGTATATGAGGGGGTAAAAGAAAGACGTGATTTATACTCCCTTTAGGTCTTGGTTTACGGGGAGTCGAGTGAAAACAAAAATCACTCCGTACTATTTATTGTATCAAAAATTTACAAACTTGTCAAGCATGTCTGCAAGAAGAATAGAACACTCTCTATTAGGATGATATGTGATTGGGTTTACTAAATTTTTTTTACATAAAAATTTTATTCTATCATCATCTAAAACCCACTTTGATTGATGATAATTATTCATGCTTGAATTATGTCCCTTATCAATACACAAATTACTCATCAAATCTCTTGGTTTTTCATGTTGCATAATCATATTAGGACTATCATAGGTGTAGTCATGGTGATTAAAGGTATCGAACCAATAATTTTTTACTCCAATCATCTTGAAATAATTATCCCAATGTTGCATTTGAGTAGACAACCTTTTTACCTCAATCTCATGATTATAATGATTAGTTGCCCACTCTAGCTTGGATAAATTAGTCAATTGAAAATTTACGTATCGATTCTTTTTATTACTCCACTCGTCTCTTCTTGCTGTAGAGGTGATACCCCATAGTATTATAATATTATCATATTTTTTGTAGTCATCTGTATTGAAATATTCTTCCGCTAATCTAAATTGTTTTTGATTTGATGAACCACCTGCTGCAAAATTTATATTTACATAATCATGTCTCCTTGATAGTATAGTTCTAAAACAATATTCATCAACCTCCTGACGATTATTTTTCTGCATCTCTTGCACAGACATTTGTGTGTACTTTGAGATGTTGGGGTCATACCAACTAAATTGACCTTTAGTCCAACTACATCCAAATGTTATAAGTGCATTCATGTTATATACTGTATCAAAAATTTACAAACTTGTCAAGCATGTCTGCAATCTTAATATGACAATCAATGTTTGGGTGCAAGGTATGAGGGTTTATCAAATTTTTTTTCTCTAAATTTTTTATTCTACCTGAATCACGTGTCCAAACAGAGTGATGATAACCATCCCAATAATTTTTTACACCAATTAGATTGAAATAATTATGCCATGAGTAGACAACAGAATTATCAATGCTTAGTTTACTAAGAAGATCTCTTGGATTATCATTTCCAAAAATCATGTTAGGACTATTATAATCATAATCATGATGATTAAAAGTATCAAACCAATAATTTTTTACACCTATTAGTTTGAAATAATTATCCCAGTGCTGTATTTGTGTAGACAATCTTTTTACCTCGACCTCATGATTATAGTATCTTTCTCTCATGACATCTCCTATCTTAGGTTTGTTATGTCTGACTGAATATGCTGTGCAAGTATATCTTTTGTCCTTGTCGTCCCAAAACTCTCCTCTTGATGTAGCAGTGATACCCCACAAGACTATAACCTTATCATATTTTTTATAATCATCAGTGTTGAAATACTCCTCTGCACATCTAAACTGTGCTGAGTTAGATGAACCTCCCTTTGCAAAATTTATATTCTTGAGTCCATGTCTCTCGGATAGTAAAGTTCTAAAAGCATATTTACTATTCAATTCATCTACATTTTCAGACTGTAGTGATTTGAAAAATTGATCCTCCAACATACCCTCACTTGGATAGAATGATCCCTTCCCCTTAGTCCAACTACATCCAAATGTTATGAGTGCTTTCATGTCCAAGATATCTCTTTATCAAGCATGTCAGCGATCATTTTATGTCCCTTCATTGTGGGGTGAAGTGAGTATGGATTTATTATTGAATTTTTTATCAAATAGTTTGACCGATTACAATCATTTTTATATTGTGAAAAATGATAATTATCGTTTTCATATGACTCGCCTGTGAGCATGCATAGTTTTGACATAAGATCTCTATGTTTATCTTTTCGGAATATCATGAAGGGTATGTCATATTTATGATGATTGAATGTATCAAACCAATAATTTTGAATACCCAATAGACTTAAAAATTTATTCCAATGATGTATATGTGTTTTTAGTCTTCCTACTTCTGCTGAATGATCGTAATGAAATTTTATTATCTGTTTTGCCAATCCAAAATTGTGAGAGTACATGAAAGATTTAAACTGTCCCTCACGTTCTTCCTCACTGTTCTTATTGTTCCACGGTCTACCTTTTATCCATGCCTCACCTCTTGCAGTAGAGGTAATTCCCCATAAAACTATAACCTTATCATATCTCTTATACTCATCTGTATTGAAAAATTCTTGTGCCTTTCGTAGTTGTGTTTGATTACTGTTACCTTGTGATGCAAAATTTATATTGTGATAACCATGTTTTTGAGCAAGGAGACCACGGAAAGAAAATTTATTTGCAATTTCATCAGTTTCTTGTGACTTCTTTTTTTGTTTTCTATATTCCTCTCTAGTGAGAGGCACATGATAAAAACATCCAGTACCATAAGTCCAACTACAACCAAATGTTATTAGTGCTTTCATGTGGGAGGTAAGGTAGGTTCCAATACATTTTTTCTCACGTAATCATTAAACGACCACCCCCAATCCCATACATGCATTTTATAGTGTTCTGGTTTTAAGTTCTTCAAACCTAAAGATAATTTCAATCTTTTTACCCAGAAAGCATTGTTAGCATTGTTGTCAACATTACCAATGGTTCTTCCCAACGCAACTTTGTTTACATAGTCTTGTATTGACACCACCTTACCATTTCTTTTCATTAAAGTGGGATCATAGACCCAATCTCCCTCACGTAACAAAGCAAAATTATTTTTTTCCTCATCCCATCTAGTTTTATCATAGATCTTATCGTGAGATCCTACTTGAAAAATTTGATGCTCATCTTGTATACCTGTTATAGGTCTTATCTCTGCTAGAAATTCGTAACATGCTTCAATGATTTCATTGAGAGTGCTATATTCATTAAAACGTCCTGCTTGTGGATGCCTTTTTGTTCTATATCTTTTAGCTTCTGATGAGGTTAGGTCGAGACCTATTGATTCCCAATCAGGTATCGTGTCCCATTCTACACCTGTCAATTGTCTAGCACAATCAAATGATATCTGATCTCTATTAGATCCTATCAAAGAATATTTCCACCACAAATCATGAAACTCAAACATCTCTTCAGATATTGCTCTCCATATACATGTAAGGACTGGGGAGCAGTAACTTGTGAAGTCATAGTTTACCTCCACTAAAGCATTAATAAGTTCTAACAACTCCTCTTTAGTATTATAGTTCGTGGCAAAACATTCCATCACCTCATTATGAAAAGTAAATCTATGTGGGTGTAACATGTGTGTTAGTGCTCCCCATCCACCCATACCAGAGTAAGGATTCCTATTCAGTATTTCTTTACACTGATCAACCCACTCCTTAGTATGCACATAACATCCATCCAACCACACAGTCTTAGATCCCACAGGGAATAGTTTGTGTGGACACAACTTTGCAAAGGCAGACAACCTTCTAGGACATGCACCCGCCTCTTCTAATACATGTGCTGGTATCTCCCTAAATTCCCAAGGTCCTTTCTTGTTTACTTTACCATCAGTAAAACAAACATACTTTACATCTGGATCATAATAATTTTCATCAGGAAACTCATCATACCAATTTGTAATTGATGTGTATATAATAATTTGGTTTCGTGATTCATCATCCCATGCAATAGCATAACTATATTTTCCTGCATGACCAAAAAAATAATCACCAGTTACATTGTCAGTTCCAGATCTATAATACTTATCCCAATCATATAAACCTGTGAGTTCGGTAAGTAAATCCGTAAACTCTGTTGGATCTACAGGATCAGCATACTTATAATCACCACATCTATTTTTGTCTGATGGTGTAAACCAAATACCTTCTGGAGAACCGTCTGTAAATTTATCAAGAAAAGTTCTAGAGTATTCAAAATCATAATCCACTCCAGACAATTGTAATGCCACAGAAAAAGATAACTGATCTCTTACTCCTCCTTTATTGTACCACTCCCACCATAATTCGTTGAGATCGTCCGTCTTCTTACTTCGCCAAATAATTGTACACAAAGGTGAAAAGTATTCCTCAAAATTAAAATGAGTTTCTGATAATAAGTTGGTAAATTCTAATAATTTATCACTATCAACCCACCCTTTACTGACATATTCTGCACACTCCTCCAGATAACTATGTTGATGAGGATGTTGCATTACAAATAATCTATCTTTAGATAGGATATCTTCACTCAACTTCAAGAACTCTTCATTGATAAGATGTAACTTTGATGCATCAATGTATATGTTTGGTTGATCAAACGGACATAGTATCTTTGGTTTTCTTGATGACCTTACTGGGTCACCAAGATCCTCAATACTAGCACCTGTCCAAGGAGAGGGTGGATTTTCTACTCCATATACAATGTAAGTCGCACCCTCAGGAAGATCTGTACATAGATCTACATAGTCATCTGTTATGGATGTGTAGATAATTATTTTCATAGTATGTTATAAACTCTCATGTAAAATTCATGATCTGGATATTCAGTATATAAATGAGCACTCAAATTAGTTATCTTACTAAGTTCTCCTAAAAACTGAACCTTACGTTTATATTGTTTCAAATCTCCTCTCTGTGGATGCTTTCCTAACCTACCTTTCTTATTATAATAACCTAATTTTATACCAGCATCATTTCTGTTTTCATATACTGAAGGTAACTTGACTCCAGAAAATTTTAACGCTGCATCAAAAGCAATTTGATCTCTATTACATCCCACTAATGACCAATCATACCATTGTTTGTTGAACTCTTTCATCTTAGATGACATAGTTCTCCATACGATAGTTCCAAGAGGACTTCCATAAGTCCTAAAATTGTATCCTGCTTCTTGTAATTTTTTAGTCAATAATATACCATCATCATAACTAAAAAATGCACAAGTAAAACCCTCTAACATCTCATCAAAGTATGAGAACTTAGAAGCATGTCTTAGCATAGTAAATGGAAAACATTTTTTACTTTTCGTTATAAATTCTCTGGTAAGTTGATAGCAAGCGTCAATCCATATTGTATTTGTGCCAGGTGGAAAATAGAGATGTGGATTTGCCTTAGGATAGAATGATAACCTTCTAGGACACTCAATGTCCACATCTAATTTTATGTACTCCCAAGGTTTTACCGTGGTGTCTATTGTACCATCGTGAAAACAAACATATCTTACGTCAGGATGATAATAATTATTTTTTGGAAACTTATCATATCCATTTGTTATGCATGTATAAACAACCATATTCTCAGGTTGAGTGATTGGATTCAACTCGAAGGGAGGATATCTTACACATGCATACATCTTGCTTAGGGTAAATTTATCTGCATCACTATCAAATATTAAACTCAACTCACTGAGCAAATTCATTTGCTCCTCTAGAGACGGTTTATCATGCATGTCATATGATTGCCAATATTCTTTCTGTCTATTTGTTCTCTCCATCTCAACCTTAATCTTTACTCTACGAGGTTTGAAAGACATAGGTATCCTGTATTGATTAGACACAATATGCTCTGCTATAGCACTTGATACTTGATCTCTATTGATGCCAAGATCATACCATTGTCTCCAAATATAACACCATCTTATGACCTCAGGTGTCAATACTCTCCATATTACACTATTGATTGTTTGATTATATTCATTCAATGTATATCCAATGGTTTTTATTTTCTTTGCCATACTAAGTATCTCTTCCTTAGTAGAAAACCCTTCGCCATATAATTTTGCAAACTCTGATGGTAGTGACCTTTTTGATGGATGTTCTTGTAAAGCAAAATCACAATCCTTAAATATAATTTTTGACTCGTTAATTAATGATTGTGTTATTTCATAAGACGCATCAACCCATACGGTAGTCGAACCTTTATCAAAATATAAGTCAGGTCTATGTTTAGGATGATATGATCTTCTCACAGGGCATGTTCCCTCGACTGTGAGTTTAATGTACTCCCACCCCTTTGCCTCTGGTTCTACACCATCATCGTAAAAACACACATATTTTACATCAGGGTCCTTGTAAGGTTCAACTATCTTATCGTAACCATTGGTTACGCATGTATAAAAAATAATCAATTTAGTTTATCCTCAGGGGTTAGTTTTCCAGTCAACTCACCAAGAGTTCTATTAGTTACATTGCCTGGTTCTCTTGAGAACCAACCAGTAGCAATATATTTAGAGTCTTTTCCTGTAAGGAAAGCACCTCGGTGCACGTGAGTATATGCTGCAGGCCACAACACAATGGTGCCTTTCTTAGGTTGGAATGACTGCTCTTGATGATAAAAATCAGTTGCTCCACCACTCTCATATGGAATGTCATTAAGATATATCATCCATGTGACCACTCTATCACGGTACAAAAAATTACCGTTTTCACAATGCCATACATGATATCCACCGCCAGGATCTGTTCTCTGTATTTTACATGTCCATGAGGATACAGGATCTGCTGCATCAATTATACCTTTATATTTTTTAGCATATATTTCAAAAGCAGCACCAACTGCTTGATTGATCTCCATTGCATAAGCTGCGTCCGCAACCTCCATGTACAATTGATGATCTTTCCTACCCAATCCACCTTGAGGAAATTGAGTAGTTCCATCACCCCATTTGTTTATATCTTCTGAGGTTTTTATATGTTTTTTATTATACCAAAATTCAAATGCCTCTACAACTTTATCACAAAACTCCCACTTCAAAAAGTTATCAAACACACCAATGTGTCCGTAATCAATCATCTCTGTAAAATCTGGTTGTACTAAACCATCAGGGATATTGCCACCCTTTTGATCGTACATGACTCTTTCAATTGACATTCTGTAACTCCTGTTTACCTTGGTTTATATACACTTGTGGTGGTATTCTACCACAATATTCATCTAATTGCATCACCTCTTCTATTTTAACATCAGAACCGTTTTGTTTCCAAAAATCTACTAATGCGTTATTACTTCCTTTGTGAAAAATGTCTATGTGTTCTTCATGTATTGCTGATCCCATATCCAATCTATAATTAAACAATGGAGTTGAGTATGATTTTCCACTGTCAAGTATCAAGTCTTCCGAGACTGCTCTTGGTCTGATGTTTTGATCGATTTTCCATTGCGATCCCCTCTTGTGTATTTTGAGAAGTTTATTTGCATGATGACGAGTAATAAGGTAGCAAGCAGCAGAAAAGTCATTGATAAATCTATGATGTAATTTCAAAGTGATACCATTGGGATTTATAATGGTAAGTTGTAGTGCATCAAAAGCAACAGGCACTCTACGTCTGACATCCTTCCATGTAAAGTCCCAATGTCTTGCTACTGATAGATCAACGTCATCTTCCATGATCATTATTTCATCAAGATCTGTCTCCTCAACAAAATATTTAATGGCATTCAAATGTGACATGACACATGCTAACTCACCATCATTCATATTAGGTGGCACCGTACCTTTTAGATAAGATTCATACTCTGCACCATCAATGGCAGTGATACGATAATGATCTTTTACTTCCCAGTAATTAAGTTGTTCCTCCATATATTCCCTACGTTCAGGGAACCTGTCAAGGTTGATCCATAATACATTTGGAAACCCTGCTAACTTGAACGCTGATTTATTTTTGTCCATTACGATTCTTTAGATAGTCAACGTTTTCATAATAGTTAGTCAATCCTTTCTTGCCTTTCAATTTCAACTCCTCCCACAATGATTTGTTACTTTCAATGTGTGGATTATTGAACCAAGAGTTAGCAGACCTACCATGTTCTAAATGAAAAATAAAATCATTTATTCTGGCAACACTGGATAGCATATTGAATCTGAAAAATCTCTCATCATCTTCGTATCCATAGGCAATAAAATTTTCATTTTCTCCACCTAATCTTTTATACTCATCAGTATCAAAGAACTGACAGAAACCATACTTAGCATCCCATTGTCTGATATGACCTTCAAATTTTTTGAAATCAAATCCAGAGTTAATGAAGTTAGTTACCTCCTTATCACCTACATGTAATTGATGTTGATAATTACCAAATCCATAGGGGTACACAACCTTAGGTGGGGTAGAGTTCTCATTTTCTTTATACTGATTGACTATCATATTTTGAGCATATATGTATGAATCAATAGGTAACATGATATCACAATCATAATTAACAGTAACTGGAGTTTTAACTTGCCACAACATATCGTTGAGTAATCTTGTCCTATGAAAGGTAAATTCATTTGTCTTCTCAAACTGATGATCTATCCTACACAATTTTTCATAAGGAAGAATTTCTTCCAACATGGGGACAACACGTAGATCAAAGATAGGTTCAGCATCAAACTCTTTTATAATAATATGAGTGTCAAAATTACTGAGTAAGTATATCAATGATGTTGTTATATTCCTCATTCTATCAGCAGTCTCAATCCTAAGTGGTATTATAAAAGTGCACTTAGTAAGATCGTATGATGGTGGTCTTTCTGTCATAATACCTCCCAGTTGTCACAGTATAAATCAGACGTATCATGTGCTGCTGTATAACCAGTGCCGAACCATTTTTTTGGTGCAATAATTTTTTTGTTTGGGTTCTTACTTAACCATGATCCCCACCACGAGAACGATGAGTTAGCAATGATAAAATCAGAACACAAAGACATCATACATAAATCTGCGAGATTGTCACCACCTTCTGAGATAAGAAATCTATCACCAGAAAATTCAGATTTACACCATTCAGGATCGTCTGAAAAAATAACCACGGTGCGTTTACTATCAAATTTTGACAGAGCAGTATCATAATATTCTTTAGAACAAATAGGATGATTTTCACAACCGTAGTCACCATGTCTGACATGTAAAGCGATGGGGTCTTGAATGGTTCCTATCATCTCTTCACATGGTAACATAATTTTATTCTTAAATTCAAAGTCCTCCCTTATTTCTTTCTCTATAATATTGAAATATTTTGTGGTTTGCAAATATCCAAAAACATTATGACCATCAGGCATATTGTTATATAAATTTTGATCAAAATGAAAGTGTGCCTCTTGTACATAAGGACCTGCACATATTCCTATGTTTGTAAGACCCTTAAGTTTGAACGCCTCAAATAATTGATGATCTTGATAGGGATCCTTAAAATCACTTGATGGTATCATAAAATCAAAACCACGATGAGCAGCGATGCCTCGTAGTCCTGCATACTGGAACATTTGATTGCCCAGTCTTCCATGTCTTCCTAGGTGGTTGAATCCTATAGTCATGATAAATGTTTTTTCTTCAAATATTCAATCTCCTTTGGTAGGAGGTGCTCGTATGTTCTTTGAGTTTGGTTAGGATGCTCTCTATTTGAGATGTGATAATCCTGTAACACCAGTGGTTCTCCATGATATTTATAGAGTCTGTAATACATATCACAGTCCATCAACATAACTAAATCTTCATCAAAATACTCTTTCAAATCTTTACGAACTGCAAGGATGGAGGGTGAACTTAATGTATTGATACCCTCAAGTAATCTGTCATTATATACAGGAAGTTTTGGATTATAATGACTCCTACCATCGTCAATAGTATGAGCAAAACCAGTTACAACCCATTTTACACCTGTGGTAAATGCTCTGTCAAGCTCTTCAGTTAAGTTTTTAGTGAGAATAATATCATCAGAAAACAATACCTTCAAGATGTCACCATCAGCATATAGCATTGCATTATTAGTATTACTACTAATATTCCCCAAAGATAAATCATTTTTTACATAGTTGATTTCAAATAAATCAGCATATTCCTCACACGCTTTTAATATTTTATCCGATTTACTATGATCTGAAATCCAAACGTTAAAATTCTTATTGGTTTGATGTTCTAATGCAAAGAAAATATCAAAAAGATACTGTTGACATTTTTTATTTCCGTCATGGGTTGGAATGCAATAACTAACTTTCATAATAATTCTAAAATTTGTTTAGCATTTATAGCATGACCCTCCTCATTAGGATGACCACCACTTGCTCTTGGCACATCACCACAGCAAACGTCGTACGTCAATCTACTATGTTTCTTTTTTTTAGTTGTTGCTAATATCAAGGGCACAGAATTTGCTTTACAATAACTTCTTATCGCTGTCGCATTCATATCTTCATAAGCATCACCATACTCATCCTCATATACGTATCTGTAATAATCTAACCATGCTTTATCTATTGGATCAAGTTCTGTTTTGTTTATAATTTTATCTCGCAACTTCTTGCACCATGTTACTTTTGATAGTTCTGATAAAGAAAATTTTGCAACCTGCGACCAATTTGTACAATCTCTAAATTTTTTCTCTCGTTTATCGTAGTACTCTTCTCTCTGTGGATATGTAAGTTGTATGATGACAAGATCAAACTCATTAATATTTTTATGGTCAACTAATAATTGTCTTGTAATGCGATTGTTACTCGCACCTTTCTTAGAAATATTATACTCCTCTGCCTTCAGTTCATCGCATATTATTTTACTATAACGTGATTGAAATGGATCTTTTAGTTCAGCACCCCAAGTCCAAGAGCATCCATCAAAATATATTTTCATAGATCTAATACAACTTCATACGGTTGACATGCGTAACTTCTAAGTGCGTTTCTTATCTCAAGAGGTACACTGTCATGTATGTACCAATCTTCCATACAACAAGGACCATTATGAATCTGAAATCCAACTAAATCATAACCATATTTTGAAAATATATCACGATGTCCTGCTGTATCGCCCCACTGACGATACATATCATGCTCATAGGTGACACAATTGAACGACAATTTATCAAGTGGAAATTTTTTCAATGTATCAAGTGTGATTTGTGGTGGTTCAAGATCAAATGATAGGTAATCCATGTGTCTGGGTAGACCAAGATCATTTACTGCCTTGACGTAATCAAACTCCACTGCATCTGCTTCGTAAAGTTTGGTGTTAGGTCGATATCCTTTCCACATATCACAGAGATTATGATCTAGTTCTATAGATAATCCTCTCCAATTATAACCTTCTTCTAGTAACCATGTATTGTTACCTATGAATGGTTGAGCACCACCTATTTCTAAGAATGTGCCATCGACCTTTGCATCATTGACAACCAATGCAAATATATCTTGCCATACTTGAGAGTAATTTTTTTTCAGATCTCTCATTCTTTCAGGTTTTACCTTTAGAAATTCATAGTCCTTTTTTATATAATTGGTTTGATTAGATCCGTTAAGTGGCATTGTTCACTTCCTCAATAATTTTACGGGTTAGTCTAGGAACTACGTCATTATCACTATGAAATTTTTTAGCAATCTCGTAATTTTCCTCAATAGCATCTTTCCTCCAGTTATATGCATCTGCATCTAATTTCCTAATGATTAGTTCTAATTCATCAAGGTCTTGGAAAGTTATCATACCATCCATATTGAACCAATCTCCTATATTAGGACAACCATAATATATTGGTACAGTTTTTGAGGCAAAACAGTCTATAAGTTTCTCAGTAAAGTAATTTTTTTGTCTAGAGTTTTCTACTGCGATATGAAACTTTGACGACTCAAAAAAATCATTTCTTCTTTGATGAAATGGGGGAGACAGGTGCGAATAGTATTGAAGACCATTAGATACATCAATTTTTTTCAACATGTCATTGATCTGTAATCGTAACTGATGCCCTACACTCTGACTCTTGCTGCTTGTAACAAAAGAGACATTATTTTTCTTTGAGATTTTTAGATCCTTGAAGTCTAACCAACAAGACCCCCACTCAAATAATTCTGCGGTAGGATACTTTGTTAGTATGGACTGTGTAAATGTGTATATTTTATCAAATTTATATGCGTTCCTCAACGCACCCTCACTCACAGTGGGTAAAATTGCTAAGGGTTCTGCTAAAAATAATATTTTATAATCTGCATTCTTATCATATGTAAGATTGTCAATAGAAATGCTTACCTTACAATCAAAATCTAATCCTTGATCACCCCAAGGGTTCCACCATAGTGGATATATTTTCGCTGACTTCATCGTATATCTTGAAAATGATAATGGAATCCAAAGGTTTCAATACCGTCATGTTCTGGACAGTGCACCTCTTTTGAAAATCTTGCTGCCACTTCGACGGGAGCATACACACATCCTTGTTCCGTAAAGATGTGTCTATTGTGGCAACATATGTTCCCGTCCTCATTATATAGTCCAGCGTTTTGATGGTTATAAAAGGTTCCTTCGTTTACTTCCCAAGGGACGGTGACTTTACTGGGGACTTCGAGAAGACGCTTGGAGCGTAAGGAAAATCCTCCATTGCCGACACGTTGGTTTCTTCCCCACGGGTCGAGATAGGCATTTGGGTCATCTCTCCACGGGGCACCGATATAATCGTAATCAAGAAACTTATTATCCCATAAATAAGGACGAATAACGTAGCCGTCTGGATGTATGAGAAGGCAGTGCGAGGTCCTGACGTGATTAGTAAGATTGTAAATACAATAAAAATTAA
>TARA_B100001115_G_scaffold184320_1_pt1 | contig 12680 bp, 6 predicted proteins | sample TARA_B100001115 | Tara Oceans TARA_B100001115 (sample SAMEA2622652) | marine metagenome | biome: marine biome (ENVO:00000447); feature: surface water layer (ENVO:00002042); material: "saline water (ENVO:00002010), including plankton (ENVO:xxxxxxxx)" | depth 5 m | reverse complement strand
TGTTGAGGCAATTGAGATCCTCAAAGGAACGAGTGAGGCGAGAAACGAAGCTTTGCTCACCCGCCCTAAGCCAAGTTCGTGGATCGTAATATTTCTTGTTCGGCTTTTCCTCTCCCTCGGGGTTACCGAGCTGGCCCTGGAGGTAGTCCTTGTTCGCCTTGTAGTACTCATGCACACCATCCCAAAAGGCCCATTGCATATCGGTATCGAGGTTCATCTTCACCACACCGTAACCAATCGCCTCCCTGATTTGCTCACGAGAAGAACCCGAGCCACCGTGAAAGACGAAATGTACGGGCTTGCCGGTCAAGCCGTGCTTTTCCTTAAGGTATTCCTGAGAATCAAGCAGGATCCTGGGGGTGAGCTCGACGTTTCCGGGCTTGTAGACGCCATGGACGTTGCCGAAGGCCGCGGCCACCGTAAAGCGGTTACTGACCTCGGAGAGGATCTCGTAGGCTTGGTTAACTTCCTCCGGCTGGGTGTAGAGACGGGCAGTGTCGATGTCCGTGTTGTCCACCCCATCTTCCTCGCCACCGGTTACCCCGAGTTCAATCTCGATCGTCATGCCGATTCGATTCATCCTCTCCAAATATTCCCGACAGGTTTGCAGGTTGTCCTCGATCGGTTCTTCCGAAAGGTCGAGCATATGAGAACTGTAGAGGGGCTTTCCCTCGCGCTCGTGAAACTTCTCGCCGGCCTCCAGCATACCATCCACCCAAGGCAGAAGCTTGCGGGCGGCATGGTCGGTATGAAGGATAACGGGAACGTCGTAAGCCTCAGCCATGGCATGCACGTGCATGGCCCCTGAGACCGAACCTGCGATGGCGGACGCTTGGTTGTCGTTGGATAGGCTTTTCCCAGAGTAGAACACCCCTCCTCCATTGGAAAACTGTATCATGACGGGCGAGTTGACCTCGGCAGCCGTCTCCAGGACCGCGTTTACCGAGTTCGTTCCGACTACGTTGACGGCGGGCAGGGCGTATTCGTTTTCTTGCGCATCATCGAAGATTTCTTGAACCCCATCTCCGGTAATGACGCCACCAGGGAATTTTTTGCTCATAGCTAAGGTTGTTTGTGAATAAAAAGGAAACACCGATTCTCCACATCTTGTCTGCTCAGGCAAAACAAAAACCCAAAAAACAGAAAAAAGGACTTCCGCAATCAGCTCCCGTGCAAAAGCTCGCTGACGTCATCGGACCCCAAGGCTTCCTCCACCTCATCGAGCTTGATGAAAGTGGTCCTCGTATGGGGAAGCTTGTACCTCTTGAAGACTCCCTTTTCCAACAGGTAGTAGAGTTTTCTAGGTGAAACCCTGAGGACCTTGGCAGCTTCGGATATCCTGAGAATCTTGGGGGCGGGGGGCTTGCGCAGGTCGGACAGGAAGGATTCTTGGACGGAAAGGGAGTTTTCCATGCCTTCAAGACGCGAGTCGATCCCATCCAGTCGGTCCTTAATCTCACTGAGGGCAAGAAAGATGACCTCAGTCTCGATGGAATTGGGATCGCTTATGCCCAGCTCGCGTTCCTTGTCACTTTTGAAACGGACCGCATCAATCCGGCTCTTGAAATACTTACGGTACCTTTTCTTCCTGTAGGTCCAGGTAATGCAGTGAGGCGAAGCACGTCTGACGTCTTGCGAATAGGAAACCTTCATTACCAATTTGGTTGTTGAAAAACGGGACCGTGTTCGATTAAGAAAATCATCATTCGAACAACCCTTACGAAAACCCCTCATGAGCGACAAGAATTTTCCAGAAGTGATCAAGGACATTCATAAAAAGGACGATAGGTTCGGGAAGGGAGCCTACTACTTCGTTAGGGAAGCCCTCGACCACACGCTCAAGTCCATGGAAAAGGACAGGTCCCTCAACAAGGGTCATGTCTCGGGGAGCGAGCTTCTGGAGGGAATCCGCGACTATGCCTTGGATCGCTTCGGTCCCATGACGATGACCCTGATGAATCACTGGAACGTCAAAAAATGCAGGGATTTCGGCGATATCGTCTTTAACCTCGTTGACCATGGGATCCTCGGACGAACGGAAAATGACTCACTCGATGATTTCGAGGGAGGCTACAGCTTCAAGGAAGCTTTCGAAAATCCCTTTCTTCCCGAAGCCGGAGCAGGATCGAAGTCCGACTCCGATTCGTGCAACCTCAACTGAGCGGGTTCAATTGCCTCCGAACAGAACGTAAAGCAGGAAAACAAGGGCAAGCAGGCCGAGGGCCTTGTATAAGCCCTGTATGTGGCCAGGATTCGGCCCCGACCCGAAGGCCCCACCTGAATACCTCTCACTGGACCGTGCGCTCTTGCTTTCATCCTCCGGGTCCATGCTGCAGGCAGGGCATGAATCACCGTCTTCCTGATGCCATTCGAAATCACAGTGAGGACACACTCGGAACATGTCCACAGGCTATCCCCTCCAAAACCGAAGACGAGAATAATCTTGCTCTTAGCCATCTTATGTAAGGGAATAATCATCCTTCGCATATGTCTTTATCCGTGCCCACACGAAAACTCAAAAAGCTTTTGTTTTCCTCTCCCTTGTCGGTTATTCTCCTGATCTTGGTTGGTTTTTCGATGCCTTACGAAAGCTCCGCAAGCGCTCCGATCACGAGGGAAAGCTTGGCTTCGATCCAGGCGAGGGCCCTCGCGGGCGACATACACTATCAAGGTATCTTGGCCATCTTTCACAAGTTCGGGGAAAGAGGTTTGACCGTAGACTTGGACGAGGCGGAACGTTGGGCAAAGCTTTCGGCCGCCAAGAAGGGTTCCTTGGGTTTGTGCGTACTGGCCGCCTTAGAACTTGAAAAGGGAAACGGCGAAAGAGGCCGATTCCTCTACGACGAGGCTTATCTTCACTCGAACCTAAGGTCAGTCGTCAAGAGTCAGGATCCCATCGCCCTCTTTTGTATGGGAATGATTGAGATCGACAACCCTCCGAGGAATTTCGCCAAGGGCATTCGCCACCTTACGAAGTCATCCGAAATGGGGTTTGCGACCGCTCAGGCGACCCTCGGAATGATTTACTTTACCGGGATAGGGGTGAAGAAAAACCCCGAACTAGCCATCAAGTGGTGCTCCCGGGCGGCTCGCGAAAAGCTTCCCTTGGGCATGTTCTATCTTGGAATGGCCTATTCGATAGGCGATGGAATCCCACGCAGTGACGACTACGCAATCCGCTGGATACGAGCCGCCGCAGACCGGCAGTTGACGATGGCTCAGCTCACCTTGGGGATGAAATTGGCCACGGGAGACGGGACCAAGAAAAACTTGGAACTTGCCGTCGAATGGCTCAAGAGAGCCGCCGCTACCGGAGAGTCCGCTGAAGCGAAACTTCAACTGAGAAGGTATGAAAATCAACTTTTCAGGATGCGCAACCCACCCGCCGCCTATGTCCCCGACAATCAGCAAAAGCCCGCTATCCAACTTGCCCAAAAGGAGATCATGGCGGGGAATCAATCTCCTCCGGCGCCCTTCGCTCAACCTCCTTCAAAAGTTCAGGACCCGCTTGAGGATCCGCTCTTGGACAATAACCCGGACCCAACTTCGTCATCGCCAGGCAAACATGTTGGGCTTGGCGAGGAAGCCCTCAAGAAGGCAGCCTTCAAGGGCGACTTGATTGCGAGCAGGAGACTTGGGCTCAAATACTATTCGGAAAAAAATTACAAGGAGGCCATGAAGTGGTTTGAGATAGCGGCCATTAAGAACGAGCCCGAAGCTCTTCGCTACCTAGGAATCCTACACTTCATGGGGCAAGGCGTGAAACTCGACTATAAAAAAGCTGAGGAATGGTTTACCAAGGCTGTCGAGGCTGGAGACTTGGAAGCCACCAGATACCTAAGAATCGTCAAGCAGTTTCGATAACCGAATTACTCAGCCCATTCGGCGTCCCTTAGATCAAGAATCATTTGATTCGAACCTGCCGACAAGGTAATTGGCTTGGACCAGACCACCCCCACTTGACCGAGCGTCGAAGCCCCTACGACGAAGTATTTCCCAGACTTCAGGTTGGCCAAGTTCGCCTTACCCACCGAATTGGTCTTGATTCGGGCCAAACTGGAAGTAGCCAAGGCATTGCGGATGGATGCGGCTACGCCTGGAAAACGATACCCTCTCTGCACGGAACGAGCCCACAACTCGGCGTAGGAATCTATATCCTGACGGCTCGGAATACGAATCCGTGAGGATTTCATGACCGAATCGAGATCTTGCTGAAGAAGGAAAAACTCCGTGTAACCAGCGGGACGATTCTTATTGTTGAGAAATTGGACCTCGGCGCTCAACTGGAGGCTCGCCTTCCCTTTGGGTACGTTCTGCACGAAGGGAGTTACCGAGGATTCGGAGGGCACGATTCCTCCCAACGGTGTTGAGCGCGGAGAGAAGGGAGATCGCGATTGGGTGGAACGGGGAAAGGTCGGGACCTGCGGAGTATTACGGAAGGAGGTGGTAGGCACGGATACCTTGACGGATGATCCACCGTCGCCCTTCTGCAGGATACGGATAGCTTCCCGGGCCGCCACAAGGGCATTCTCAAGAGATGAAATCCGGTCCCTCGCATTGGACAACTCCTTATTCAGCATACCAACCTTGATGTTGGCCGATTGGCCACGCTCAACCACAGCCTGCTTGATATCGCGAGCCTCGGACAATTGCTTGCGGAGATCCTCAACCTTGGCCCGTTCTTGGTCGAGTTGGATCTGGGCGGTAAGGTTTTGCTGGTTCAAGGCGTTGAGCTTCCTGTCTATCTGGTCTCTGCCAGGCATGGTGGTCATGGACTGCAGTTGATCCTGGAGCCTCTGGTTCTGGTCCCTCAGTCGGGTAAGCTCGGCAATTTGAGTATTGCTCAAGGAAGGAGGGGCCATGGTCGTGGGAGGAGTGGCAGGAGGAAGAGGGGCAGTCAGGCTTGGGATTCGCGAGGGTACGTTGCGAGCCATGGACTGGACCTGCCTCAGGTTGGTCTCAAGAGATGCAATTCTCTGGTTAGCCGTCTGGAGGTCACCTTGGGATCGTTGCAAATCCATCCGGGCCCTGCTCTCGGCATCCTTGGACGACTGGGCAATACCCTCAAGGCGAATGACCTGGGCCCTGAGGGCTGCATTGTCCGGCGGGACTCCTGGAATACTTACCTGGGCTCGGGCCAGGTCGTCCCTCAAGGATGCGATTCGATTCTCTCTTTCACCTAACTCGACCCTCAAGCTCGAGTTCTCCGATGACAGGGCTCCTATCCTGGATTGAAGGACGTCCAAGTCTTCCTTGGCCTTGGCGCGAGCAAGTTCACCACCTTCTTCCTGAAGCCTACGGTTTTCTTCTTCTAGCAAGGCTAGCTTTTCCTTGATCCTGCCAAAGTCATCCATGGCGCTCTTGAACTCCTCGTTTAAGCGAGCGTTATCGGCTTGAGCGGCGGCCAACTCGGCCGTCATGCCCTCAGGAGCGGGATCCGTCATGCCCCTCGCGGCCAAAAGATCCTGCTGAAGAAGGAGCATTTCCTTTTGAATCTCTATAAAGCGAGGATCCGCCGCCATATCAAGAACGGGCTGTGGCTTTTCCTGGGTTAGCAATTCCTCCATTTCCTTGCGTAGGCTCTCGGAATTTCTCAAGGCCCGCGTAAGTTCGGCAACTCGAGCCTGGCCTTGTTGCTCGGCCATCTTGGCATTGGCAATGACCGCCTCCAGTTCCGGACTTTGCGTGGGATCGGCCGCCTCAATGGAAGCCAGCATGCTCTTTGTCTCCTCGAGCTCGGTTTGTATCTCGACGTTTTCGGCAACGGCTTCCTGCAACTGCTTTTGCAGGGTAGCCAAGGCTTCGGTCGAAACAGGGTTTTCAAGGGATCCCTTGGCATCGGCAAGCTGCTTAGTGAGTCGATCGATCTCCCTCTGTAGCGTATCCCTCTCCTCCTGTGCAAGAGGACTGGGTATGACTGCAGGGTTAACGGCTGCCTTCTGAGCGTCCTCAAGTTTTTTCTGGAGTGTCTCCATCTCACCCGTGAGGGCCTTGGCGAGTTCAAGCTCCGCCTCCTTCTCATTCACTTGTTCCCTTGCGTCGTTAAGCTGTTTTTCCAGATCCGCCTCCTTAGCTTCTTTCTCTGCAAGAAGTTTCTTGATCGCATTGACTTCCTCTCCTCCAGGAGCAGTAATCTCATTTCCCTTGGGATCACCCGAAGCCAAGGCCAGCTGCTCTTCCAGCGCCTTGCGGCTTTCTCGCTCGACGTCTACCTTGTCCTGTAGTTCGGAAATCGTGTTCTGGGCTTCGGCCAGTTCTTCCTCCAGTTTGATAAAGTCTCCAAATTCCTTGGCCGGTTGCTCCACGACGACCTCCTTCTCAACGATCACTTCCTTTTCGACGATCTGGGGTTGAGCAGGCGACTGCTCCATGGCGGCAAGCTTTTCCATTGCGGAGGCAAGCTTGCCTTGGAGCTCGGCCTGTTTTCCTTTTTCCATGGCTACCGCCTCCTGAAGAGCAGATATCGTCTGATCGGCGCTTGCCAGGCTCCCCTCCAGGTCATCCATGTCCTTAGGGCTGATGGATGGAGCGGACTGGCCTGCGGCCTTGAGTTTATCGAGCGCATTCTTCAAATCGTTTTCGAGCAACTCGATCGTCCTGTTCTTGCCGGAAACCCCCTTCTCCAAGGCAGCCTGCAGTTCTTGGTTTTTGTTCTTGGCCTCGGCAAGCTCTTCCTCGATACCGACAAGCGAGGTAATCCCACTGTCCTCCGCCAGGGCCGCTCTTTGCTCCAGTTCGGCAACTTGAGCTTGGGAAGCCTGCAATTGTTCCCTCAATTGGGCGTTTAGCTTTTGGAACCCAATTCCAGTTCCCTCACGCTGTTCCCTAAGCATGGCGATTTCAGCCTCCAAATCCTTGGTTTTTTGGCTTAATTGCGCCTTCTGGTCTTCGGACCTTTGGATATCGGCCATCTGGGTCTCCATGGCATTGGCGAGATCGGCCCTGAGGGTATCCACTTCCAAATTGACTTGCTCGGCTTCGTCCAGGCTCTCCTGAAGGACTTGAATCGTACCAAGGGCTTCCTGCAACTGGGATACCGCTTTCTCCGTCTCGAGAGAGCCACCCATGCCCGCCTTCTTCATGCGGGAAAGCTGCTCCCGGGTCACGTCCAGCTCATTCTTGAGGTCGAGCATCAACTCCTGCGAATTAGCCGAGAGGTCGGCTAAGTTCTCATCCTTGAGAATCAATTCCTTCCGGGTGTTTTCAAGCTGGTTCTCCAAGGCCTGAATCTTGCTTGTGGAATCCTTGTTCAGCTTATCCTTCTCCTCAAGGGCAAAAACCAGCTCGACCTTGGACTGGTTCAGCTCATCGCGGAGAGACTTGATGATTTGATCCATGCTACCGCTCTGCGAGTTTTGGGTATTCTTGGTCGTTTCAAGAACATCGTTCAGGTCCTTGAGCTGACCCGCGATCACCGTCACGACCTGAAGTTCTTCCTGGAGCTTTTTCTTTTCCTGTTCCACCTGCTGCAGATCCCGCTCCTTACCCTGCAGATCTATTTCCCGGCGGGCCAATTGGTCGAGGGCTCTCTTTTGCCTCAAGACGGCGGAATCGAGCTCAACCTGCAAGCCGTCTATGACCTCGGTAGCCTTCGCCTGCTCTGCATCAAAGCGTTCGGAAAGGGCCTTGATGCGGGCCTCTGAACTAGCTAAGTCCTCCTCCATCTCGTTCACGAAGGGAATAGCGGGCAGCTTGCCGAGCGAAGCATCGCGAAGAGCGGACTGGGCAAGTTGGGCCTCCTCCTCGAGCCTCTGGATGGTAAGCGCGTCCTCAAACTCCCTCTTGGCAATGCTTTCCTTTGTCTTCGCAAAATCCATGAGAGTGGATTCGAGCTCGATCTTGGTAGCCGCCAACTCGTCCTCCAGCGCCGCCACCTTCTGCGTCAGGCTCTTGCGTTCCTCACGGTTCTCGGCACGCGCCTTGAGCAACTCCCTCTTAACGTCGTTCAGGTCGACCATCAGCTTATTGACGTATTCGGCCCGCGCCTTGCCACTAGTGAGGTCATCAGTGGTCTCGATCGAATTGCGCAACCTGTTGAGCTGTTCTTCCAAGACCTCCTTGTCCGCCAACTCTATTTGCATGCGGGTGACCTCACCGAGGGCTTTCTTGAGTTCTTCCTGCAGGTTTAGGTAGCTTTCCTGGGTCTTGTCCTTGGGGGCAGTTTGAGCCATCTGGAGAGCCCTCTTGGCTTGATCCAGTTCGCGTTGCATCGCAAGCAGTCGACCGGAATCCGCACCTGAACTGAAAGCGGCGGTACGGGCGTCATCCAGCTCGGTCCTGGTACGCTCCAGCTCATTCGTTACCGAACTGATCATGGCGTTGGACCGTTGCTGTTCCATCAAAAGAGTTTGGCGGGAAAGCCTGAGGTCTTCGCGAGCCTTCTGCAAATCATCCTCTAGACGGTTGATTTGCCTACTCACAGTCTGGGCAGTGGGAGGGCTTCCGTCTTCCGTCTTCCAGAGGGATTCTTTGGTCGTCTCGAGTTCGTCCACCAGCATTTGGCTCTCCTTCAGGCTGGCCTGAAGGGTTACGATTTCGCGGTAGGCCTTTCGCAAGTCTCCCTGCAGGCCCGCCGTGTCCGCGGAAAGTTCGGACTGGATGGACTTGGAGGTCGCCAGCTCGTTCTTGAGTCGGTCAATCACCTCCGAGGACCCATCGTCAAACTGGGGATCGACCTTGGATCCACCTACTTGACCGAAGGAGGGCTTGATGGAAGGAGTGAAACGGTTGGGCGTGGACCCGCTCGATGCGATGGTGGACCTTGGGTTGATAGGGGCCTTGGGGACGGCCAGTTCGACGAGTTCACCACTCTCTCTGGAAAGGGAATTCAAGCTGGCCAAGGCATCATTCTTGGCGTTACGGGAAAGCTGGGCCAGGGCCGCAAGCTCGTTCTCCGTCCGGATCAGGTTTTCCCGAAGCACCTCGAGCGCAGGCTTGGCCTCCTCAACGCGCCCGGCAAAATTATCATCGAGGTCCTTGTAGATCCCGGACGTCTCGATCAAGCGCCCCTCCACGGAGGCAAGACCTTTGACCGCTTCCTGGGAACGGGCCTTCCAGGCTGCCTCAACCGACTGAAGGTTGGCCTGAAGCCTGACCACAGCGGGATCCGAATTTCCCCGCACCGAGGAAACCTGAGAAAGGTTACCGGCTATGGCCTGTCTGCGGTCGGCGAAAAAAGCTGAGGATTGGTCCCTTTGCAGTTCCCTGGAGACGGCCGTGAGCCTGTCAATCTCCTGCGAAACGAGCTGGGACAGTTCCTCCGCCGTCATCGATTCTGTTTGGGTTTCCAGGCTGAGCTGACTGAAGGCAAGGGTTACGACCCCGAGCAGGAACAGGGGGACACCCAACCAGCCTTGTCTGCATACGGAAAGACAGGTAGATTTCATTGTTCCAAGCATGGGAACCGATCAACCGAAAGCAAGAACGGATTTCCAGCCTGATTTAGTCAATCAGGTAAAAGTTTCGGATCAAAAAAACGATTGCTTGCCCAGGCTGAATGCTTCCGGAGATAAGTGCCCGAGGGGGGACTTGAACCCCCACGTCCTTTCGGACACCAGAACCTAAATCTGGTGCGTCTACCAATTCCGCCACCCGGGCCGAGGAAGTTCAGAAATGAAGCAAAGGGTAAGGTAGGACAAGTCTATTTCTTTCCCCCTGTAGGGCGGCAGGAGATTAGAAAACGTCGCCAAAGGGCCCTTGCCAGAACCCCAGGACAATGGACGCCACCGTTAGGAGAACGAGAACAACCTTCATGAAACCCGTTTTGGACAAGCCGGCCCAAGGATCGGGCGCATCCTCCACGTCTTCGAAGGAGGCGGGACGCGGCAAGGCTATGGCCCTCATCCAGCCGAAATAGTAGTAGATGGATATAACCACGCCAATAACCATTGCGGTCAGGGAAAGGTAGAGTTTGGCCTCATAGGCAACGCTGATCAAAAGCAACTTTGCGATAAAACCGGCGAAGGGGGGGATTCCAGCCAAGGAAGCGATCCCCGAAACCAGAACGAAACCGGCCCAGGGGCTTTTTTTGGCCAAGTCCTCGTAATGGGAGAACTCGTGCTCGTTCTCGTCGGGCAAGTCGGCAAGACCCATCACCCCGAAAACGCAGAAGGATGCGAGCAGGTAGACAAACAAATAAAAGAAAAGAACCCAGATCGCCCGGTCGTCGTCGCCGGCAAACTGCATGGAAGCCATGACTGCAACCAGCAGGTAACCAGCATGAGCGACCCCAGACAAGCCCAGCATCCGCTTGACGTTGCGCTGAGCGCAGGCGGCCAAATTTCCGAAGAAAATGGTAAAGGTGGCGACGAAGCCGAGCAGAGGCAGAAGGAACTCGCTCATACCCTCGAAGGGACCGTTCACGAGGTTTAGGAGGACGAAGAAGCCCGCCGCCTTGGAAGAGACCCCTAGAAATGCCGTGATGGGCAGCGGGGATCCGTGATAGACGTCGGGTACCCAAATTTGGAAGGGAGCCGCCCCAACTTTGAAGGCGATGCCTGCAAGGATAAGGACGACTCCGGCACGGAGCATCAGGTTATCGGGGTTTTCACTCATCAGGTTGCCCAGATACTGGAAGGATAGCGGATCCATGAACTCGTGCCCGGGGTAACTGGCTCCCCATGCCTCGGGGTTTGCTCCTACCCCGTAGAGAAGAACGATTCCAAAAAGAAGGAGAGCCGAGCTAAGAGCCCCGAAGATGAGATACTTGATCCCCGCCTCCAGCGACTTTGCGGAATCACGGTTGTAGGCAACGAGCGTATAAAAGCAAAGGGCGACCGTCTCGAGGGCAACAAAGAGCATCAGGAAGTGATTGCTCTGACAAAGGAGCATCAACCCAGCAGTGGCCAGCATCGTCAAGTGGTGAAATTCTCCGGATTTGAGCCCCTTGCGACAGAGGTAGCGATGGCCGATGATGGAGACAAGAAGGGATGAGAGGAGGAAAAAGCTTCTCATCACCTCCGCCTGCAGGCCTTGGCTGATCATATCGGAAAAGAAATTCAAGGCCGCGGAATGATGCCAAAAAAGATAGTCAAGCAAGTGACCGACGAACAGGACGGACTGGAAGAAGATGGCGATGACCCCGGTTCTCCCGGAAGAAGAATCCTTCATCCCGAACAACTCGAGGCCAAGGATCATGATTGCGCCTAGGGCAAGGGACAACTCGGGCCAGATTCGGGCCCAATCGTTGGTCTCGTAGAATGGAAGGAGTTGTTCCAGCTTATCTTTCCTCCGGCTCCAGAACCACAGGCGGGGATACCTGCAGGGGCGTGGTCTGGTTTGATTCTTCGCCACCCTGAGGGACGGGGCAGCATGGTGGCAGAAAAAGGGATAGGGTTGCGTGGTCGACCTTCGCATACCGATCCGTGATCTCCTTGTTGATCCGGTCGGATATCCCTCGTGGCCAGAGGCCAAGCAAGAGAAGAGCGGCGAGGATCAGACCCGCCGGCAGGGCCTCAGTCAGGCCAAGGTCACGGATGGGGTTCTTATTCTCATGGGCAGTAAGCTCTTCACTTTGGGGACCGAAGAAAATGCGGGCCACTGCCCGCAGACCGAAAACCGCTGAAAGAATGATTCCGAGGGCCGCAAGTCCGAGGAAAATCCTGTGAGAAGGCTGCTCGCCCAAGGAGAGAAAAACTCCGAACTCGCCCCAGAAATTCCCGAATCCAGGTAGACCGATGGTAGCGAGCGATGCGGCCACGAAAAAGCAGGCCAGAATTGGGGTCTTCCCAGCCATACCTCCCATTTGCCCCATCTCGTAGGTGCCGCTGCGCCTCTGGATCGATGCGGAAAGAAGAAACATCAAAGAGACCGAGAGGCCATGAGCCGCCATCAGCATGACGGCCGAACCAGCCCCAAGGGAGGAACAGACCCCAATGCCTAGGAAACAGTATCCCATGTGCATGACCGAGCCATAGCCAACCATGCTCTTCAGGTTGCCTTGGGCAATCGTCACCATGCCCACGAAGAGAACGTTGCCGAGGGCAAGCCAAAGAAGCCAAGGGCTCCAGAACAAGGCTCCTTCGGGCAAAAGCGGAGCCCCAATCTGGATCAGGCCATAGAGCCCGAATTTCTTGAGCACGCCTGCATGCAGCATGGATACGGGCGTGGGTGCAGCCTCATATCCCCTGGGGGCCCAAGTGTGGAAAGGGAAAAGAGCGACCAGAATACCGAACCCAAGAAGGAGAAGTCCGAAAATCTTGGCCTGAGTCGAATCATGGAGGGCGATATCGGAAAGAGCTTGGGAAAGAGTGGGGAAATCGAACTTGGGGGCATCGACCATGACGTTCAGGGCAACCAGTCCACCAAGCGAAACAAGAGCCCCGAGGGTAAGGTAGATCGTGATTTCCAAGGCAATGCCTCGTCGGTTGCGTCCACCCCATAAGCCGATCATTATGAAGGTCGGGATTAGGGCGAACTCATGGAAAAGGTAATAAAAGAACAAGTCGACGCTGGCGAACAGACCCATCAATCCCGACTGCATGAAGCAGAGCAAGGCAAGATAGAGTTTCAGCCTCTTAGCCCCGGAGAAGACGGCGGCCAAGCCCGCCGCCAAGCCTACGATGCCGGCCATTGCGAAAAGGGGCGAAGAAACGCCGTTGAGACCGAGGTGGAAAGTGATTCCAAGCTCCTGCAGGCCCATCTTCTCGTAGAGGATCTCGAAACAGTATCCGTCAACGGTT
>TARA_B100001115_G_scaffold33073_1_pt1 | contig 12712 bp, 9 predicted proteins | sample TARA_B100001115 | Tara Oceans TARA_B100001115 (sample SAMEA2622652) | marine metagenome | biome: marine biome (ENVO:00000447); feature: surface water layer (ENVO:00002042); material: "saline water (ENVO:00002010), including plankton (ENVO:xxxxxxxx)" | depth 5 m | reverse complement strand
TTTGCGTTACTAGCCATTATACGAAGTACCTCGCCATTATTTGCGAATTGTTAATTGGTGCAAAAGTAAAAGTTAAAGTTGCACCAGAAATCGCATAGTCTGTTGTTGGTTTCATGGCAACACCGTTGTAAAAAACAAAGACATCATTTGTACTTGCACTATTACTTAAAGTAAATGCAGTTGTAGAACCATTACCAGTAAAGTTATCTAAGAACATTGACACTGCTCTTCTTGCAGTTGTTCTTACTCCTAGATGTTTTACTTCAATCTCTGCACCGTTATCTGGAGCAGAGGTAAATGTTACCACTCCAGTTGTTGTATTTACTGAATAGTTACTAGAACTTTTTTGTAAAATACCATCAACGAATACCATGATTTGTGTAGAGTTTGCTGGAACTTCTGATAAGGTTACTGTAGTTGCAGAACCGTTTCCAGTAAATGTATCTGTAGTAAATGTTTTTAAATTAGTTGCAAGTTCATTCTCACCTACTGAACCAGTTGGTGGTTTATTAAAAATACTTGCAATACCTCTATGAATAACATAAATGGTATCACCATTTGCAGGCGTTCCAGTAAATGCAAGAATCTTTGGAAGATTACTTGCGTCATCATTTATCGTATAAGCGACATCTGGTTCTTGAATAACATTGTTTACAACAACCATTATATTTTGAGAAGAACCACCAGGCACCTCATTTGTCAGAGTAAAATTCGCTGTAGAACCATCTCCAGTAAAGTCCTCTTTTAAGAACTTTGGACTAACTCTGTTTTCAACTTGAGCGCCTATGTATGCCATATTAAGATACCTCTTGTAGAATACCAGCGATTAAATCAACATTAGCAGCACTTGCATACGCATAAACTTTATCGTTTGCATTAAGAACAATCTTTTGTCCAGATACAATTTTCAATGTTGAACTTGATGGTATTGTAACATCTTTTACAATGTGATATGCTTTAAATATTACTTTTGTTCCAGCAGCAGTTCCGTTTGATGCACCAGAATTTTGTGCATATGTAAATGTTGTTGCACTTGGAACAGATGCAACTTTGTAAATACCATTTACAAAAGCAGTTGTTGAACCAGTTACATGAACATACATACCTACACTTAGTCCATGAGCAGAACCAGTTGTAACAGTTGCAATATCACTTGCAGATACAATACTTGTAATTGAACCTAATGTTGAAGAAGTGTCTTGAATAAAACAAGTTAACGATACACTTGCACTTCCAGTATTAGCAGCATCTAACTCAACTAGAATTGAGTTAACACCACTTGAACCATTGTTTGCATTGTATACTAACTGTGGGCCTGTCGCATTATCAGTTGCACTACCAGTTGATTGATAAAACTCTCCAGCAGATACGATAGATGCAAAAGCGTTTTTAAAATTATTTGCCATATTTTTTTCCTTATCCTAATGCAGTTGCTAATGCGATTGAAAATCCCTCAGTAGAAATTGTTCCTCCAACTGTAGGAAATGTTAAGTTCACAGAACCATTAGTTATATTACCATTAATTGTTGCATTACCAGAAATTGTTACATTATTTGGTAAACCTATAGTAACTTGATTACCAGCAGCAGCAGTTTCGATTTCATTTGTTGTACCAGCAATCGTTAAAGTTTCACTATCCAAAATTGAAATTGTTCCAGTATCACCAGAAATATCAACATCAATATTATTGACAGCAGTATTCAACAATGTAACTGCTTCTACAATATCACTTGCAGATGCTATAATACCAGATGCACCAGTAACACCAGCAATATCACCTACGTCAGTTGCGAGTTCATTGAACTCCACTCTAAATTGTTCAAAGGTGTTACTTGGTAATACTTGTCTATCTGCCATCTTTCTCTACCAATTTTACTAATAAATCTTTAATCTCATGCATTTCAGATTTTAATATATTTATCTGTCTTGTTGCATCTCTTAATTCATCTTTTTGTTGTTGAACTGCTCTTGACCTCTTAACAGCAGCGACATAAGCACTTCTTGAAGTATTTATTATCGCTTTTGAATTTACATCTCTTACAAGATGTTCGTGTCCTTCAACTTTTAAATATTCTTCACTCATTATGTTGCCAATGCGATAGCACGCAAGTCCTTAATTCTAGGTGGTTCTGAACTATTTGATGACTGCATACGAATCTTAATTGCAAATGCAGTAAATTCTTCTAAATCATTTGCACTATATTCGTATTCAATAAAGTCATCATCAGTAGTTGAGTCGTTAGTAGTAACATCTGGCCCACCAGTTGTGTTGAAAAATCTGAAACCTAGTTCATCAAAATCTGATTCATCATCTGAACGAAGTATTTTAAACATGACTTGTATCTCTGCGTCTGCAAATCTTACAGCAGTATGTAATACCTTGAGTGCAGTAGCAGGATTTTTAAGTGTAACTTTTCTAGTTACATAAACTGATTCTGTACTGTCACCATCTGGTTCAGTAGGTGCGACAAAGTCTGAAGTTGGGAATACACCAGAACTACTATCAATGTTATCAATTCTATTTGCAAAAGCAACGATAGACTTTCTATCTAAATCAATGACTGGTGATAAGTTTTCTTGAGTTGTTCCCATAACAAGGTCAAGGAAGAACGACTTACTACCACTTAGTTCATTTGTTTCGTTAATTTGAGATGCAACCATTTTAGGATTATCAAAAAAGAAATTCTCTCCCAGAGTTATGTTTACTTTCTTATTAGAAGCAAGAGATGCAGTATCCAGAGATGTTTCTGCACCACCAGGCGACCTACCAGAAGTTGCTCTAATTGAACTAGACAATGTAGTGTTTGGGTGTATGATAGTTGGTAATAATGTTTGCATACCATCCATCTGTGCATTTTCTGTTGCGACCACAGCGTTACCACCACCAACTGATACAGATGCGTCTGCACTTGTAGTTGTATTGATTGTATAGTAATCTAAATTTTGATTTGCAATTGCAGTATGAGTTTTATTAATCTGGTCAAGAGGAATACCATTTAACTGATATAACTCAACGGTTGTACCGTTAGCATGAGCAGTTGCACTAGTACCATCTTGTCCTCTTGTCAAACTTGTAATTGCAGTTGTTCCAGCACCACCACTTTGAGTACCGAACATTATCTCATTACCAATCTTCAAGTAAATTCTAGAAGAGAGATTACTTGCTTCAAAACCAGTTCCAGATGTAAGTGTTAAACTAGTTGCACTATTTGTAATCGCACCATTAAGTGTTGTTGACGTATCAGACTTTACACCAGAGATAGTTACATTATTTTGGTTTGCAAACATATGGTGGTCTTCATGTAAAATTTTAACAACATTACTACTTGCAGTAAATCTTAGTGGGTCATTACCAAGAGTTTTACTTGGAAGAACATCATTGACCAAAGTTAGAGTTCCACTTGTGCCAGTTTCAAAACTTGCTCTATGAACAGTAAACTTTAAATCTTCAAAGTCATATGCAGACCATGTAGTATTATTCTGTGATTTAAATAACACACCAAGATATGGTTGTTCAGAAACAGTTCTAGTTCCACCAATATCTGTTTCACCCATTCTTGAAATCCATGCAAAGTATTTGTCAGAGTCGGACTGAAGAACGATACAATATTCTACACCGTTTCTAACATACACTGGTGATTTAAATTTAAATGATGTCTGAAAAGATGCATTATTATTAATATTAACCCTTGACAATGTTTTACCAGAGATTGCTCTTAATGATGGAGATGCAACTTTTAATAATGTATCACTAACAATTTCTGTTACTGTAGTAGTAAGTGCTTGTGTATCTCTTCCTGCCTGACCAGCTGTTCCTACATCAGAGTTTCCAGCACCCTCAATAGTGATTGGACAACCGACAAACAATTCAGTAAAATTAGTATTAGTACCAGAAACATCAATTGAACCATTACTCATTGCAACTGTACCATCTTCAAATGGTTGATAAACTACAGTACCAAAAGGTAATGCCTTTACTGTAGGATAACCATTTTCCATTTCACGAATTTGACAAGTTACTGGAATAGATGGGTCTTTACCTTGGAAGAACACATCAATTTTTGTAATATATTCTCCACCCTCTGCTTGGGGCATAATGGATTGTGCAAGCGGATCCCACCACCCAACAACTTCATCTCTAAAGTCTGTTCTCGTAACATTCTCTGTTGTAGAAACATTTCTAACCTCAACTCTTGCGTTTCTAGTTGCAATAATTCTTTCTTGAATATTTCTAAGAATACCTCTAGCAGAATAAGTTGCTTGTGCAAAAGTTTCTGGTTCTGGACTAATCTGATTTGTAGCAGAAGATGTTAATCTGAATACTCTTTCACCAGTTCTAAATCTTGGATTACCAGCAACATTAGGGTCTGGAATTGAGAAGACACCTTCTAACTTACCAAATCCATTTGAGAACATTGCACCACCAGCAGATGTTACAGTACCAGTACCACCAACAGATGGTGTTACATTTGCAGTAACATTTTGTTTATCAAAGAATGGATACATTCTAGTCAAAGGTTTTAGACCAGTTACTTTGAACGTAACATTTCTTGCACGAATAAAAGGAATAAGTGCAGTTGATACTAATCTATCTCCCTCTGACCGTCTATCAATTTGTGGCACAACATTAGTTTGAATACCTTGTCTAGTTCTAGTTCCAGTTTGAGTTGTTGTAACTCTTTGAAGAACTGCACGACCTCTTGGTTGACCTAAGTTAATAAATCTATGTTCTCTAAATCTACCACCTCTTGTAGTTGAAGTACCAGACCATTGAGTTTGCCATGCGTTCCACACAGTACCTATTGCGTTTCTATTTTGTGCAAAGACTGTATCAAAGTTACCCTCACGATTAATAACAAGTGCTGGAAGTCTGTTTACTTCAAACCACTCATCACCAGATGGACTTAATTCACAAATACCTGCCCATGAGAAATTGAGAACTGGGTTTAGATTTTCAATTCTAGTTGCATAAGGTTGTTGAATACTTATAATCTCATCATACGGAAGAGTAATTAAGTCACCAGTTTTTTGATACTTATCAAGAGTTCTTTGGGCATCAGTTGTATTTTCTTCTAGTAGTGAAACACCTTTCATAAAATACTTTGGTCTTAACTCTTGATTTTCCATATCAATCGCAACACGATAGTCTGGGTGTTGAACATCACCTATTGCATGACCACCAAAGTTATCAACTAAGAAACCAGATTTAAATCTATCTAATCCATTTGCATCTTGTACTTGAAAAGACTCTGCATCTTTTTCTAATAGTGAAAGAGCAGTATAATATTCGATATTATTAATTCTATCTTCAAGTCTACCAATATCTCTCATTGTATATCGTTTGTTTGTTTCTTTAGTTAATTTTGCATCATCAATATTGAGAAGATAAGCAGGCAAAGTAATTTCAGAAATCAACATGGACTTTTGTAAATCTTCTGGTGGTTCTGGATTTTCAGCAGGAGTTCCTTGTTGAACTTTGAACTCACCCTTTTCAGTTAAGAAAAGTAAATCTACACGACCAAGAAAAAATTCAAAATCATATGCGATAGTTGAATTGTCTTTTGGAATTAGAATTTCAGATGCAGTACCAACATTATATGCTCTGGCAGCGAAGTTAAATGAGAAACCAGTAATATTATCAGCAGTATATTGACCACTATTTCTAGTTGCAGTAGTTTTTGCAATATCTCCAACCTTTGGTCTGAAGTCAATTGCATTTCTTAAATCATATTCACCAGTAGGTTCTCTAACCTCTGGGTCAACTCTTGTTGCAGAGTATGTAAGAATATCTTTGTAGTCGATTGCACTATATGAGTCTACTGTGAAGAAATCACCAGCACCGTGTTCAAAGTAATCAAACACTATTGAGATTCTACCAGTAGGTGCAGTTGCTCCTGCTTTTCTAATTATCCTACCGACATCATAAAAGTTATCTCTTTGTCCAGTATCTAAAATAAATCTATTTGTAATATTTTTTGAACCAGCAGTCAAAGTTCCAACTGTTGCAGTCGCACCAGATGTCTGTCCAGTAATTGTTTCACCAGAAGAAAAGTCCTTTGCATTTTTTACTATATATGTGATTGGACTTGTTGTTCCGATAATCAATGCTTGTGCATTACTCGTACCACCAACAATTCTTTCACCCTTAGTGAATGTGCCAGATATACCAGTTGCAGTAAACTGTGGAAGTGCTGGGTCTGCACTTGTACTTTCTGAATCAAAGATTGCATGAATTCTAGTTGTATCACCTTTACCAAGTGAAATGTCTTTATCTTTTGCATCAACACCAAACACATGAGATTGATTATTACCAGAAATATTATTTACAAGAACAATATGAGCAGGAACTTTAGTTTTAACTTTATGTTCGGCAGCAGTTCTTCTTACAGTAGTTAAAAGTTTTACTTTAATACCATTCGCATTGAAAACGGTTGTGTTTGTAATTGTTAATTGATTACCACTAATATTAAAACTTGATGTACTTGCAGTTAAATTAATAACATCACCGTCTGCACAACCACCAGCACTATTGTTATCAAGAACTACTGCAATGTAATCTACATTAGATGCAGATTGGAAAGTTTCATTTGCAGCTGCAGTAACAGCAATTTGTCCACTACCGTTTGAAGTTGTAACATATTGTCTACGAACAGTTAATGCAGTAACAGAGTTGTTACTATTTGAATCTGTTTTTAAAGTCTTGATATTATTTTTTCTTAATTTACGAAGTAAAATATTTCTATTAGTATCTTGTATTGCTGGTCTAGTTCTAGTTACTGGAACAGTAGTTGTAACAGAGCCAGGCGCAACTGTAACTGCTAAAGATGTATCAGAGGAAATAGTATTTACAATTCTAGTACCGATACCACTGATATTAATTACATCACCAGCACGAAGTTCAGTTTGGAAAAGAGTTCCAAAACCAGTTACAGTAGTTCCAGAACCAGCAGTTGAAACTGTACCAGTTAAAGTTTTTGTCGTATTAAGAACAAGGTCAGCAGTAAAGTCTTCATCAGAGTTTGTTGGGTCATCCATAAAAACTTGTTTAACTTGGTCAAACTGTTTTTGTGCAACACTAGATACTGTTATAGCAGTATTATCACTTTTTTTAATTTGACCATTAGTTTCATCAGATGAGGAAGATAATAAATTATCTGTTGTTAAGAATGTTCCCACAACATTCGTAAGATGAAGAATTGTATTTTGAACACTATGAACAAAACCAGTTGCACCAGAAACAGTACCAGTAACTTTTGCACCAGTTGGTACATGGTTTCCGTCTGGAACAGCACTTAAAACAACATTCGTAAACATACGAATATCGAAAAGATATAAATTGAACTGAGCAACTTGACCACCAGAACCACCGTGTGCTAATTTATTATCAGAGTTTGCATCAAGACCAGATGCGTGTTCAAATGCTCTTGCTCTTGCAATACCAATTTCTGCACCAGCACCACTTCCTCTAGAAGAAGTAGCAGCATCTCTTAATGAAATTTGTCTATATGGAACTGCAATTTCAGATGCACTATTTTTACTTGAGATGTCAGGCCCACCATATACATTTGTTACTCTAACAAAGTTACCAACTTCTGCGTTAGTAATTGCACTATCAAATTCTTCAGTTGTTCTAGGTTTTTCAACATCAATAAACTTGGGAGCAACAGTTTCAATTTCATATCCACGAACATATGCCTTACCAGGCGATACTTGGATATTTAAGAAATTTTCAGATGCAGTGTTACCATCATCAGTAGTATTACCACTTGCATAAACACCTTCATTTAATCCGTCATCTAAGTTTTCTCTTAAATCAATACCAAAATCTTTTACCGTGTAGTTACCAGATTCATCAAAAGTTCTTCTTGCAAATGTTTCACTAAGAATAGAGTAATCTGTATTTCTTGCAATCTCTTGAATAACACCATTTTTAATCTGAGCAATCTCTACAAAATTTTCATCAGCAGCAGAACCAAGTGCAAGTTTAGAAAGTGTTAATGTGTATTGTAATCTGTGAGCACCCTTTGCATTTTCATTTGAAGAACCAGTTGCATTGTCTAACAATGAACTATCTGATTCTGGTGTAACTAAAGTTTCTGTTACAGCAAGACCAACTCTATAAGATGGTGAATTAGTATATTTGTCAAGAACAATTCTTTGTTTTTCAACTCTTACAAAAGTACCCCTAATAAAGTAAACACCAGTTTCTATACTCGCAGAAGAACCGATTGCAGTTGCACTTGATGCTTGTAAAGTTGCAGAGGCAACATTTGCATTAATTGTAGTTGCAGAACCACCACTTGGCGTATAAGTAATCGCTGTATCAGCAGAAATATTTTCACCATTTACAAATTCAGTTGTAACACCAGCAGTAGCACCACCAGCAGTATTAGTTGCTGTTTCTAAATATTTAACATAAAGTGTCGCTGGGTCAGTACTTGTAGCGGCATCAAAACCTATAACTCTTGCTTTTACACCAGAGGTTGAACCAGTTATGATAACACCCTTTTTTGCATTTGCATCTTGGGGGTCTGACAGATTTGTATTTTCTGAGTATTGTTGTAAATAGTCTGCGATAGAAACTGCATTAAATGTTGACTGTAGTTTGACTGCATAGTATTCATTAATATATCCAAACTGGCCAGGCACAACAAGTGAACCCTCTTTGAACATATGTCTACCATGTCTTTCTACTTGATTTTGTAAAATAGACTGAAGTGTTGTTAGTTCTCTTGCCTGAACTGCAAAGCCAGGACGAAAAAGAACCCTATGAAAATTATCGGTTACATCAAAATCATCATGATATGGTGCAACATTTAAATCGGTTTTTTGCATTGTTTAGAATTCCACTACGACTTTAATATCCTCTGTTTGGTCTGAGGCTCTTGAAATTACTCTTCTGTTTTCGACATAGATTATATCACCAGTATCCCTAACTAACTCTGGACTTGCATATCCACTTGCAAATACAACACCATTAGTTGTTCCAGATGATGTTGATGGAGTATGTGTTGCAGAGGAATCTGCACCAGTAACAGCATTTGCACCAGAGAATAGTGTAAGATTACCAGCAGTATCTAATCCAAAGTTTGCATATTTTTCTTGTACATAGTAAAGTATTTTATTTGTACTATCCCACTCAACAACTCGACCTTGAGCGCCAGTTGTTGCTTGTGTTATTTTTTCATCTACTGAAAAATTACCAGAACCACCAGATGCCATTAATATTGCGTTTGTAGTTCTTGCAGTTGTTATATTTGCAACAGCGTTTGTTGCAGTATCAGTTGGATTTTTAACAATACCAACTCTTCTAAAATCGTTTACTTGAGTTGCATCAGCATCAGAAGGTTCAAACTTACCTTGAACCATAACAAAATGTCCACCAAGTTCTGCAATATCATCATCACCAGAACCACCAGCAGGTTCAATGATTGCTGTTATTGAACCAGCAGTTGCATTTGTCCAATTGGTTGCTTGTGTACCAGAGATTGCAGTTGTACAGTTTGCATCAGTAAAGATGTTTGCAGTTGATAAATCAATATTTGCAAAACTATATCCAGACCCAGGCGCAGACACATAAGTATTTGACGCATTGTTTTGTCCAAATTCAGTAATAGAACCACCAGATACTACCAAAGCAACTTTTGCATTAGAACCATCACCTTTTACTTTTGTGTAAAAAGTTCCGTTAGGATATGATGAACCACCACTTGTTACCATAACAACAAATACACCACGATTTACTTGTTCATTTGAATTAACTGTAACAGGCATAAAATCAGTTGTCAAGAAGTTTTGTACTTGACTAGTTGACAACTTGTACATAAACTTAATATAGTAATTGTTATCATGCCAGAACGGTGCTGAAATTTCTGAAGTAGGTTCTGCACCAGAAATATTTGATGCACCAGTTTGTAATTGGTCGCCGTTATATAAAACTTTATAAACTCTAAATGCAGAAGTCATAAAGTAAAAGGTTGAGTCAAATACATTGATTGCACCACTTGATGTCGTTGTCTTTGATGGATAGTTACCACTTGTTGTTGTTCCAGCAACATCATGTCTATACATATCGAATGCTGATGATGTAGAAAAATCTCTTCTTGGAACAACAAAAGAAATGTTACCAGATTGAACTTTTTTAGCTGCAATCATATCGTCCCAGTAATAAGATTCTGGTGCGACACTATCTACTGGATTAGGTGGATTACTGTCTGCTGTTGCACCCTCTGAAGTCCAAGGTTGTGATTTACCTACAAAGACATAATATTTACTAGATGTCAAATCAGCAAAAAATGCATCTGCGTTTGACTGTCTAAATTTTTCTGTAATAATTGCTGCCATTGTTCTTTCCTATAATGTTATTTATATTGACTTTTCTTCTTTATCTCTCGCAACTCTATCTTTATAGTCTGACCTTGCAGTTACCATTTTAACGAAGTCAGCTTTATTTGATGGGATAGAGTCAGTAAAAGATTCGTCATTCATAAGTTGATTAGTCCAGTTCTGTTGCATACGTTTCCAACAATTATTAATTTTACCAGTTACAGCATCTTGCACCCATTCGTCAATATCTGTAAGGTCATTTAACATTACCTTTTCATCTGTATCGTCAATTTTTACCGTAATAGTTTTCGCCATTTTTATCTCCTTTAAGATAGGTTATTTCACCCATGTTATGATAATAAGTGTACACCAAAGTTTGTAGTTGTAGCATTCATTGTAATTACTTTAGAACCACCAGCAATATACATCGCCCATCTAATCACATCATTTGCATCTGCGTCTACAATCTGTGACATTGGTAATCCACAGTTAACACCCACATTTGACATATTGCGAGGGTGGAATAATCTTTGATAGTTTCTGTTTGATGTAATAATATAGAATACACCAGAATTATGATTACTTGCAACACTTTGAAATTCTACATTGATACAGACGAGATAACGACCAGTTACAGGCGCAGTAAATGTTCCATTTAACATATCTGCGTTATTATCATAAATATCATTATACGTTGTAGTTCCAGAACCACCATTACCAGTATGACTATAATAAGTAGAACCATCACCAGTTACATTAGTAATATTAGCAGCTGGTGTGGATAGGGCAGCTGATTGAGAAGACGAAGTTATATGACCAGCAGAATCTATTCGCAGTCTTTCATTTTCGTTTGTATCAAATCTCATAAAGTTAGATGAATGGTCATACAGTATACGACCGGCCACATCTGTTGCTTGGTCGCCAAATCGAAGTTGACTATTTGCAGTATTAGAACCAGCACGAAGAACTAACATTCCTCTATTAGAACCTTGACCCTTTACAATCACATCACCAGTATTATTAATGTTTACAATTTCTGTTCCTGCTGGTTTAAGTAACATTGAACCAGCAGTACTAATATCGTTGCCACTTACCGTAAGGTCACCACCAACACCAAGGTTTCCAGCAATCGTAGGATTGTTTTCAATCTTTGCACCAGTCACAGCGTCATCTGCAATATCAGCAGTTGCGATACTACCATCTAGTATACCGACTGATTTGATTGTATCAATAGCCATTATCTACTCCTTATGAAATAGTAGCACCACTGTTTGAAACTACAACCCATCCAATAGTATTTGCATATACCAACATTACAGTTTCATTTACTGCATCAAAAGCAATTGTTGAACCGTTAGCAAATGTTGCTGGAGTAAGTGTTGCAGTTCCACCACCGTCTACTACCATTGTAATAATTTTAATTTGACCAACAACTCCATTTGCAAGTGTCATTGCAAGACCAGAACCAGCAGTTGTTAGTTCTGAAATCATTGTGTTTAGACTTAGTGCAGTTGCAGAGTTAACTGCTTCTGTTGTACCTACAGTCTTTGCACCACTTAATAATACGTTTGGAGTCGCTCTTGCAGAACCACCATCTTTAGGTAACATAAAGAAACCACTGTCACTAGCAGAGTGAGGTTGCGACATTAGAACTTGACCATGACTATTTGCTTCACAGTTAAGTCTAATCATACCTTGATTATTTGTACCAGTAGTTGAACGAATTGTTACAATACCAGTTCCTTTTGGAAGTAATGCAAGGTCACAATTGGTTTCACCAGATGCACCAATAAGTGGAGCAGTGAGACCACCACCAGATGGAGATGCTTCACCACCAGTAGCTGCGTTAGTAATTTCAATTTCGTTTACTGCACTCGCAGTTGTTTGAAAAATGACTTGTTCGTTACCATTTGCGTCTGCAATAAAACCAGCGTCTGCAAACTTAGGTGCAGTCAAAGTTTTATTTGTAAGAGTGTCCGTAGATGTTCTCGCAACAAGCGTATCTGCACCAGAAGGAATTGTCACAGTTCCACCATTAGTAATGGATGCGATAGTTGGTGTAGTTAAAGTTTTGTTGGTGAGAGTATCAGTTGTTGCTCTTCCTACAACTGTATCAGTTGCATTTGGAAAAGTAAGACTATGTAATGCAGAACCATTACCAAGTTTGGAATAGATTTCTACAAAGTTATCGTTAATCTTGTCTCCACCAGTTCTGAGGTCATCACCAGTACCGTCATTAGCTGAAGAACCAAGACCAAGTGCTTGATATGCCATTTTAGTTATCTCCTAATTAAATTCTTTCATTTATTTATGTAGGTTATGCACCTATATCAAATTTTTTGTTTGTATTATCAAATCTGAAACTGGTTGAGTCAAATCTTTCAAA
>TARA_B100001115_G_scaffold179631_1_pt1 | contig 12800 bp, 11 predicted proteins | sample TARA_B100001115 | Tara Oceans TARA_B100001115 (sample SAMEA2622652) | marine metagenome | biome: marine biome (ENVO:00000447); feature: surface water layer (ENVO:00002042); material: "saline water (ENVO:00002010), including plankton (ENVO:xxxxxxxx)" | depth 5 m | reverse complement strand
GCGATTGCACTTCATAGAAAAAAAGCTCAACAATCTAACCAATTCAAACAAACTAACGATGGTGACGATACAGTAAATGAATCTTTCATTTTATCTGCCCTTGGATGGATTCTAGCTACAAACACTACATTAGATATTTTAGGTAAATATGGAGCTAAAATATTTAGAAGATTTGGATTTGATAAAACTTCAAATGCACTTAAATCTATTCACGACTGGGCACATAATAACGAAAAAAACTTTTTAAAGTTTATTGGAGGGTTTCTTACTCCTTTCGTCAAAGATGAAGAAAAAAGACTAAAAATAGCAAAAGCACTCTTTATCGTTATATTAGCAGCATTAGGTATTAAAGCAGGGGTAGCTGCAATGGATGCAATTAAAGGTGCTACAGACTCACTAGCTAGCTTACAAACACTTAAAGCAGCTCTAAAAGGAAGAGATATAGCAGTTGTTGGAGCAGATTTAGCAAAAGCAATGTAATTAAAAAAACAACATATTTATATAAAAACAAAAATATTTTAAAATGAGCAAGTATACAAATTTTGATTTAAGAAACTTTATTGCCGAAGGAAAAAAAGGTAAAGATATTGAAGAAACTGCACCAGGATTCAATCATGACTGTGCAGCACATGTAGTCCACGAAACTTATGGATACGGAATCTGTTTAGATGAAGCACACACTATAGTAGAAAATGCTGACGGTACTCACTCAGTATCACATTATGATGTATTTTTTAAAGATGGTAGTAAAACAGTAAAGAACATCCCAGTAGAGGATCTAAAAGTACTTACTGAAAGTCATCATGGACATAAAAGAAAGAAAGACGAAGAAGTAGTTGCCGCAGAAGGAGAAACTATTGAGGTTACTGAAGAAGACGAACTTACTGAAGGAACTGATATTTTAGATATGGTAATGCAAAACCCTTCATTACTAGGATATTTAGCTACTTATGGGGCTGGATTATTTGCAGCAGTTAAAGGAGGATTATCAGCAATGGATTATTGCGAAGCTAATCCTAATAATAAACTTTGTAAAGCTTGGGACGAATTTTCAAAAGATTTTTCATCAGTAAAAAGACAAGCTAGAGAAAAAGGTAGAGGCTACGAAGAAGGAGTAGAAGAAACTAAAAATATTACAAAAGAAGAAGCATTTAAAAACGAAATCAAAGATATTTTAGATTCGTAAGAATCAATACCGCTACACTCATTTTAATATAAGCCCTCCTTTCCGGAGGGTTTTTTGTTTTAGTATATATTTATATACGAATATGAAGTTCAAGTAACTCATTAACAAAAACATAATTTTCAATTACGATTCTAAATAATCGTAGAAACCCCAAAATTTTTTTTTAAAAATGGCAAACAAAGATTTATTCAAGCAAGCTATTGCTGAAGCTAAATCTGTAAGAGAAGCCGCTATTGCTAACGCTAAAGAAGCTCTAGAAGAGACTTTAACTCCTCATCTAAAAGATATGTTAGCTGCTAAACTACAAGAAATGGACGCTAAGTCTGAAGAAATAGAAGAAGTAGTTAACGAAGAAGAAGTTGAGGAAGCTATGCACAGTAAGAAAAAAGACGAAGCTATGCATAGTAAGAAAAAGGATGAAGCTCATTCAAAAGACGACGAAAAAGATGAATCTATCGAAGAGGCACCACAAAAAGCTGGTAACCAAGACGATTTAGATGAAGCTATGGACGACGACGAAAAAGATGAGGCTATGCATCCTAAGAAAAAAGATGAAGCAATTGAGGAAGCTCCTAAAGATGATGACGATGCAATGGAAGAAGCTGAGGATGATTCAGAAGAATCTGAAGACGAAGCTGACGACGAAATCGAAGAGCCCGCTGAAGACGAAGTAGATGGTGATGAAGAATTAGGTGACCTAACTGTAGATCAGTTTAAAGACATGATTCGTGACATTATTAATACTGAAATGGGAGGCGGTGTTGATCTAGGGGCAGATGATATGGATGCTGGAGATATTGAAGGTATGGGTGATGAAGATCCTACTACTGGAGATATGTCTGCAGACGAACCAGCTGCTGATGATGAAGAAATCGATCTAGACGAACTTCTTGCTGAACTAGAAGCTACTACAGCTGAAGGTAAGCATGAAGACGACGAAAAGATGGAAGGTAAGCACAAAGATAGTAAAGACGAAGCAATGCATAGCAAGAAAAAAGACGAAGCAATGCATAGCAAGAAAAAAGATAAGTCTATGGAAGAAGAAACTTCTAACCAAGTCGAATCAGAGTCTGATGGTGCTAACTTTAACATTAATCGTACAGTCAGTGAAGAACAACTTCAAAAAGAACTAGAAGAAGCTCTTGAAACTATAGAGCAATTGAAAGGAGATTTACACGAAACAAATCTTCTAAATTCAAAACTGTTATATGTTAATAAAATATTTAAGGCTAATAACTTAAATGAATCACAAAAAGTTAACATAATTGCTGCATTTGATAAAGCAGAAACAGTTAAAGAAGTAAAATTAGTATTTGAAACAGTTTCTGAAAATGTTGTTACGACTAAAAAGGAACAAGTTTCAGAATCTAAAGTAAAAGGAATAGCTTCTAAAGCTACTGGCACTGCTCCTGCTAAACCAGAAGTAATTGCAGAAGTTTCTGATGCTGTTCGAAGAATGCAAAAATTAGCTGGAATAATTAAATAATTTTTTTAAAGACATGGAAATTAACAACCTATTAGAGAGCTCAAATTCTTACAAAAGCATGCAAGCTGATGCTGCACGTTTGGCTGAGAAGTGGCAAGCATCTGGTTTGTTAGAAGGTATCGAGGACGAAAGATATGCCAATAATATGGCAATGATCCTTGAAAACCAAGCTAAACAAATCGTTGCTGAAGCTAACTCAACAAACTCAGGCGGAGGAAGCTTTACTGCTGGCGCTGGAGAACAATGGGCTGGAGTTGCTTTACCTTTAGTTAGAAAGGTATTTGCACAAATCGTTGCACAGGACTTTGTATCTGTACAACCAATGAACTTACCATCAGGTCTAGTATTTTATCTAGACTTTAAGTATGGTACTGCTACTAACGGAAGAAACGACGGAGAAAACCTATACGGTAATGTATCATCTGCATCTGTAAAGATTGGTGTTGATACTGACGTTGCAGGTGGTCTTTATGGAGCAGGTCAATTTGGATACTCAATCAATCAAGCACAAAAGACTGGATTATCTGTAACAGCTGGAACAGCAGATTCATCTTCTATTGACTATGATGACGGAGTAATGCCAGGTGATTTCTCTACTGCTGCAGTAACTATTGCTGCTGCTGATCAACCAGATGACTTAGGAGTAAGAGCGTTTAGATTTTTATCTGCTTCTGTGGATATTACAAACTATCCTCAGTATACAAAAGCTTCTAAAGCTGCTAACGGTGACGTAACAGTTACTTTCGTAGTAAAGAAAACAGATCTTTCTGATGATGCTACTGTACCTTCTACAGCTACAGTAAACTATCACAAACAACCTAAAGATAATGACAGAGGAGACTTTGAAGCTTCTTCAGGTGCTGCTGTTGATACATCAATTACTATACCAGAAATCGACGTTAAACTTGCTTCTGAAGCAATTGTGGCTAAGACAAGAAAGTTAAAGGCACAATGGACACCAGAATTTGCTCAAGACCTTAACGCATATCACTCTATCGATGCTGAAGCTGAATTGACTTCACTATTAAGTGAGTACATTTCAATGGAAATCGATTTAGAGATTCTTGATATGTTGATTTCTGAAGCTAGAACTACAGAAAAATGGTCTGCTGAGAATAACAAAGTATGGGACGGAAGTGACTTCGTTACTTCAACTTCTGACTTCTATAACACACAAGGTCAGTGGTTCCAAACTTTAGGTACTAAAATACAAAAAGTATCTAATAAAATTCACCAGAAAACCTTAAGAGGTGGTGCTAACTTTATTGTAACTTCTCCAACAGTTGCAACTATCCTAGAATCTATTCCTGGATATGCTGCTGCTACAGACGGAGATGCAATGGAGTTCAATATGGGAGTACAGAGAGTTGGTTCTCTTGCTAACAGATTCAAAGTTTACAAAAATCCATACATGACAGAAAATATCTTATTGTTAGGATTTAGAGGATCTCAATTCCTAGAAACTGGAGCTGTTTATGCACCATATGTACCATTATTAATGACACCTCTAGTGTACGATCCTGAAACCTTTACTCCAAGAAAAGGTCTCATGACTAGATACGCTAAGAAGATGATCAGACCAGAATTTTATGGTAAAATCTTTATTGCTAATACTACATTAATTTAATTAGTAATTTAGATTAGAAAGAAAGAGAGGTCCTTTTTGGACCTCTTTTTTTATCTATTTATATTAAAACTATTGTATGGCAAGTATAACTATTTGGGATGGAACTGCAACTTTTAATTCTGGTAGCTCTACTCCTTTCGGATTTTATGACAGTGATACTGAGTTTCAAACAGACGCGATAAAGGTATCAAAATTTTGCGGATCAAGATTAGGATTTCCTTTAATGGATGTAGAACTACAATCTGGTTCATTCTTTGCTTGCTTTGAAGAAGCCGTTACTACTTACGGTAATGAAGTATTTCAATATAAAATTAGAGAAAACTATTTGAGTTTAGAAGGAGCTCAAACAGGTAGTAATCTAAATAATAGATTAGTCGAACCTAATTTAAGTAGAATAGTAAATATAAGTAAAAATTATGCTACAGAAGCAGGAGTTAACGGATTAGTTACAAGACATACTGGATCTCTTGCTGTAACTGCATCTAAACAAGAATATGATTTAGATCAATGGGCAACTGATAATGGAATTGAAGGAGGAATTGAAATAAGAAAAATATATTATGAAGCACCACCTGCTATATTAAGGTATTTTGATCCTTATGCTGGTACAGGTACGGGTGTACAATCATTGATGGATGCTTTTGATTTTGGATCTTTTAGTCCAGGAGTTAATTTTCTATTGATGCCTGTCTCATTTGATTTAGCTAAAATACAAGCTATAGAATTAAACGATCAAGTACGTAAATCTGCATATACTTTTGAATTAGTAAATAACAGACTACGTATATTCCCTAAACCCAAAAAAGGATATAACCTTTTATTTGATTATTATAAACTATCAGATAAAGACAATGCTTTTGACAATGAAAGTACAGGATTAGTTACTAACGTAGGAGAAGTTCCATACAATAATCCTGTTTATGAACAGATTAATAGTGTAGGAAGGCAGTGGATATTTAGATATACTTTAGCTTTAGCAAAAGAATTACTGGCTTATGTAAGAGGTAAATACCAAACAGTACCTGTTCCAGGTTCAGAAGCTACTTTAAATCAAGCTGATCTATTAAGTGATTCTAGAGCTGAAAAAGAAAACTTGATTAATGAATTGAAAGAAATGTTAGAACAGACTTCTAGACAAGCTCAATTGGAAAGAAAAGCTAATGAATCAGAAAACTTAAGGAAAACGTTGTACGATGTACCTTATACCATATATGTAGGATAATGAAGTTAAGTAAAATAATAGAAAATATAAATTTTCGTACTTTCGTAGCAATGGTTAAAGTAATCTTTAACGAAGAAATGGGAAGTGCTAAAATTGGGGAACTTTTACGAGCTCTTCCTGGTGTTACTACAGTTACTTTAGTAAGAGAAGAAAGACCTGGTGTAGAAATATTTAAAATTAAGTTAATAACTCAAAAAGGAGGCCAAGAAGCGTTTAACTCCTTTGCTAGTTCAGCTACTTCTAAATATAGTGTAGTTAGAGTAGTTAATGTAGCAGAAAAAACTATAGAAGAAAAATAATGCTATTCGGAAGTAACAGAGATTTCGATTTATTAGTTAATATTAATAGAGAACTACTAAAAGATATAATAGAACAAGAAGTATTATATCATAAACTAAGTTTAGAAGACTTAGACACTAATCTTTACGGTGAATCTTTGCAGAAAAGCTATTTTGAAAATATAAAACTTAATTGTTTAATAACTAGAGGAGATCAAGTAATCGATATCCAAGAATTTGGCCCTGATTTAGGTAGAGAAGCATCATTTGCCTTCTTGAGAGAGGATTTAAAAGATGTGAGCATCGTTCCTGAGGTAGGGGATATCATTCAATGGCATAGAGACTTCTATGAAGTCGATACAGTAAGGGAGAACCAGTTATTCTTAGGTAGAGACAACAATTATAACCTAGCTTCATATGGAAATGGGTTTGGATCGACAATTTCTATAATAGTAGATTGTCATTTAACAAGAGCAGACAGAGTTGGCATAGCAGAAGTAAGATAATATGGCTGAAAACAGAGGAAATCAAGTATCTAGAGCAAACGATGATGATGTAGACTTCAAAGTCGGCATTAAAGAGATAGATACTGCTATTTTTTATTATTTTAACGAGGTCTTAAAGTTATCCGTCATACAAAACGGTAAAAGACTTAACGTTCCAGTGGTGTATGGATCACCAGAAAGGTGGAAAGCTATGCAGAAAGACGGTTTTTATAGAGATAAAAATGGTAAAATGCAAGCTCCACTAGTAGTCTTTAGGAGAGAGAGTGTTGAAAAGAATAGAAACATAGGAAATAAGTTAGATGCCAATACTCCTAACAATTATGGTGTGTATGCACAAAAATATTCAAGAAAAAACATATATGATAGGTTTGGAGTAGTTAATAATAGAGTACCTTTAACTGAATACTATGCGGTAGCTATACCAGATTATGTAAATATAACTTATAGTTGTATAATATTTACTGATTACGTTGAACAAAACAACAAATTAGTGGAATCTATTAATTTTGCATCTGATTCTTATTGGGGAGACCCTAGTTCTTTTAAATTTAGAGCAATGATTGATAGTTATACCACATCTACTGAGTTAGTACAAGGTAGTGATAGAATAGTCAAATCAGAATTTCAAATAAACCTACTAGGACATATAGTTACAGACACAATTAATGCATTAGCTGTTAATTCTAAAAAGTATTTTAGTAAAGCAGCAGTAAAGGTTACAGCTGAAACGGTTAAAAACATTAATGACATCTAATAAATGGCTAGATTAGATACTTTACTATCAGGTTCGTTAGCTTTCAGGGATAACGGTGTAGAATTAGTTAATTTGACTCCTCATAACAGTGAGTTACAAATTAGTGGTTCTGTTGCTATCAAAGGACCTACGTTAAAACTTGGTAGTGGTGGTGATATTGGTGCTAGAATAACTACTCTTGAATCAGCTACTAGTGATACTCCTCTTCTTTTAGGTGGATTACTACTTTGGAGTTCATCTATCAATGATTGGACTGAATCTTTTGATGCTTACACAGGTTCTTTCGCATATACATCGTCTAATTACTTTACAGGCAGTCAATTTTTTACTGGTTCATTAATACCACAAGCAGATATAAGTGGAAGTGGTCTATTTGACTTAGGTTCTGCTAATAAACCATGGAGAGATTTATATTTAACCTCTTCTTCTTTAAAATTTATAAGAAATGGTGAAGTAATCTCTTCAGTGACTGGAGAAACAGAAGGAATAAGGGTAGGTAATATATTAATTACAACTTCTTCGTTAAGTTTAGTAAATAATGCTGGAGTAGTTATAGATACTATATACAAAGCAGTAGTATCAGGATCAGGAGAGTTACAGCAAGTTACTCAACAGTCATTACCTAGTGGGATAGTTAGTAGTTCTGCTCAAATCGACAATTTAAACTTTTTATCAGCAAGTATACAAGGAATAGTTTCAAGATCTGCTCAAATAACTGAGTTAGGTTTTGTTACTGCATCAAGATATAGTGAAATATTAGAAGTTCCAACTGGAATAGTTTCATCTTCTACTCAATTAGCTAGTGCAATATCAGGAGCAGGTGCAGTTACCTATGTTACATCAAGTAATTTTAGTTTAAAAGAACTACAAGTTAATGATTATGATGCAGATGTTGCAGCTATCTTTGATGATTCTGCAGGAAAATTGACTTTAACGTTTGGAACTCCTGCAACACCCTCATCAGTTACTTTATCTACTTCAGGATTTGATACAGATAGATTTAACCAAACAGTTGATTCATATAATATAACCGCAACATGGAATAATGGAGGATATACTTTTTTAACCGCATCTATTTTTGAAGGAAGTACATTTTTGACTGAATCTCATGCAGGGACTTCAATTACTTTTGCTACTTCATCAATTGGATCACATTCATATAAGTTAGCTTATACTGCAAGTTCACCATTAGATAACTCATTATATAAAGAAACTGAAAACCTTACAGTAAGTTTATCAAAAAGTAATCCAAACCAACCGAGTTTAACCACAACTGCAGATGTTCAGTTAGGAGCTTCATCAAATCAAATAGAACAAGGTGCAACTGGTAGTATTACTATAACATCTTCAAGTTCTGCTACTTCTAATCAATGGGAATTAGATAGAACTGAAACTAATTTTAAAACACCTTATGCAGTAACTGGTTCTGCTACAGGTTCAACAAGTATATCTATAACTGCAACAGCATATTATGATTCTCCTTCTGGTGAAAATTCACCAAACACTAATACAACTCGTGGTAGAACTAATACTTTTACTAAAATTAGAAGTGTAAGATACGGAGCAAGTACTTTAACAGCTTTTACAGCTGAACAATTAGCAGATTTATCATTATGGGACTCTACTATAGGAGGTTCAGTAGGTACTATTGATAAAGGAAATACAAATCCAAGTGGAGATTCTATTACAATTAGTTTTTCCGGTGATAAGTATCATTATATAGTGTATGATAGTTCAAGAAGTGATTTATCAAACATTACAACTAGTGGATTTGGAGTATTAGGACAATTCACTAAAAGTACTGTAGGTAGTTATACAGTATATAGATCAACTACCTTACAAGCAGGTGGTGGAGGAAGTAGTATAACATATGATTTAACATAAGATATGGCAATAATATTACCAGGCGGGTTTAATATAACGAACAACGAACCAGCAGATGCAAGGTTTAGCGTTGCTAACCGTGCTGCTCGTTATGCTTTATCTTCAGCTAACATATATGAAGGTTTAACAGTATATGAACAAGATACTAATCGTTATTATGTACTTATAGACACTTCAAATGTAGGTAATGTTAATGGTTGGAATGAAATCTCAACAGGTAACAGCCTATCAGGTTCATCTATTATAGGTACTGACTTAATTAATGCTCATGAAATCACAGGATCAGTTGGCATTACTGGGTCTTTAGCTTTACAAAATTCTGATGTACAAATAACCGGTTCATTAGGACTAAGTTTTACAGGAGCATCTAAATACTTCAATATAGAAGTTAATGGAGAAGAAAAAATAAAAATTAATAACGAAGGAACTTTGCAATTACTATCACAAAGTAGTGTTCCTACAGCAGTAGAAGGAGGTATATATTACGGTAGTGATAGTAACCTTTATCTAGGAACTAATACGTAATTGTGACTATTTATTAAATATTAGAATATTATGGCAGTTTGGAAAAAAATTATTGTATCAGGGTCATCAGCTCACTTAGCTAATATAAATGTTGATTCCCTATCATCTGGAGTTGTAACTGGAGCAAGTGGTAACTTAACCACAACAACTATCAATGGTTCTGGTAATATAGTTGCTACTACTGGGGCTAATAACTTAGTAATGACTGGTAGTTTTACCGGATCTTTCAAAGGTGATGGTTCTGGTTTAACAGGTTTAGCAACCAACCTTACTATTGGAGCAGATGCTGGTTCGGATGATACAGTAGATTTAGTAAATGATACGTTAACTTTTACTGGAGGTCCAGGAGTTACTTCAACTGTTAGTGATAATCAAATTAGTTATGCAATTGCTTCAGGAATTATTTCAGCTTCAAGCTTAGGTACAAATACCACACAAGGTCAAGCTTTATTAGTTCAAAACGGTAATAGTGGATCAGCAGTAACAATAAAAAGTTTAGGTACTACTGGTACTCCAACTTTTGCTAGTATTGAAACTACAGGAAATGCTACAGTAGGTGGTAATTTAACAGTAAATGGTTCTTTAACAACTATTAGTACAACTAATACTAATATAAAAGATCAATTTTTACTACTTAATTCTGGTTCTGCTACAGCAACTGATGAATCAGGTATAATTTTTGGTGGTGCAAATGGTACAAGAGGTAACGGTGCAGCACTTATTTGGAATGGAGATTACAATTCAAACGATGGTCGTTTAGCTGTAGCTAACACAGTTAATTCAGATGCAACATCAGCTACAGTTTCTTACTTTGTAGGAGGTGTATTCGATGGAACTGCAGCAGACGCCGCAACTGCACAAGCAGATCATAGAGGTAACATTAGAGTAGATTCTTCTGATGATATCTTTATTTATGTATAAAAAATTTAAGTTATATGTCTTTAGACATTAAAGGTAATACAGTTACAGGCGACGACGCTAGAGCAGAAATCGTAGATAAAATACTTACTAAACAAGATCTTACTACTAAAGAGTTAGAATTTATTCTATCTAAATTAAAATCTGCTACTTATCAAGGTTCAGAATTTGAACAATTTTATACCGTATGGATAAAATTATCTACTAAATTAGAATCGTCTAAAAAGCAAAAATAGACTTAGGATCCTAATACTATTTATATAAAAGCTAATTATTGGCCCGAAAGGGAAGTGGGCTCGAAAGAGTAACCAACCGTAAATAGACGTAATATGCCAAACTGGAAAAAACTTATTGTTAGCGGATCGGACGCTAAATTAAACTCTCTTGACTTATCTTCACATATAACTGCTTCTGGTAATATAAGCTCCAGTGCAAACTTAACTGGTAGAATAGTATCAGCTGCTTTTGAAATTCACGGTCCAAATAAATTTGCTATCGACCAAGGTGGTAATATAAGTGGTTCTAATTTTTATAATATACAAGGTACTAACGGGTTAACTGTTAGACATGGTGACGGAAGTACTGGTGGTACTTTATCAGTAAATTCAGGAGGTGCTTCTTTATCCGGGCAAGGTACAAGCACAATCACAATAGGTAATAATCAAAATACTATTAATATAGAATCTAATGGAGGTTTTGGAAGTAATGGTGGTAATGTTACTATTGGTAGTCAAATATTTGGTTCTGGTACTGAAACTGCCGGTAACGTAACAATTCAATCTCTTGGTGGTACAAATGGTAATGCTGGTACAATAACCTTAAATGCATCGTCAATTAACATTTCTGGTGATACTAAAGCTTCAGGTTCTTTTAGTGGTTCATTTGAAGGAGATTTTTCATCTACAGGAGACTTTACTATTGATGCTGGTGGGGATATTATACTTGATGCAGACGGTACTGACATAATATTTAAAGACGGTGGTACTGAATTTGGTAGTATTAAAAGAGTATCTTCTGATTTCGTTATAAAATCTGCTACAAGTGATAAAGATATAGTTTTTAAAGGTAATGATGGAGGAGCAACTATAACTGCTCTTACATTAGATATGTCTGATGGTGGTAAAGCTAAATTTTTAGGTGGAGTAAGTGGTTCGTTTGAAGGAGATGGTTCAAACTTAACCGGTATAACTGCTAACGTAGCCGAAAATACTACTATAGTAGATACTTTTAGTAATGCTACTTCAAAAACTGTTACACATAATTTTGGTACTAAAAATGTGATAGTACAGGTATTTGATAATGCAGATAAAATGTTACTACCTCAAGAGGTAACTACTACTAATAACAACCAAGTAAGTATAAATTTAGCTGAATCAACATCAGGTAGAGTTGTAGTAGCAAAAGGAGGTCATATAGTTTCACAAAGTTTATTTGCTTCTGCTTCTACAGCAACCACAGCTACTACTGCTTCTCATGCACTTTCAGTACCATCCTCAGGATTACCAACTGGAATAATTTCTCAATCTGGAGGTATTGTAGATTTACCTAACGTAAAAATACAATATGCAAATTTATATAGCGATATATCAGATCTACCATCAGCAGCAAATTACCATGGAATGTTTGCTCACGTACATAATACTGGTTATGGATATTATGCTCATGCTGGTGCATGGATACAACTACAGAATGCTACAGAAGCAATACCAACAGCATCATTTGCTATAACAGCTTCTCATGCACTTAATTCAGGTGGTGGTTCAGGAGCTGGATTTCCTTTTTCTGGTTCAGCTGTTATTACAGGTTCGTTAGCTGTTAGAAACGGTACTATATCAGGTTCATTTATTGGTAATGGTTCAGCACTTACTGGTGTAGGTGGAACAGTACAGGAAGCTGCTACTTTTACTGCAGATTTTTCAAATGCAGCAACTAGTTCCTTTACTCACGGATTTGGTACGAAAAACGTAATTGTACAATGTTATTTAAGTGGTAGTGATGCTTTATTTTTCCCTAGTTCTATTGTAACTACTACTGCAAATAAAGTAGATGTAACTTTTAGCAGTCCAACTTCAGGTCGAGTGGTAATAGGTAAAGCAGGTCATTTAGTTTCATCTTCTTTAGATGGTGGTAACTTACCAGGTATAACTGGATCAACATTTACTAGTGCTTTATCTCATTCTATTAATCATGGATTTAATACTAAAGAAGTTGTAGTATCAGTTTATGATAGTGCAGATAATTTATTTATGCCTGCAAATGTTAAAACAACCACTACATCAAGTGTAGATATCACTTTTTCTTCTCCTAGATCAGGAAGAGCAGTTGTATCAAAAGGAGGACACGTTGTCACTAGTACTACAGCATTAAATGCAGTAACTGCTGATGGTTTATCTGTAGCAGGTAATAGACAAGAT
>TARA_B100001115_G_scaffold185095_1_pt1 | contig 12929 bp, 9 predicted proteins | sample TARA_B100001115 | Tara Oceans TARA_B100001115 (sample SAMEA2622652) | marine metagenome | biome: marine biome (ENVO:00000447); feature: surface water layer (ENVO:00002042); material: "saline water (ENVO:00002010), including plankton (ENVO:xxxxxxxx)" | depth 5 m | reverse complement strand
ATCATTGGAAACAACGTGTTGCCCCATTCGTGCTGATTATCAACCAGACATTCCTGCCACTGATGGTTTGCCAACCTTTCCAACAGTTGATTACCTATTTCGAGTTTATCTTGTGGTACCGCAATCACCAACCCGCATTCATCAAAATGCGTAATGCGATTACGTTTAGGGGTTCTGGGGTGCACGCCAAACTGCGCAATTTCCTCACAGTGGAGTGTATTAATCCGCTTTTTAGTGCGCGGAAAGGCTATCCACATCATCGCATTAAAGGTGTCATGCCAGTTGGTGCGTGTTGGCACCTGATTTTCCTCAGCGATAAACACTTCATAATAGCGGTTTGCTAAATCGGCCTGGTCATCATCAATAAAGTCCGGACCCGCCCAGCCTTCATCCATCAGTTTTGCACAGTCATTAAGCTGCGGCGCACTTAACGCATTGCGCCCTTCCATCCTGAATGTGGAAAATAAAGTGTCTAATGGCAAAGTGGATAACCTGGTTGAATCGGATTGTGAAGACATGATAAAGCGGAGGATATCTTAGCAGTTCAATTTTGTACTGAATTCTCTATACTGGAAAGCTAATGTAAAGCAAACAGAGAAAAATAAATGAAAAAAATCCTCCTGTTGCCGTTAGTTGTTTCCTCTGTGGCATGGTTATCTGCCTGCTCACAGGAACCGGCGGTCACAACACCGACAGAAAAAAATAACTTTGATGCGGTATATAACAGCATTACCGCCGACAAAATAGCGCCACCACTGAAAACCCTGGCGTCTGATGAATTTGAGGGACGTCTGCCAACCACAGCAGGCGAAAAGAAAACCCTCGACTATCTGGTGTCAGAATTTAAAAAGCTTGGCCTTGAACCTGGTAACGGCGACAGTTACCTGCAAGCGGTAGAGCTGATGGAAATTACCGCCGATCCGGACATGACCATGACCATTGGCGATCACACCTTTGAATACAAAACCGATATGGTTGCCGGCTCCAAGCGCGAGCAGGATGTGGTAACGCTCACCGATTCAGAGCTCGTTTTTGTTGGTTATGGCATCAATGCCCCGGAATACGACTGGAATGATTACGAAGGGCTGGATGTAGACGGAAAAACCGTAGTGATTCTGGTTAACGACCCTGGATTTGAAAACCCGGAAGGTGGCAAGTTTCAGGGCACAACCATGACCTATTACGGTCGCTGGAGCTATAAATATGAAGAAGCCAGCCGTCAGGGCGCCGCGGGTGCCATTATTGTTCACGAAACGGCTCCGGCTTCCTATGGCTGGTCGGTTGTTGCCAATAGCTGGAGTGGCCCGCAGTACGGCCTGGTTAGTCCGGACAAAGGCGCCAGCCGCGTTGCTGTAGAAGGCTGGTTAACGCTGGAAGCAGCCAGCCGCGTATTCGCGGACGCCGGACTGAACTTTGAGGAAGAAAAAGCCAAAGCTATGCAAGGCCCCTATTCCGTGCCGCTCGATCAGAGCATGTCGGTAACGGTGCAAAACACCTATCAGGCCTCAACCAGTTACAATGTGCTGGCAACCCTGCCGGGTAGCGAAAAACCGGATGAGCACGTGATTTACACATCGCACTGGGATCATCTGGGCAAGGATGAAAGTCTCGAGGGCGACCAGATCTACAACGGCGCACACGATAATGCTACCGGTACTGCCGCCGCACTGGTTATGGCTGAAGCCTTTAGTAAACTCACTCCGGCACCGAAACGTTCTGTGTCATTCTTAATTGTCACCGCCGAGGAACAGGGCCTGCTGGGGTCGAAGTACTACGCCGACAACCCGATTATCCCGCTGGATAAAACCGTAGCCAATATCAATATGGATGCCATGAATGTGCTGGGTAAAACCAAAGACATCGCGGTAATTGGCATGGGTAAATCAGATCTTGAGGAAGAGCTGACTATTGCAGCGACTCGTCAGGGACGTACTGTCACTCAGGAAGATCGCCCTGAGGCGGGTTATTACTATCGCTCCGATCATTTCAGCTTTGCGAAAGTGGGCGTACCAGCGCTCTATGCCAAAGGCGGAAGCGAGCCATTTGACGAAGAAACCGCGAAATATCGCAAGCGTACCAGCGTGATTGTTACCGGCTGTTACCATCAGGTGTGTGACAAGTTCCGGGACGACTGGGATCTGAGCGGAATCTCTCAGGATACCCAGCTATTAATGGAAGTTGGTTATTTAGTCGCCAACAAAGACAGTTGGCCGCAATGGCGTGAAACCAGTGAGTTTCAGCGCAAATAATCAGCCCTCTTCAGAAAACCGCCGCTTTCGGCGGTTTTTTTTATCTAAATGTTTAAATAGACCAGATTGTACTTGCATTTTTTGCTCATGCTGGCACATTCAGTAGTCGCGAGTGTAAAGGTTTTATCCTGCAAAAAAATAATCCACCGCTGTACGTCAATTCGAGCACCGACAGAAAACATTATCCTTTAACTATGTGACAAGAGAGAACGCTTCTTATGTGTGGTATTTTCGGTATCTTAGATATCAAAACCGATGTGTCTGAACTCAGAACCCAAGCTTTGGAACTAACCAAAACGCTGCGTCACCGCGGCCCTGACTGGTCGGGTATCTGGAATAATGACAATACCATTTTGTGTCACGAGCGTTTAGCAATCGTCGATGTTGATACGGGTGCCCAGCCACTGATCAGTGACAACGGTCACCAGGCTCTGGCTGTAAATGGTGAGATCTACAACCACAAACAGCTCGCTAAAGAGCTGGACACTCCTTACAACTTTAAAACCCGCTCTGACTGCGAGGTCATTCTGCCGCTGTACCAACAGCGCGGTGTTGAGTTTATTGATGATTTACAAGGCATGTTTGCGTTCATTCTGTATGACGAAAAAGAAGATGCCTATCTGATTGCCCGTGACCATATTGGTATTATCCCGCTGTATACCGGTTACGACGAACACGGTAATTTCTACGTGGCTTCCGAGATGAAAGCGCTGGCCCCGGTTTGTAAAACGATTAGTGAATTTCCTCCGGGCCACTACATGTGGAGCAAAACCGGTGAAATGGTGAAGTACTATAAGCGCGACTGGATGGAATACGACGCCGTTAAAGATAACGAGTCGAACATCGAAGAACTGCGTGTAGCCTTCGAAAAAGCAGTTAAGTCGCACATGATGTCAGACGTGCCTTACGCCGTACTGTTATCGGGTGGCCTGGACTCATCGCTGGTTTCTGCTGTCGCCGCCAAATACGTTGCCAAACGGGTTGAAGACGAAGACAAATCCGATGCCTGGTGGCCGCGTTTGCACTCATTTGCTGTAGGCCTTGAAGGTGCGCCCGATTTAGTGGCTGCTCAAAAGGTTGCAGAAATGATTGGTACGGTGCATCACGAAATCCACTTCACTATTCAGGAAGGTCTGGATGCCATTCGTGATGTGATTTATCACCTGGAAACCTACGACACCACCACTATCCGTGCCGCTACACCAATGTACCTGATGACCCGTAAGATTAAAGCTATGGGCATCAAAATGGTACTGTCTGGCGAAGGCTCTGATGAAATCTTTGGTGGATACCTGTACTTCCACAAAGCACCAAATGCCAAAGAGTTCCATGAAGAGACGGTACGTAAACTGGACCGCCTGCACATGTTCGATTGCGCCCGTGCTAACAAAGCCACCTCGGCCTGGGGTGTTGAAGCCCGTGTCCCCTTCCTGGATAAAGAATTCATGGATGTGGCTATGCGCCTCAACCCGAAAGATAAAATGTGTGGCAACGGCAAAATGGAGAAATACATTCTGCGTGAAGCCTTTGATAATGGTGAAACGCTGCCGCCAGAAGTATTATGGCGTCAGAAAGAACAGTTTGGTGACGGCGTAGGTTATTCCTGGATTGACTCAATCAAGGACTTTGTGGCCAACGAAGTAAGCGATCAACAGCTGGCTTCTGCGGAATTCCGCTTCCCAATCAATACACCGGATACTAAAGAAGGTTACTACTACCGCACAATTTTTGAGGGATATTTCCCGCAAGAAACAGCAGCTCGCTGTGTGCCTGGTGGCAAATCTATCGCCTGTAGTACGGTTGAAGCCCTTGAATGGGATGAGAGCTTTAAGAACAATGCCGACCCATCTGGCCGCTCCATGCAGGGCGTTCACGGTAAAGCATAAGCTACGCTTTCACTTTAAAAAAACAGCACCTTGAGGTGCTGTTTTTGTATCTGCTTATTAATCTTGTTTAGCCGCGCTCTGGGGCGTATGTAACTGCGGATCAAACCATAAGGCTTTATCATCCAAAGGCGTTTCTTTAGGGAGTAATGGATTTTCCAGGTGGAACACCTTGCGCTCCCCCACATTAACTTTAAGCAACGCCTCACGATGATGGCTGACAAAGATATTATCGAACGATCCGTCTTCCAGTGCCCTTCTTAAGCCGGTCTCAATCAAGCGTGCCATGGTGGGATTAGAACGATTCACAAAGAAATACATCGCCGCGGGATAATGCACAACCAAAGATGGCTCGAGCACAATATCGTCATCCAGTGAACGGGCATTCAATTCACCTAATACTTCGCTAACCGCGCGCGGAAAAAAATCGCCCTGTTTTAACTCAAGACGGTTAAATGCCTCGGGGAAATCAGACACCGTAAGTACGTTAAACCCGTTGGACTGCAGAATTTTAGTATCCGGCCACTCTGCGCCCTGTAGCACCGTTAAAGAGGTTAAATCACGTACTTCATGGATATCCTGAAACTTAGCGGCAAAGTCCTGGTTAATTAAAAACACACGCCAGCCAATCAACCCTTTGTGAATAGGGATACGAATCGGCAGCAGCTCTTTTTCGCGCTGCATATCTGTCATCACCCAAACAATGTTGATTTCACGGTTTTCTTTTAACTGCCGAATCGCCTTGCCCTGCAGCAAAATACGTTCAGACGGGGTAAGCGTGTAGCGAACGCCGGTTTTACTGAGCGCCAGTTTAAGCAGTGTTAACGGGTACTCATGGCGGCTGTCACTTTCATTAATGGGGCGCGGGTAATGAATAGACCAGTTAGCCGCACTGGCATTAAGCGTCCACAATAAAAGTACTAACAGCAGACCTATTCTGCGAAAAGCCCTACTGCGCTGAAGAGTAATAATGTGCTTCTTCATTGGCCTTGCCTCAGGCGATGCCGACGTATTTATGCGTTTGTAACGACAAACGCCAGTTACGCTCGATACAGGTTTTAATGGCCAGTTCAGTGGCTCTGGGCTGCTGACTGATGGGTTGCAGGCAAATGATGCCCGGAACCTCGTCCAGGCGGGCCAGCAGAGCATCCAGTTCATCAATGTGTTTCTGCATGGCGATGGGATGTTTGATTTCGTTGGCGCGCTCCAGGGCGCTGGTCAGAATGTCGTAGCCGCCTTTCATATTAATTTTGGGCGATACGGTCACCCAGGTGTCTTTGGCGCAGCGCACTTCAAATGCACCACTGGTTTCAATTTGGGTGGTATAACCATGCTCATGAAGTAACTCAGTTAACTCGGTTAAATCATACATACAGGGCTCACCGCCAGTAAGCACAACGTGCTTAGCCTGATAGCGCTGCTGCTCAAACAGGGCCAGCAAACCCAGTTCTGAAATACCGAAATAGCGCTCCGATTCAGCGGCTTTATTTATCACGGCATCAACGCTGTCTATCATGTTCTCGTTCAGTTCCCAGGTGTGCTTGGTATCGCACCACGGACACCCTACCGGACACCCTTGCAGACGCACAAACACCGCCGGCACGCCGGTATAAACGCCCTCGCCCTGGATGGTTTCGAACATTTCATTGATATTGAGTCGTTGATCTGTCAATTGTTTAATCCTGTCGTGATTCTTGTTGGGATTCTAGCAGGGATAGCATAAAATTCCGTTATCATTTATTAAATTATACCTGTTATGTCTGAAAAAGTGATTGTTATCTATTCCGGCGGCATGGACTCTTTTACCGTGCTTAACAAAGCGCTGGAAGATGGAAAGTCGCCCATGGCACTGTCATTCAATTACGGCCAGCGCCACAAAAAAGAGCTCGATTACGCTGCCCGGGTGTGTACCGAACTATCGATTCCGCACAAAATTGTGGATATCTCTGCCATCAACGACCTGATTGGCGGCTCAGCGCTTACCAGCGACATTGATGTACCTGAAGGGCATTACGAAGAGCCCAGCATGAAAACCACCGTGGTGCCTAACCGCAATATGATCCTGCTTTCTATGGCAGTGGGTTATGCTGTAAGTGAAGAAGCCACTAAGGTTTACTACGGTGCCCACTCAGGCGATCACGCTATCTATCCGGATTGCCGCCCTGAGTTTGTCGAAAAAATGAATGATGTGTGTGCCATCGCCAATTACGAGGCGGTCGAAATAGTGACCCCTTACCTGAAGGTGGGTAAAACGGCTATTCTCACTGACGGCCTCAGAATGGGTCTGGATTACGGCAAAACCTGGACCTGCTACAACGGCCGGGAAAAAGCCTGTGGTCAGTGCGGAGCTTGTCAGGAACGCCTGGAAGCTTTTCGTGATAATGGCAAAACAGACCCGCTGGACTATGAATAATTAAACGTTAAACTTATGTTTTAAACCCATTAAAGGAGTTTTACCATGCAAGTAATTCAGTTAAGTCTTGTCGGTTTAGCTCTGGGTTTGGCTTTACCCGCCTTCGCTAGCCAACGGATTGCCGTGCAAATTAAGGGATATGATGACGGCGTAAAGTCTACAGCAGGGCAGGATTACAAAGAAGCGGTGCTGTTTGCTAAGCGTGAAGCCATTGAACGTGCCGGCGTTTCCGTAAAATCGCTCACCACGATGGAAGATTATCTGGTTAAATCGGATTACATTGAAAGCCAGGCTGAAGCAGTGCTGGAGCCCGGTTACGATGTTCTTGACATTGGTTATCAACCTGATGGCAGCTACCTAGTTGTGTTAACCGGTAAAGTAAGTCTGATGACAGAAGCAAATACGGCTAAGGAGCAGCTTCCTGCCTCTGAGTCTATGCTGTTCTCGGCGTTAAGCCGCTTATCCGCATCGCCACAGGAATTTGAGCTCAGCCTGGGCGACATTGGCAACTACCCGATTGAAAAAGCCTATTTTGCCAACGATGAGCAGTTTGTTATCCATTATGATTTTCGCAACGGTGTGATGACCCTAAACGATATCAATAAAGGCATTATGCATCTGACCGGTACCTATCGTACCGATACAGACTCTGGCAGTGTTGAACTGGACTTTAATACTGACGGCAGTGCAGAAGGACGCTGGACGTTTTTTCTGGCTAGTGGCGCAATGACCATTCGCCAAAAATAAAGCGCCTGATGATTTCTCAATCAGGCGCTTTATTTTTAACCGCGTAACCTTACTTCTGGCTTTCGGTAATAAAGTAGCTGAGCTCTTTAATGCAGTGACGCAGTACCGGGTTTAACCGGGTATTCTTGCCGTTCATTACAAACAGCTCATGGCTAAATTCAAACAGATTACCGTTAGCAATAGGTACCAGTCCTAACGCCACCCCCTGCTCTTTAGCCATGTAGTCTGGCAATAACGCGACATACTCACCGGTCATCATGGCCGACATCGCAGCATCAAATGAATCAGAGAAAGTCTGGATAGCCAGGCGACGATCGCCATCAATATAATTGGCCGAAGATAAGCCCGAAATGCCGATGGCCGGATAATCTTCGATTCTGACGTTTTCAGGTAAGGCATCCACATCCCGGTATTTGGCCAACGGATGAGAAGGCGCACAGTACAAGCGCCCCTGGCAAGACGTTCCAATGGGGTGGAAAGTCACAGATTCCGGTTTCACCATGTCGTAAGTTGAAATCACCAGGTGACATTCTCCCGACAGCGCCACGTGCTCTACTTCGTTATACAAACGGGTTTGGATATTCACGTGAATATCATCAAACTTTTTCATGGTGCTTTTCACAGCCCGGCTTACCGCCAGATGCATAGATAGCGGCAGGCCAGCCATCAATACCAGGGTAATGTGGCCAGAATAGTCGTCGTGCAATGATTTCAAGTTAAAAACAAAGTTATCGAAGGCATTAAAAATACGTTTGGTTTCCTGAAAAACCACCTCGCCTTCTTTAGTCATCTGAAAGCCACCACGGCCGCGATGACAAATAACGAGATCCAGCCGTTCCTCAAGTTTTTTGATGGCGGCACTGATGTTGGGTCGCTGCATTCTTAATACCGGCTCAGCTGCCGTGAAGCCATTACAACTGGCTACTGCATAAAACACCCGCAGTAATTTGATATCAGATTCTTGTAATCGGTTTAACATGATTGCACCCAAAATAGGTATGGTTATCAATACTCAAACCATAATAGGCACTGTACACAATATTTACAATCATATTTTTCGCGTCCAACAGGGAAAGCACTAAAATAAAGGTCTGCCGGGCCATACCGGCAGCATTTCAAGCCACTAAGATAGAGCAACCACCTGTTTTCTTAGTTGCTCAATTTCATCCCGTAACGACGCTGCTTTTTCAAACTCCAGCTCTTTGGCATATTCAAACATCTGCTTTTCCAGTTCGCTCACCTGCGCCATCAGCTCGGTTGCTGAAGCGGCTTTAGCAGCCTTCTTAGACTCCGCCACTTTACGCAGTTTCACCTGGCCAGAGCCTGGCGCTACAGAGTCGCCCAGATCCATTATGTCAGTAATAGGTTTATACAATCGCTGTGGGGTAATGTTGTTTGCTTTATTATGTTCAACCTGTTTGGCGCGGCGACGCTCGGTTTCATCTATCGCCTTGCGCATAGAACCGGTAATAGTATCGGCATACAAAATGGCTTTCCCATTAACATGACGCGCCGCCCGACCCATGGTTTGAATGAGGGATTTTTCAGCGCGCAGGAAACCTTCCTTGTCCGCATCGAGAATCGCGACCAGCGACACCTCAGGCATATCCAGACCTTCCCTCAGCAGGTTAATCCCTACCAGCACATCAAACTTGCCCAGGCGCAAATCGCGGATGATCTCAATCCGCTCCACCGTATCGATATCCGAGTGCAGATAACGGACTTTTACGCCATGTTCATTAAGGTATTCACTTAAATCCTCGGCCATGCGTTTTGTCAGCGTGGTAATGAGTACCCGTTCGTCCACTGCTACCCGCAGTTGAATTTCAGACAGTACATCGTCTACCTGAGTGGCCACCGGGCGTACTTCGATCACCGGATCCAGTAAGCCGGTGGGCCGCACCACCTGCTCAACCACCTCGCCGTCGGATTTTTCCAGTTCATAGTTACCGGGCGTTGCCGACACATAAATGGTTTGTGGCGAGATATGCTCAAACTCGTCAAACTTGAGCGGCCGGTTATCCAGTGCCGACGGCAAACGGAACCCGTATTCCACCAGGGTTTCCTTGCGCGAGCGATCGCCTTTGTACATTGCGCCGATTTGCGAAACGGTGACGTGGGATTCGTCGATAAACATCAGACCATCAGCCGGAAAGTAATCCAGCAGTGTTGGTGGTGGCTCGCCAGGCGCCCGGCCAGAGAGGTAGCGTGAATAGTTCTCGATCCCGGAGCAATAGCCCAGTTCCAGCATCATTTCGATGTCGAACTGAGTGCGCTGAGAGATGCGCTGTTCTTCCAGCAGTTTATTGACTTCCAGCAGTTGCTTTTTGCGGTCGGCAAGCTCATCTTTAATACGGTCCACCGCGCTGAGAATTTTTTCCCGCGGTGTTACATAGTGCGTTTTAGGGAAAACGGTCGCCCGCACCACGTTTTTCTCAACGGAACCGGTGAGCGGATCAAACAGACTGATGCGATCAATTTCTTCATCAAACAGTTCTACCCTCACCGCCTGTTTCTCAGAGTCCGCCGGAAAAATATCAATCACATCGCCGCGCACCCTGAACGTGCCCCGTTCAAAAGCCAAATCGTTACGCTTATATTGCAACTCGGCCAGACGTCTTAAAATATCACGCTGGTTGATGGTATCGCCGGTGCGCAAATGCAGCAGCATTTTCATGTAGGATTCCGGATCGCCCAAACCGTAGATGGCCGAAACACTGGCCACAATCACTACATCACGACGCTCCATAAGCGCTTTAGTCGCCGACAATCGCATTTGTTCAATGTGGTCGTTTATCGAGGCATCTTTCTCAATAAAGGTATCGGTGCTCGGTACGTAAGCTTCAGGCTGATAATAGTCATAGTAAGACACAAAATACTCTACGGCATTATGCGGGAAGAATTCCTTCATCTCGCCGTATAGCTGCGCCGCCAGAGTTTTATTATGCGCCAGCAGCAATGTTGGTCGCTGTACCTGGTTAATAATATTTGCCATGGTGAAGGTCTTACCTGAACCGGTTACCCCCAACAGCGTCTGATGAGCAAGACCGCTTTCCAGTCCATCCACCAGCGCTTCAATCGCCGTGGGCTGATCACCCGCAGGCTGATATTTGGAAACAAGCTCAAAGCCTTTATCTGCCATGTTAAAAACCTTTATTCGTGTGTTTGTGCTGAGACTAGCCGCAGAGACCGCCGGAACCAGTAAACCGACACCATGGCCATCAGTAAATTCGCGATTACCGCGCCGCTAAAGATACCTTGCAAGTCATAAAATATGCCCATGGTAATGGTGATCGGCACAAAAAAGACAAACAGACGGATCACACTAAGTACCAGAGCCGACATAGGTAAATGAATCGCGTTTAACGAGGAATTAGTGAGGATAATGACTCCCTGTAAACCATACCCTAGAGGTACAATGATCAGAAACATCTGGATCAATTCGGCCACCTGCTGCTCTTTGGCAAACAGCGATGCCAGCAGGCCAGAACACAACCATAACACCACACTGATAAACAATTGCCACGCCAGCACGAATTTTACTACCAGCCAATAGGCATCTTTAACGCGTTCAAAGCGATTGGCGCCCATGTTCTGACTGATAAACGGCGGTAACGACATCGATAGCGCCAGCACTAAAATGGTAGTGAATGACTCCAGTCGGCTCCCTACTCCCCATGCTGCAACAGCTTCTTCGCCATACCCGGCAACAACACGGGTCAGAATCGCGCCGGCAATGGGCGTTAACATATTGGCGCCGGCAGCTGGTAGTGCGATATGTAGAATAGAACGACTACGTTCAGCCAGTTCTTTTACGGTTAACAGACGGGGTAAAATATAATTACGTTGCCTGGCCAGTAAATACAGGATCCACACAGAACATACAATCCAGGAAATAAGCGTAGCCAGCGCGGCACCACCAATCCCCATAGCAGGCACCGGCCCAAAACCAAAAATAAACAAAGGATCCAGCAGCGCATTGATACCACCACCCGTTGCCATAATAATGCTCGGGGTTTTGGTGTCTCCGCGGGCGCGCAACACGCTGTTGCCTACCATCGGCAGAGCTAAAAATACTGAAGCAAAATACCAGATTTCCATGTAGTCATGGATATGCGGCATTAGATGTTGCTGGGCGCCCAGTAACTGAAACACAAAATCAATACTCAGGCCGCCGCACAGCGCAAGAATGCCCACCATAATGAAAGACAGCATCAGTGCCCCTGAGCCAGTCTCCCGGGCTCCATCCTGCTTGCCCTGCCCAGCCAGGCGGGCGATTACGGCTGAGGTTCCGATACCGAGGCCGATATTCAAACTGATAAGCGTAAAAGTCACTGGAAAAGTAAAGCTGATTGCAGCCAGAGGCTCAGTACCCAGCAGGCTGACAAAGAAAGTGTCGATAAGACCAAAGCTCATCATCATGATCATGCCAATGATCATGGGAACGGTCATGCGTTTTAACGACTCGGCGATATCACCATTGATTAAATCTCGTGATTTATCCTGCTTCACTCTGCTCACTTAATACTGTAATAGACTGTCGTTACTGGCTGCCTGCCCGGCATAATGTGGCAAACAGCGGGGTAGTTTTAGATAACTACGTTGCATCTTGCCCGGAATGGTTAATTATTTTTGCGATTTTTAAAGCCAATGAATGTTATTTCCAAGTGTAATCGACCGCGTCAGTGAACAACAGGGATTTATCAAATAAAAACGCTAGAACATAAACCGGCAACATTTCCGCTCTTTTTATCAATTTAACGGTTAATAACGGAAACTTATTTGTTCATATTTCACGCAAATACGAATATGACAGCCTGTACACAAGGCATCGGGCGCTTTGAGGGTGTTTCGAAGCAAATCCTGTCCTTCATCCTAAAAACCGAATAACTTTTGAACAGCGCGCAAAATTGTGTATCAGGTGAATTTCTTGTTAACAGGGCGTTACCACACGCATTACTTCAGCGTTTAACACACAAGAAAAATCATGTCTATCCCCCCGATAAAAAAAATGACATGCATTCGTCTATTATCCAACAAATCAAATGTAAGCCATTGTTTTATATTATTTTTAAATCACCATAATGTGACATATATGTGACAATAAATTGACTTGCCCGCAGTGCGCTTAGTCATCCGACAATTCTATCAACATAGTTATCCACAGATTTGGTGGATAACTAATTAAGAGCCAGTATTGGCGCGGCTTAGGCGTTAATTGATAGCAATTTTTGTAAGTAACGACTAACCTCGTGAGAATACCTCAATGGTTACATATTTATGAAAATCTGTATATACGAACAGTATTCAACAGTTTTTTAATAGCTTTTAGTTATAGGTTTATTTATTTAAATTACTAAAGAACCACCAGACGACTCTGTTTCTTCCACAGCTCACATTAACCTAATAATATTCAAGGAATTAGCCTTGATACGCCTGAGTAAAGTCGAAAAAACACGCGTTTCGGTTGTTTTTTAAGCTGAAACACCGTTACATGACATTTTTTGTCCAAACGAAAGAAAATTTTCACGAAGTTTGTTGACACAAGAATCTTACGTCATTAATATTCGCCTCCGTTGAAACACAGGTCCCCCTTAGCTCAGTTGGTTAGAGCGACGGACTGTTAATCCGCAGGTC
>TARA_B100001115_G_scaffold65720_1_pt1 | contig 12934 bp, 17 predicted proteins | sample TARA_B100001115 | Tara Oceans TARA_B100001115 (sample SAMEA2622652) | marine metagenome | biome: marine biome (ENVO:00000447); feature: surface water layer (ENVO:00002042); material: "saline water (ENVO:00002010), including plankton (ENVO:xxxxxxxx)" | depth 5 m | reverse complement strand
CATCTCGAATGGTAATAGATGAAGATGGTAATGTAGTTCCAGACCCTAGATTAGATCAGAATAATCCTCAATTTAGAGATAATAGGCCTAGAACTAGGACCCGTAATGACATATTCCCACCAGAGGGATCAGAGACTGCAGACACACTTAACAATATGTTTGGCTTTAACAGAAGTAATTCTCCTGAAGTTGATCCCCCACAGGATTTGTCAGATGCAGAGATAAACTCTCAGGCAGATGAAATATATGGAGATGGTCCACCAGAAGAAGTTGTAGGTGGAGAAGTAGCAGTAGCAGATACACCTACTCCGTTTGGTCCTAGAATGTCAGAGGCTCAAGAGACATTTTTAAGAAATGTAGTATATACAAAGTTACTGGATAGTAAGACTGTTAAAACTCCAGAGGGAGATACTAAAACTCTTTTAACTCTTAGCCCCGAAAAAGTAAGACAGTGGAAACTTGATAATGAGGCATTGCTCAGTCGTTTTCCAGACCTAGCTACAGACATTGATCTTGCTATAGATGCTAGAAGAGTAATGGATCGAATGGATTCAGAATTATCTGCAATAGCGGAAGGTAACCTTTCTCAGAATATAAATGATATATTTACTGGCAATGTAAATAGATTAAACAGACTACAAGAATTAAAACAGGTTGCTTCTAGTGTAGCTAATCAAGGGGATAATGCTCCCAAGGCGGCTCTAAGAAATTCTATTATGGATTACATATTTAGAATATCAGAAAGACCCTCTGATCCATCAATAGATTACTTAGAAAAAGGATCACCTAACTTTCAGGCCATAGCTAAAAATTTACTAACTCCTATCAATGATCAGGGAATGACTTTACTTGATGCATTGGCATACAAGGACCCTAACAATCCTAATGATTATGCTATCCTTCAGCCAGATGAGATGGCAGCGGTAGCTAGGTTCTTGCAGGAAGGTATTAACATTGAAAATTCTTTACGCCCCAGAGCTACTGCAGATGATGTAATTACTCCTACCAGTGATCTACAAACAAATCTTGCTAGGATTGTGGGTGCTAATATAGGTGCAATGTTTGGGGATGGTGGAGCTTCATTACAGACTGCTCAGATTGTCTCAGGACAGTTTAAGAAATTAGTTAGCTCACTACCTCTAGCCAATCAAAAGAAGGCTATGCAAGACCTACTTAAAAGTCCTAGAATACTTGTTGGAATGTATAAGAGGGACCCTTCAGTTAGGCTCACTAGCTTTCAGGCATATAAAGAAAGTATCATTAGTCGATATAATCAGTCAGGGGCTAGAGGAGTTGCAGGTAAATTAGCTAAAGACGCTACTATGGGAGTAGCTAATGTTGTTGCTGATGGAATTACAAATACACCTGTAAGTGCTAGGCTAGGTTCTACCACGGTAGTAGACAAAGGCCTACCAGATGATGCTGTAGTACAGACTGAAGAAATTCTTTCTGAAGAAGAGGAAGAAGAATAAAACCCCCACACTGCCTCAAGCAAAAACAATGTGGGGGCTTCAACCAACTAAGTGTCACTTCCCCATACCTATGAAGTTGTGACGAGGTGACCAAACCTCATGCCTACAATATATAGTAGACCGCCCCCACCGTCAACAGATAGTGGGGGTTTTTCTTTAAAACTTAGGTAATATCTACCATTTCGCAGACATCTCCAGAACAGGCCATTGTCCTAGAACCTGCAGTGTTATCCTCTTGTTCGTAGAGGTCTAGCTCATCCCAGTTAATGTTTTTAGGCATAGCCGCTAGAAGTTCATCATATTCTCTTTTAATGACATTCTGATATGGAGCCTGTTGATAGGTATGTTCCTCAAATGGTAGAAAGCTAACTCCAGACATTTCATCAAAATGTTTATAAACAAATGAACCAACTTCTAACCACTCATCAGGTTTTACGTTGATCGTGACGCTAGGCTTATGCTCACACCAATGCCTCTGATATACTAGCCAAGTCTCTAGCTGTTGTATTGCTGAGAAGTCTTTAGTACACTTAGCTCCTACTGGAGCTTTCATAGGAAAGCTAAACACTGTTGTGTGATCTGGCTTCATAAAGTCAGGCTCATTAGGAATACCTTGGTCTATCATAAACTGAGTAAGAGGGTCTTTGTTGTCTCCTCTAACTGTTCTGATATAAAAAGGTGAGTACCTTGGATGTAGACCACTGGCGCTATCTACAAGCTGAGAGACAGTACCTGATGGCTTCACACAAGTTATAGCAGTACTAGCAGGTATCTCTAGCCTCTCTGACCACTCTTTATTTGTTTTAATAGCTAACTGCCTGAGATGGTTTAGAGTATTAGCCAAATCTTTATTTTCTACAGTTAGAAGTGGGTTGTCCATTATACCTGTTAGACTTACTCCAAGTAGACGTTCCTCTTCAGTGTTCTGCTTCCACGCCTTCCGTAAGTAAGGGAAGTAAGTAAAGGTAGACTGAATGGTTCCTAAGATAGTAGCTAGTCTAACCTTCTTCTCTATTGCAGTAATATCATCTGTAGCTCTCACGACTACTTCAGATAAGTTACAGAACTGCATAGGCCTCAAGCTGATCTCTGAACACGGATTACAACCGAAGTCCTGATCTGCATCCCGTCTACCACTTTGTTCCGCAATACGCTTACAGGCTTCTCTGTTGAAGATACCACGCTCTCCGCTTCCGCTTTCTACTAGTGCAGTCCACTCCCGTATAAACGACAATGCATCAGGAGTTTCAGTGTAGACTACGCTATTGTTAGCCAAGGCTCTGTGTGGAGCATTCTCCCACCACTTACCTGACTTAGCATGACGCATTCTATCGTCTGACAGATTAGATAGGGATATCATAGCTGAACGTCTAACCCCACCCATCACAATAACTTCACCTATTTTGCACATGATATCATGGCATTCCATAGAATATAGTTTTCGTCCTTGGGCATTCTTAAATGTAGATATACAAAAGTTAAACAAATCTACTAGTGGGGCAGGGCCACTGGCTCTACCACCAAAGGTCTTCAGTCTAGCTCCTGCAGGTCGTACTTTTGATACATCCCACTGAGGTATCTCTCCTGCCCATAGCAATGCTAGAACCTGTCTAAAGCCTTTGGCCCATCCACGTTTACTATCCTGTATAACCACTGTGGTGTCTGAAGAAAAAAGGTTCTCAGGCACTTCTGGCAGTTTAGATGTGTACTGTCTCTCTACACTAAACCCTACGCCTGTTCCATTGAGAAGTATATACATAGCTTCATCAAAGGCTTTAGGGTCATCTACTGGTAGATAGGAACAGTTGTACATACAGGTATTGTCTCTCTCAGCAGCAGGTCCTGCAGTCATAAGTGACCTCATTGAGGGCATTATACTAAGACCAAGAATAGCATCCCGTATTTCATCCACATAGGAGTCACTACCTATAAGAGGTCGAACTACGTGGTCCATATACCTCTCTACGGTTTCACTCCAATTTTCCCTTCGCTTCTCATTATCTAGCCACCTTGCATAGCGAGAAGTGGCTATAAAGGTTTGGTAATCAGTTGGTAAATAATTGTTCATCTTCTTCTCATTAGGTAAGGGGCCTAACCCGAAATACTTTCTCTGAGCATTGGTGTAGGCCATTGCTTCGATATCGTCCCGTGATATCATGTTAGTTTAGTTGTCGTTGTATTTAGAATCTTTCTCCAGAATGGAGATAAGTCGGTCTATGTACCATCTGCATTTATATAAGTCTTGCAGAGCTTTTTCCTTGTAGGGCCACCGCCACAAGTATTTAAAGGCTGACTGCCAACAATAGGCAGCATGGCCTGAAATATCTGATCCTTTAGTCATAGCTTCCATAGCATCTATGCATTCTATAGAAGAGTTGTTGTTATAGTGAGGTGGGTTGTCCACCATATCTAATCCAATAGTATCAGAGGTGAGAGTTAAATCTTCACCTATAGTAATAGTATCTTTATGAATGTGAGGTATGCTCATTAGTGTATCCTGTCCTTGGGTTTTAGTTTAATAACATTACTTTTATTTTTGTCTTTACTTTTATTTTCTTCTATAGCATCCATAAGAGCTTGATCTGGTTCAAACACAAAATCACTTCCAAAGTCTTCTCCTGATAGCGCCTTTGATATATCAGAAAGTTGTCTAAGCATACCACCAGTTACAGCAAACCCTTCCATGTTTATTTTAAGATCATGCACTATACCATTTAACATATCAATATAGAAAATGTTTTCTCCATCATTTTCTTCTAAATCAATATTATGTGTTACTTCTAAGTCTACTGCTTCTGTTACTGGGTTTATAAATATATCCAAACGCAAACTATTTTTCTTTATATTATTTACCACTTAATTTACCTTTCTCGTGCAAACTAAAGAAATGCTCTGCATCCACAACTACAAGTGGTTTCTTTCTGTCTGCTTTTAATACTACTAAAGGTTCTGCTTTCTGTGGGCAGTTCTCAATAGCTTGATCCATTAGTTTATAAACTGCAAAATTCTTATACGCCTTACACTCAATCGAATAAGGAAATATCTTACGGGCTGCAGGGCTGAGTTGTACGTCTTCACCACCTGCCCCCATAGAAGTGCTACGACAATCATCTGGCTCAAGTTTAGGAAAGATAGATAGTATCTTATCCCTAACCCATTGCTGATGCCGCCTACCTTTAGCTTTAGCTGATTGAACACTTATAACCATTTAGGCAATTCAATAAAGGTATAACTACCCCATCCCGTGCCATAGTCCAAAGATTGATCTGCAAATGCTATTTGATCTATTGTGTCATGCATACGCTGCGTTGCACTCTCCATTAGTTCTGGAGTTATAACGTGCATATGTGCAACATACGGACTAGACTTTTCACAGGTTATGAATGAAAATGAGTTAACATTAAATCCTGCTAGTTCTATTACATACTTATAGAACGCTGCCTGAATATCATAAGCGTATTTAAAACATTCTTTGGAAAAACCTACAGGAGAAGCATCTAATGTTGTTTTAACATCATACACAGCGCCATCTGCAGTAATCATAAGATCAGGTCTAGTTTTTAATTCTAATCCCGTTCTTTCACATTTAACAAATATACTAACCTCAGTCATCCTATCTTTGTGTCGTAAAACTTTACCACACTCAGAATGATCCAAAGCAGACTTAGCCATTCGGTGAGCCATATGATACTCTACTTCATTAAGAAGCACCTGATCCTCTGTAAGACTTTCTTCTAATTTTTTGAACGCCTTAGAAGTTTTAGTCTTTGGCCCTTTTACTACTAAGTCTCTATGCTCTTCTAACAGTAGGGCATGGACTGCCGTACCAAGATTAAACGCTGTAGAGTTTTTATTCTTTTGGCCCTTCCAGTGGGCAAGAGACTTTTTATAGACTGTCTTTACAGTAGATGAAGAGATACCATTCATAGAATGATACCTCTCATTAGACATATCTTTTATTACGCCCATTAGACTGCGGCTGCTACATAGTCCTGAGATAAGTCTTCTACTGCATCATACAATTCTGCAGCTTCATCCTCATCCTGAACAACCCTTCTTGCATTTTTATATGCCTCGTCTATTCGAGCATTCTCTGATTTAACCAAACCGAAAACGTGTTTGATACTTTCGTCAGCCATCTCATCCATAGTAATAATATTGTTAAACTGTGGAGTAAAATGCATTACATAGTATGATGCACCTTTAGGAGACTTACGTTTTTCTGCACGAAGTACACTTTCAAAGTCCCATATATTCATGCCCTGACGCATCTTGTTGATAACATCGTGGTAAAATGGACCATAGTTCTTACGCTTCAAAGAAAGTACACACGGCTGATTTTCGATAGTGACCTCTTTACCTTGGGCAGTCTTACCAGTGTATGATACTACTCCTCTAATGATACGGTATCTATCTATTCCGTTATACTTCTCACGCTCCTTGGGGTCCATAGCCTGTTGATCTTCAAAAGTAGGTAGGCCACACATGACTCCACCCATCTGATCCCTAGCTTCCTCACGGTTGTTTTTTACCAACAGAGATTTATTAATTAATTTGCCATCATCCCAATGTTGGTACTGGATATGATTGCTGAAGGCACGAAGCCTTACGTTGTCCTTTGCATACACCCGATCTTCTGGAGTGTTAAGAAAGAATGCGCCTAGAGGTATTTGATTACCATCGGCATCCTCACCAAAGGAATTTATTTTGAGTGTCGGAATACTGGGAGATTTTGCTCCTACAGACGCTCCTAGCTCTTCACTTATTTCAGCCAAACTCAAGCCATTTGTTTCTACTAATTCACTCATTTGAGTATCCTTTTATTAAGAGATTTCATTTTATCATTACTAGCTAAACTAATCAAGCATATTCTTTCTGGTCTAGCCAATTATTTCCCCCTGAGATTTCTATATCAAGAGGTACTACCATATTATAGTTCCACCTTCTTTGTGCTTCTTCGTTAACACCTGTCATGGCCCAAGTTAAAGCATCCTTAACCGTATCTAATTCGTTAGGATAAACATCCACACAGATACTATCATGCACAGTAAGTATGAGTTTTGATTTAAGATCAAGTTCCTTAAACTTACGTCTTGCTCTTATACAGGCTAATTGAACAATGTCGGCTGCAAATCCCTGTACGGGATAGTTTAGTATCTGAGTTGCATTACTAACTCTATCTTTCTTAACCCGTACCACAGAAGGCCAATAATATTGTCTGCCACTTGGAGTTTCCACAATACCATTTCTAAGCGCACCATCCATAAGTCTTTGATGCCAAGAATATATACCTTGGTACACCTCATAAAACTTTCTGAAGTATGCCCTGATATGCTCTGCCTCTCCTGCCCCAGTGCCGCCAAAAAGAGGCAAGAAGGTATAGGCCTTTGCTTTTTGACGCTCATCTTTGGTAACATCTTCAGGAGTTTTTTTACCAAAAATTATTTTGGCAGTTTGTCTGTGAATGTCTTTACCTTTTAGTATGTCGGACAGCCCCTGACTATCTCTACTGAGTTCTACACAGACCCTAAATTCAAGACCTGAGTAATCCGCTTCTAAAAATGTGCCGCCTTGGAAACGCGATATAAAAGCCTTACGCACGGGGAAGCCTCTTTTGGGCTGATTTTGTAAATTTGGACTCATACCCCCACCAGAGGACAACCTACCCGTTGCAGCAATGCATTGATTGAAGTTGGCATGAAGCAGCCCAGTTTCTCTAACTCCACGCTTTATTCCTGCAACAAAACTATTTAAATAAGTAGACACAGCATGAAGTCGGGTAAGCATAGTTAGAAACTGCACAGCCTTTTCATTATTCTTACGGTCTGCCTGTTTAATTAGACGTTGTATACTTACCTTATCAGTCTTGAAGCCAAGAATAGATGCATCATTAGGGTTCTGAGGAGACAGCTTCAGCCCTGCCACTTCCCCAGTAGGCATATAGATAGCGCCACTGGCCTTACAAGTCTTACAGTTAGTTCTGTTCTTGTAGGGTTCACCTCGTACTTTATACTTTTTACCTAACTTAGTCTTGGTCTTAACTTTATATTTCTGAATAGAGCCTACGCCTTGGCAGTCAGGACACTGTACAGCTTTAGTTCTGTAGACCACCTGAGTTGTAGCCCTGACTGCATTAGTAAATTGCTTCGGAGTCATTCTAGGAGCCATCAATGCTTTACCTGCCTCGTTAGTTCCTATGTTAAAGGTCTGTATGTGGGCCTCTCTGTTTTTGACTTCTCGACTAAAAATAACTTTAGTCATGTCAGCACCACTATCTAAATTGATAGGAGTGTCACCCATAACCTCTAGAACTATATCATTAAGGTTCTTGGTAAGGGTCTGCCTTTCAGCTTCAAACTCCCTCTCCACTTCTTCTAGTACAGACATATCTATCTTCGTGCCGTTTAGTTCGATGTCACACAAGAACATAAGCATATCATTCATCTGTTTAATTACACTAAGAAGTGACCTGTTGTGTTCTTTCTCAAAGCTCTTCATCTGAGATAAGTATATCTCTCCACAAGTCTTTACGTCTGCAATGCCATACTCAGCAACAATGTTTAGGTTTATCTCAGAAAAACACATTCCAGATTTAAACTTATCATCTATTAAATCAGACTTCTTATAGCTATCTGTCTTTCTTCGTATGGCAGTTTCTTTTAGGCTGATAGGAAGTCTTCTAGCTTTACTCAATACAAACTCTGCAATCATGGTGCAGTATATCTTATCAGGTATTAAAAAGCCCATTTCCAGTAGCCATTCTACATCAAACTTAGCATTGTGGATTACTAATAAATCAGCTTCTTTCAGGTATTCCTGTAGCTGATCCCCACTGTCAGGAACTAAGCACTGGTTATGGAAGAACACTTCCACTTGCACAAGGTCCACAGTAGTTTCCCCAAGCCATCCATACTGAGCCATCACAGCTTTGTTCAAAGGATTTTTAGGGGAGTTATCTATACGTCCATCCTTTCGAACAACCGTAGTCTCTAAATCAAGTACAAGTATTTTCAAAAGTTTGGCTCCCCGTTCTCATCAAAGATTGGAGTTTTGAAAGTATAAGTTCTTTCGGGGGTATCTATTGGTCGGACGGGTTTTCTAACACCTAGTTGGTCTAGCCACATCTCTAATACTGGTGGCAATTTATTTTCCATTACTAAACCTCTTCATAGTTTTAGTCCTAAAGAAACCATCATGTTCTGGGAAATCTTCCATAAACTTTCTAGAGTATAAGGCAATGTAATCATTACTTATTTTATAATCATCAGTAGTGATTACTTCGATCTGTGTTTCCCAACGTATTCTATTAGCAATCATCCATGCAGATAGTTTATTGTGTCCCCTGCCTATTGCCATGAATGTAAACTTTTTAAATAATTCATATACTTGTGGATTGTCAGCATGAAATACATCAAATCTAGACTTCAAAGAGTTTTCCATATTATTCTCCATTACTAAGACCTCTAGGGGCGTACACTTCACCATTATACTTGGAACCAGTTGCGTCTTTACCTTCCTCTACGCCAAAGTTACAGCTTACGAGTATTAAAGCAGAAGCCATGATCCAATAGAAAGTGACCTTACACCACTTAATAAATCCAATATAAGTTTCTTCTGCTTGTTTTTGTGCTTCTTTATTATTTATCATCATTATCCTTCCATACTGTCCAGAGTATAACTAAAGCAATCAATACTAATAAAATATCAAGCCACATATCGATTCCTATCTACATCTAAATTGACCATTACAGTCCCGTGCCACCCACTTATCTTATTCTTCATAACAGTGATCCATCGGGTGCTATCATCTGGATCATCTGGGTTATCCATTTTACCAAGTCCTAACATTATATCACTCTCCGCAGCTTTACCTAATTTAGAGCCTTCCATCATGGACATGGTTATACGGGTCTTGCCTTCAGCCTCTGCACTGGCTTGAGATAAACCAAGGACCGCACAGTCATAAGTCTTTGCTGCTTCGCGTAGGCGGTAGTACAGTTCTCTAAGACGTTCATGCCCTGAGTTGTATTTCTCAGTCAAGGCTATCTTATCAGCCATATCTACAATGACAACATCAGCCTTCTCTTTAGCTAGGTAGGCCTCTAGTGTGGTAATGTCCCATCCTTGGGCATCTTGAAAGATTAGTCTGTCTTTGATGCCTGAGTATCTAGCGGCTGCATCTTCAGGGGCTTCAGCCACTTCCTGTTTAGTCATGCCCGTGTAAGATTGTATAGCTCTAAGCTTGGTTCTCTTACCAATCTCTTCATTAGCTATATAAACAACTTTAGCTCCTTGCTGACAAAATCCTGCAGGTGACGCACACAGACTAATTGCAAATGCAGTTTTACCTACATTCGAGTAAGCAGCTATTACCCCGAACTCTCCTCTGCCAATGCCGTATACCTCACGACTAAGAGTTGGAATATTAAATTGAAAGCGATTATCGTCTGATACTACAGCTAGTAGTTCATATATATTATCAGTCACAGGCTCACCAAAATCATCAGTAGTGAAGTCTTTCTGACATTTCTGTAGTAATTGCTTTAAGCTATCCATAGCAGTAATGTTACCTTCGTTAATCATTATGCCGTAGTTAGCTATCTCTGCACCAATGTCTTGTTGATACAGACGTTCAATTACTGTCTTGGATATTTCATCATCTATAGGTTCAGCATTACCAATACTATTGATTATATCTTCAATAGAATTAGTCCACGCCTGTGTAGATGTAGGGTTTTTGGATTTCCAGTAAGAGAAGAGTTCTAGAGGTGTAATGTCTTTATTAAATTTACTATGACATTCTGATATACAGTTGTATATCTCTCTGGTTTCCTCTTCGAAGAGAGAAGGTCTAAGCTTCCCTTTGTTTTCTTCGAAGAACAAATTTCTCAAACAGTTCTTCAGAAGTGAGTTATTCATTAATTGGTCCTTGTGCTACTTAGCTAGATTTTGATTGTAACATTATTGATCTAAAAATAAAAGCCCCTTAATTTGATCTTTAGTAAGGTATTTAAGATCGTTTGGTGGTATACGCATTTTTACATTTCTATTTTGGTTCTTAACTATCTTAATAGATTTATTAGAGGCATCCCTATCAAGCATTAGATATACATTTGTATACTGATTAAGGTTTGAATTAATATTACTTGTTAATGTGGTTCCACACATTGAGATGCCTACTGTATTAGGTATTCTACTAATAGAACAAGCAGATGGAGTATCCTCTACTAATATAGCAGTGTCTCCAGTACCTACAGTTATCCCATCTGATACATCCCCGTAGGTTACCCACTTTGGTCCGTAGGGCTTTAGAGTACGTCCTACAGCGCCATTAGTACCATAGAAGACTACACGTTCATCAGATGGACTATACTTGATGTCTACAAGGTTATTCTTGTAGGCCTCTAAGCTATTTACAGATTTAAGGTAATCAATCGCAGGGTCGTAGTTTTCTACCAAAGTAGTAATCTCTGGTAAAGGTTTTCCAACTCTTCCTAGTAATGGTTGGTTATCTCTTATAGCCTTTACTTTATGTATAGGTATTCTTCCTTTAGATACTCCTTTGACATTGCAGGATGCTCTAAAGCAATTCCATAATAGAGAGCCATCTTCTTTTTTAAGAGAAAACTTCTTGTACCCACCACATGAAGGACAAGTCATTATCTTTCTCTCGCCTTCTTTTATAGGTATAGAATTAACTATTAATAGTTGTTCTTGATAAGTCATTGGTCATGGTCCTTAGTTGTATATCACCTAGCGGTGATAGCCCGATTATACAGACAGAAAATTATTTGACAAGTATTTTTTTTCTTCAACCTGTATTTCTACTTTAACTAAATCATTGCTGAAGTCTTTTTGTTTCTTTTTTGCAACTATTAATTCAGCCTCTTCATAACAAACTAATTCACCAGAAATTTTTGAGTAATAAAGTATTTTTACCATTAAGTACCTCTCAATCTTGGTTTTGTTTTAGATACAGTAGTTGAATAAAATATATGTTTACCTACTTGGCAGGTTCTAGAAAATGATTTATTCCATTTAGGAGATACATAAGATGCATGATAGTGTGTGGCATCCCCTACACAAGCCACTCTGATAGCTTCTGGGTGATCTAGTATAGCTTCAGCCAATGCGAGAGACTTACGCCATGCGGCTCTCTCACGAGGCTTGTCGCTTTTACCATCCCAGTACCAAGAAAACTGATCCTTCTGCGTTACTACCCCACAGACAGTATCAGGATACTTCTCACTGGCTACTCTATTTAAAGTTACTTGCGCGACAGATATCTGAGACAAGAGGTCTTCTGATCTGGCCTCAAAATATATGTTCAGGGCTAGACAGGTGAGTGATGCAGTTAACAACATTAGTTTAACCTCTCATAACCCTTCTTGGTTTTCATACACCAATGGGTTTCACCTATCTCTAACAGATTAAGCTTGGGGGGAAATAACTTCCACCCCCAATCTGCTAGTCTGCCCCCTGCTTCACGGTCATACTTATTGTCGTAGACCGCAAAGACTTTAAACTTCCTAGAATGATCTAGCCCTAGACTTCTTACTCCGTGACATCTTCGCATTCATCAGTCCCTTCATGGTTATCAGGATTTCTCCTAATCCTAGTGTTTACACCTAAGTTATAAATTAACTCACGTTTAAACTCATCTATAGCTTTAAACATAGGTTCAGTCATATGGAGTGAATGTTCCTTAACAATATCTTCTAGCCGATCTACAACGTAGTGCATACATACTCTATCATCCATTGGACAACTCCTTCTGGTGGTTAAGGCCTTTGAGAAGCATTGCCTCTGCTTCTTTCTTATCTCCACGCCTGAGAGTTTCATATGCCCACTGGACCCATGAGTCTGCTTCTGGGTTTAATTGATCAGGGTGAGGGGCTGTGGTAACAGTGGGAGGAATTTGCCCCACAGCCCTCTCGCTTGAAGCACCTACCTTGTGGGTGTTCAAGAACTCAATTAGTTGAACCTTAGACACTGGTACATCTACTTGTTCCCAATCTCTAGGGAAGTAGCGTTGTGCATCTCGTTGAGTACCAACCCATTGTCCTTTACTTGATTTATACAATATCATTCTTCACCTGACTCAATAACTACACCGTCACAGCCAGAGCAACTCTCTTTGAGTGAGGCTAGTAAGTTAAGAAGGCTCTTATAAGTTTGCCAATCCTTAGACTTCTCCTCACTATCTAAATTGTTAAGCCAATCAATCTGAGCATCGATCTGTTCTTTATATATCCAGTACTCACTGTAAGTATTTAGCTTCTCGACTGTGCCTTCCACGGGCTTCAAGTTGTGTGCTTGTGTTAGTTGAGTACTCATGCCACTTGCTCCTTAGACAAACTATATAAATCCGTAGGATATATGTCCTCTATATTAATTTCCTCATGGTCGGAAGGTAGAATAGATATACCAATGTAGCCTGTGAAGGTATTTAAATCTTCTCT
>TARA_B100001115_G_scaffold25552_1_pt1 | contig 12945 bp, 16 predicted proteins | sample TARA_B100001115 | Tara Oceans TARA_B100001115 (sample SAMEA2622652) | marine metagenome | biome: marine biome (ENVO:00000447); feature: surface water layer (ENVO:00002042); material: "saline water (ENVO:00002010), including plankton (ENVO:xxxxxxxx)" | depth 5 m | reverse complement strand
TTATTTCAACTGATGACCTTGAGGGGCTTGGACAGATTATGGTGAAGCAATTGAAGAACAGATACAATGATCCAACAATCTTCAAGAGGTTTGTGGTTGGTGTTGACAGGGCAAAGATGAGATTGTATGATTGTGAACAATCTGCTCAGGATGACATCCTTGACAATGGCAAGGATCAAGAGTATGATCCAGATGAGAAACCTAAAAAATCATTTGAAGGATTTAAGTTTTAAAAATGACCATTTCAATTAACAAAGAAGAAACTTCAGAGGGAATTAAATTTACTATGTCTAAAGATACATCAAGTGTAGACACAGAAAAGTATCTTGAATTTGTAAAGGGAGTGACCAGTGCCCCTAGTCTGGACTATGCCATGATGGCAACTAGACTTGCTGAACTTGAAGCAGGTGGAACTAATACCTCACAACTACTCACTGCTGCCCTTGGACTGACAGCAGAATCTGGTGAGTTTACTGAGGTTGTAAAAAAGATCGTCTTTCAGGGGAAGCCCTACAATGAGGATAATGTCTTTCATATGAAGCGTGAGCTGGGTGATATTTGTTGGTATCTTGCCCAGGCATGTATGGCTCTTGATACCACATTTGATGAGGTTATTGAGATGAATGTTGATAAACTTCAAGCACGCTATCCTGGTGGTAGTTTTGATGTGCATAAATCTGAAAATAGAAAGGAAGGAGACTTATGATTACCCTTAATATGGATGTCAGGACTGCTGCTGCTGTTCGTGCATCGTTGTTTCAAGACACTAAACTTTATACATATGACCCCACCTGTGTTCCACCAAGGGTGGTTGAACTAAGAAATGTGATTGTTGATATTGATGAGCAGATTGAAGACCAACTAAAAAAAGAGGTAAGTGATGAAGGATTATGATCCATTGACAGTTGAAGAGGTGAATGAGGCAGCAAAGGAATTCTTTCCCATGTTTGATATTGTTCATCGTCAGATGCCTGAGAACTGCACAGTAGAGGATACAATCAAGGTGATGGAAACTGTATGTAATATGGCACAGAAGAGACGTGTCTTTGATAGGGGTGATGTTGGTCCCTTTGGATTTAATAAGAAATCAAATGAGGAAAAAGAAAAAGATGTTCCTTATGATGTAGGAGCATAGAAGAATATAAATACATAAAGAAATAGAGTATTTGTAAAGAGATGTCCTCATCAATGCGCAATTTTATGGAGGCATATGCTGCTGTCCATAGTAAAGAAGCAAAAGAAGAACTTGATTCCCAGAGAGATCCTATCAGTGAAATGAATACTGCTAGACTTCAGGATAATGATCTTCGTGACCTGGCAGAGGAAGTGCTTGAAGAAGTATTCAAAACATCAACTGTAAAGGAAGCAGAGGACATCATCTTTAATATGATCCCTGAGACCAACATTGTTGGTAGAGAAGAGAAGTTAGAAAGAATCTATGCTGCTTTTGGTGAGACCTTTAGTAAGATTAGATTGAAGAACCAAGAAGGTCAGTTGGAAGAGTTTGCAAAATATAGACAGCAGAAAAGATTAGAAGAAACCTGGTCTGCCAGACATAATCAAGATAAGAGAGTAGCAAGGGTTCATAGCACTGTGATTGCTGAAGACAAAGAGTTAATCAAGAGAGGTCTTCTTGATATCTTTGAAAAGAAGAAAAATGACCCCTGTTGGGATAGATATGAGCAGAAAGGCATGAAGAAAAAAGGGGGTAAGATGGTTCCAAATTGTGTTCCTATGGAAGCAGTTGGAATGCACAGGGATGCTAAGACTGGTGAAGTTGTAAATAAGGCAGAAGTTGGTAAGACTTATTATCCCAACATGCCCAAGAAAAAATCATCTGTTGCTCTTCGTAAAGAGAAAGAGATGAAGAAGGAAGAGGTAGAAGTTGACGAGGCAATGCGCCCTGGTCCTCGTCAGCGTAAGATGGCACAAAAGCAGTATGATCAACAGGCAACTTCCAGAGATCGTGCAACTGCACATAATGTGGCAGTTCGTAATGATGGACCTGGAACAGATACTTATGAAAAGAAATCAACTGGTGGAAAGGGTGCCAGATATGCAGGATATGGTGATCAGGGTGCTGGAAACAAGGCACGTCGTAGAATGGGAGAAAAACCCCTAAGAGGTGATACTCGTAAGGAGGAGTTTGTTGTTGAGAAGGGTATGAACCCTGGATTTAAGGCATACCTTGAGAAGCAGAAGAATAAAGGTAAGGATGATAAAGGTGATGATGCATCTGAGAATGGTGCCAGACCTGACTATCTTGACTTTGATAAGGATGGTGATGAAAATGAGTCAATGAAGAAGGCTCTTAAAGATAAGAAGCATAAGAAGATGAAGGAGGATCTTGAACTCTCTGGTAAGTTCTCAGAAGCTGAGATCCTTAACATCCTTGCATCCATCTGATCTTAAATGGCTGACACTGCAAAGTTTGAGGCAGCATCCATAGCATCATACTATCAGGCAATTAATAATGGGGCATCAGTAGTTCCTGGTGCTGATCCTGATATGACAAATGCTATGGATGAAGAATATCCGTCCATGTCCAGTGAATGGAGGGAGGGTATTCTTGCTGGGACAGAAGCATTGATGGATTATCTTGGACATAGACCTGGATCTAAGGATACGTCATGGAAGTATGCTCATTATGATGGAAGAACAAAATCCATTCCAGCAGCAGCAACAACTGATATTTTAAATTATATTTGGGAATCTTTTAATAAAGATCAAAAAAAAATATTTTCTGGTAAGAAGGACTCATGGGATACTGCTGATGTCTACATGGTCAAAAAGAATAAAGAAATTGAAATTAGAAGACAAGTAGATACTCTGAAAGAGTCTTTTGATGATCTAGATCCAGCAATTTACATTGGTACAGTGAACAGATTGATGTCTGATCTGTTGGAGAATAAAATACTTGTCCCCATATCTCTCAAACAGAAGACAAAGAATGTTGGTGTCAAGATTACTCCAACAAATATTGCCCTTGGACCAGATGGATTGAAGGTTGAATCTGGAAATTTTGTTACTGCGATGAATACCAGATTTCAAATAAGTTCTGGTAGAAGGGCAAATGATATGGACTTTGTTGGAAATTCTTTGAGGTTTGAATTGGAGTTTGAGGCAGGAGCATACAAGAAAAGATACACCTGGGAGACAAAAGCAGGTAGTAAAACTGCTGATGTGACTGAACCAAGGGACAGAGCAGTTAGTAATAAGGGTAAATATGTCACTGCTGCTGCAAGAAATGGTTCAATTCCTGGACCAGAGATGGCAAAACTTGTTAAAGAATACACAGGAGAGGATTTAAATCTCAATATTCCTATGAGTGGAAAAGCAACTCCTGCTCAGATTAAATATTGGCAAGCGTATTACAAAAAAGTTTTAAATTCAAATCAAGTTCCAATTGATATTATTGGTCCAGAGATTGATAAAAAATCCATGTCACCTGATGATTTTATTAAGGGTATGTTGACCATGGATAGTGGTGTACCCTCTGGAAAAAACTTTGCCACCAAGATTAGAGCAAAATTAAGACATCTAAGATATATCAATATGTTCATAAAGGCCAAACAACAAGGAAGATTGGGAGAACTAATTGCTCATGCATACTTCTTATCATCAAAAATGAATATAACACAGGCTGACCTTGCTGGTCCATTTGTCAAAGTCCAATAAATCTGCTATAATACAACCAAATTATTCCCTCTATGATTGAACTCAGAACTGGTAACTGCCTGAACATGGCACTTGACCTTGAAGATAATTCCATTGATTGCACTGTAACTTCTCCTCCTTACAATAAGAGGGGTGTTGGTGGTGGACTGTTTCGTAAGATTGAATATCAAGACTTTGATGACACATTACCAGAGGATGAGTATCAGGAACAGCAGATTGAACTGCTAGATATCATCTATGATAAGACAAAGGAAGGTGGTTCACTGTTCTACAATCACAAGATTAGGTATATTGATGGTGATTCCATTGCTCCATGGGAGTGGTTGACCAAGACAAAGTGGAATATCAGAGAGGAGATTGTTTGGAGTAGGGGTAGTGGACCTGAGATTTCTGGATATAGATTCATCCAAACTGATGAGAGGATCTACTGGTTGTGTAGGGGTAAGAAGCATCCAAGATTGCCAAGAAGATCTGCTAGCTGGAACAGTGTCTGGCAGTTTGCCCCTGACATGAACAACCCTCACCCTGCCCCATACCCCATCTTCCTGCCTGCCAGGTGCATACAGGCAGTCATGCAGGCACCTGGTCTGGTCTTTGACCCCTATAGTGGGTCAGGCACCACTGGTCTTGCTGCTACCCTGCTTGGTCATGACTATATTGGGTTTGATCTGTCAGAAGAGTATCATGATATGGCAAGAGAAAGGTTTGATAATCCATCAAAAGGTGATCTGAAAAAGTTTCAACAGGAGACAGGTGTTGCTGCTAATAGTGATTCAGATGTATTCACTCTGGCAAGTTCCTAAATACTTGATGAAGGAAAGTTATACCTAATGAAATCGTTCTTACACTTCCTTACAGATGCTAAGGCATCAGTTGCAGCAGATCAGGCAGCACGCCAGAATCTGCAGGGAGATGGTCATGGAAATTGGTTTGATAAGGATGGAAATAGGGTTGCTGTAACCAAGAAAGGTAGACTTGAAATGCTTCCTAAGAAGGAAGTTACTAAGAAGGGGGAGGAACAAAATGACTCTTCAGCAGCAAAAGAGCAACCTGAATCAAAAAATTCACAACAAAATGCACAGCAACAACAGCAACAACCTGTGCAGCAAGGAGAATTTGGAGCATTTGCAGATGGAACTCCAAGGAGAATGCCAATGCCTACGAGAGCAGATGGCACTCCTAAAGAAGACCTTGGAGATCTCACAGTAGTATTTGGTAGGTTCAATCCACCTACTATTGGACATCAAAAACTATTAGATGCTGCCAGAAAAGCAGCAGGTAAGGGAAAATTAAAGATATATCCATCCAGATCACAGGATAATAAGAAGAATCCATATGATCCTGATGAAAAAGTAGACATCATGAAACAGCAAATGCCTGATCATGCTGCTGATATTGTAAATGATCCTAACTCAAGGACCATCTTTGATGTTTTGAAGCAGGGGTATGAGGATGGATACTCAAATGTTAAGATTGTGGTTGGTGCTGATAGAGTCAAGGAGTTTGCAAAACTCTCAGGAGACTATAATGGCAAGATCTATGATTATCTTGGTGTTGAGGTTGTATCAGCTGGAGACAGAGATCCAGACGCTGAGGGGGTAGAGGGAATGTCTGCCTCTAAGATGAGAAAGGCAGCAGCTGTTAATGACTTCAAGACATATAGGAGTGGTGTTCCTGATGTAGTTGATGATAAAACTGCAAAGATTAACTTCAATAAACTCCGTCAGAAGATGGGTATTAAGGAGGGTTGGAGTCTGTGGGAGATTGCACCTAAGTTTGATTGGAAAAATCTTAGGGAAAACTATGTTACTAATAAGATTTTTAGGAAGGATACACTAGTTGAGAATCTAAATCATGGTTTAATAGGTAGGATTATTAGAAGGGGGACCAACTATGTGATTGCTGTCACTGAGGACAATATTATGTTCAAGTCATGGTTAAGGGATGTTCAAGAAGCAGTTGTTAATTATCCTGGACCATCAGGGGTGCCTGCTACTGAGAGAGAAGTTGGAACTGATGCACATAGAAAATATGTTTCTAGACTCACAGGTATTAAAGATATTAAGAATTTCATAAATAAACATAAGAAAAACAAGTAAAAATAGACTTATGGACAATTCTCCTGAGGCTGTGAAGGGCAGAGTCAGATCAATGACCAAATCTATTAGATATAAGGCAAGAAAAGAGGGTAATCTGATGAAGGCGTTTAATGACTACATGGGTAGTCAGTCTGGTATCAGTGCCACTGAAAGATCTGCTGTAAAGAGTTCACTTGGTCTCTCAGAGAATAAATGGAGAACTCCTAAGTCTGATTGGAGAGCAGAAATTAATGAGGTTGTTGGTAATGAGGCAAATGGAAAGACAATCAAAGAGAGGAAAGTAAAGAATAAGATTGTAATCAATCCAGTTGTTGGGATGAAGGAGGCATTTGAGGCACTTGGTGGTGAAATTATTGAGATGGTTGAGGAGGTAGAGGTTGATGAGGCAATGAGCCCCAAGGAGATTCAACTTCAAAAGAGAAGATCCCAGATTGATATGCAGATTGCAAGGGATAGGAGGAGGGAGATCGCTAAGGCATCCACTGAAAGTGGTAAAGAAGCTCCTACCAAATCTGTTGGTGAGGGTTATGGTATGGGTGAAATTGATCAGAAAGTTGGTGCTGTTACTCCTATTCCAAAGAGGGAACAGGATGCAGCTAAGGCAAGATTACTTGCTAAGGCAAAGGCAAAAAGGGAAGCAAGAATGAAGGAAGGTCTTGATAATGATACCAAAAAGAGTATGGATGAATTCTTCAGAAAGGCATTTAATGCTAAGATCCCACATTCACTACAGGAGAGAGAAGAAACAGAGGATTCCTTGAGAGATAGAAGAATGGAGAGGGGTGGTGTTGATGGTAATGTAGATTACAAGAGACCACCAGCTAAACCCAACACATTTGGTAAGAAACCATCTGATCCTAAGGCAAAACAGAGGGCAGTAGATAAGGTCAGGGATGACATTATCAAGAGATATGGTAAGGGTGCCCTGATCAATACCAAGAAAAAGTAATGCCTGCTATATCTAAAAAGCAGCAGAGATTCTTTGGGATAGTTCGTGCCATCCAAAAAGGTGAGATGGCACCTACTACTCCTGAGACTGCAAAGGCAGCTGCTGATATGAAGAAGGGTGATGTAAAGAAGTTTGCATCAACCAAGCATAAGGGTCTCCCTGATAAAAAGGTGGCAAAAGAAGCATATTATGGTGGTGAGGCTCAGAGGAGGAAGGATGAAAAGAAAAAAAAGATTGATGCCTTCATGGATAGGGCAATGCCAAAGCGCACCTTTGATCAGTTTGGAAGAGAGACTGATCGTCGCACTGGTAAATTAAAAGAAGAATCTAACCCCCGTATCCCCAGAAAAAAGGGACAACCTGCTAATTCAAAGAAACATTCAGACCTTTACACAGATGAAAATCCTAAGGGCACCATTCATGGTCTGGGATTCAAGGATGTTGCCACTGCTAAGGCATCTGTATCTAAGATTCGCAATTCATCAAGATCTCATGCTCACAAGATCCAGGCAGCAGTTGCTATGGAACAGAGAGCAAGAGAGATGGGTAAGTCTTCAGAAGCAGCAGTTTATAGAAAGTATATAAACTCAATGAAGAAGAAGACCAAGAGTATGAAGGAGGGTTGGTCTGATAAGTACAAGAAATCTATTGATTGTAGCAATCCAAAGGGTTTCTCACAGAGAGCACATTGTCAGGGTAAGAAAAAGACATTTAAGGAATTTATGAATCATATATAGTGCAGTAGCACCACTATTATGCTTTCATTTCTGCTTCCCCTGGCTTCAAAGATTATCAAGGATGCTGTTGAAAAAATTCCTGAGAATGAAGAACTTGGTGAGAAAATGGTTGAGATCTGTCTTGCTATTCTTGCTAAGGCAGTTAAGTTGACTAAGACTGAAATGGATGATCAATTACTTGAAGTTGTCACAAAGGCAATCAAAGCAAGAGAGGAATGATTTTATAAATATCTTTATAAAAGAAATTCAGGGTAAGTCACATGGCTTTATGGGGTAATAATGATAATGTACTGACTGCTAGCGCAGGTATTGTAACTGCTAATGGTACTACTGGTGCTGTGGTTGGATCAGGAACTACCTTCACAAATTATAGTGTTGGTCAAACCTTGACACTTGGTGTTGGAATGACATCTGGTTTTGGTGTTATCACTGAGATCACAGATGATAGCAACCTTACTATTACGACCACCTCTATTGAGCAGGCATCCAACATTCATCTAGGATCTGCTGATGCTTTTATCGTTGGAGATAGACCTGTATCTAATGTTGTTGATCCTGAGTTTGCTCCCACATCCTCTAATGCTGAAAGGGATTATACCTCTAAGGTATATGGTGTAAATGAGGATATTCAAGCAGCAAGAGAAGGATCCCAGTATGCTCCTGCTCATGCTGGTTGGGTTGGCATTCAGACATATGTGGATGCTCATGGTAATCTGAGAGTTAAGAGTGAAGTATTGGTGGCAATGTCTGGTATTAGCACCAACACCCAAGCAACTGGTGCTGTATTGCCTTCATGATATGTTATGAGATTTACTGAGTTGAATGAGAAAAACTTTCTCATCTTTGCTATTAAACATTATGAAAATCCCCATGCTGTAACCAGAGAGGATTTTGAAAAGGATTTAAATCACTTTAAGTACATCAAAAGATTACTTAAGAGATATCGTAACAATGGGGATCTAAGGTCTCATTTGCTTATCAATCACTTTATAATTTTGTATAATCTTTTTGGTGAAGCAGCGACACCCATGTTATTCTATAAGATAGAGAGGGATTACTGGGATGTAATCAAAACTTTTATATGTTTTTTGAATAGATTACCTGATTATCCACATTCATACATTCATGAAATAGATATTGATGAGAACTGTCTTAAAGAACTCAAGAGGATTACAAATGCAAAGAATTGATAGAATTATTGATATTGTAAGATCTCTTAAAGAAGATGCAGTTGGTATGCCAGCCAACAATATTAGTGGTGGAAATATTGCTGGATCTGTTGAGGCAGGTGATGATCCACCAGTAAGAAGGAAGAAGAGATATATTTATCAGAAGGGACTGAGAAAAACTTGGAGTCCTACAGATGGAAGAAAATCAAGTTAAATTGGCAGTCTTAGAGCAGAAGATTGAGGATTTAAAACCAATTGTCCTCAGGATTGATGCTGCAATAGAAAAATTATCTGAGGTAAATACAACAGTTAGCAGAATGCTTGCTGTCCATGAAGAACGAATTAGTAAACAAGAAGAGATTGACACTGTACTCTTTGCAAAGATTGACAAACTCCGTGATAAAATGGACTCAGATCATGACAGTGTGTTGCAGAGACTACGTGGATTAGAAAAGAGGGTGTGGATGGCAGTGGGTGGTCTTGCTGTTCTTACTTTTGTCTTTAACAACAATGGTATTGTCAGTAAGATCTTGACACCAGCACCAGAACCACCTACAATACAGAGAGGTGCTGGTAGTTAGTTGAATGGATTTCATTGATATTAAATATATCAATCTGATATCATCAAGATTCCAGAAGTTTAAAAAGGTAAAACCACATCTTTATAATCTAAGGTGTCCCATATGTGGTGACTCACAGAAGAATAAGAATAAGGCACGAGGTTATCTTTATAGGATAAAGAATAACACCAACTACAAGTGTCATAATTGTGGTGTCAATATGTCCTTTAATAACTTCTTAAAGCAGATTGACCCTCAGAGTCATAAGCACTATGTCTTTGAGAAGTTTAAGGAAGGACACGCTGGAAAGAATTTTCAAGCAGAAAAACCTGAGGATATCTTCAAGAGATTATCTAAAAAACCTGTTTTTAAAAAATCTATGATTGACTTACCATCAGCATATTCTGTGGAAAAATCAAGGGGATACCTTGAATCAAGAGCAATCTTTAATGGTAAGTTTTATTATGCTGAGAACTTCCAGGAGTATGTAAACACAATCAAACCAAATACATTTGAGGACACTAGATTTGGTGAACCAAGAATAGTTATCCCTCTTATTAGGGATGAACAACTTATAGGGATTCAGGGAAGAGCACTATCTTCTAACCCTATTAAATACTTAACCATAATGTTAGATGAAGATGCCCCCAAAATTTATGGACTTGACAATATTAACTCAGAGTCTACTGTCTACATCACTGAAGGACCGTTTGACTCAACGTTCCTTTCTAATGCGATTGCTATGTGTGGAGCTGATCTTGTTCAGCGTGATTGGGGTATTAGCGATTGCTGCTGGGTATTTGATAACGAACCCCGTAGTAGAGAGATTACAAGAAGGATCAGTGATGTTATTGAAAGAGGAGAGAAGGTAGTTATCTGGCCTTCTAATATTAATGAAAAAGACCTAAATGATATGATTCTTGCTGGACATAATGTTCAAAAAGTAGTAGAATCAAACACATATACAGGTCTACAAGCAAAACTTAAATTCAACACCTGGAAAAAAATATGAGTAATGGCACTAAGGTAAAAAAAAGAGATGGTAGAGTTGAACCTCTTGACCTAGATAAGATGCACTTGATGGTTGAAGAGGCAACTAAGGGTCTTTCAGGGGTCTCTGCTAGTCAAGTGGAGATGACTTCTGGTATCCAATTTTATGATGGTATTACCACTGGAGAGATTCAAGAAATTCTCATTAAGAGCGCTTCTGATCTAATTGATTTGGAACATCCTAACTATCAGTTTGTTGCAGCTAGACTTCTCCTGTTTGCTATTAGAAAGCAGATGTATGGCAGAATGAGAACCTTACCCTCATTGATTGATCATATTACAGAAAAAGCATATAATGATCTATATGACAAGGATATATTTGTAAAGTATTCTAAAGAGGAGATTCAGAAAGCAGACACATTCATTGATCATGATAGGGATTTCCTGTTCACATATGCTGGTCTTAGACAGGTTGTGGATAAATATCTAGTGCAGGATAGAAGTTCTGGTGAGGTGTTTGAGACCCCCCAGTTCATGTATATGATGATTGCCTTGACTATTTTCAGGGACTATCCTAAAGCAACTAGAATGTCATACGTTAAGAGGTACTATGACGCAATCAGTAAACACAAACTCAACATTCCAACACCAATCATGGCGGGAGTTAGGACGCCCTTGCGTCAATTTGCGAGTTGTGTTCTCGTTGATGTTGATGACACCCTGGATAGCATTTTTAGTTCTGATATGGCCATTGGTCGTTATGTTGCACAGAGGGCTGGGATTGGTATCAATGCAGGGAGAATCCGTGGTATCAACAGTAAAATCAGAGGTGGAGAAGTTCAACACACTGGTGTTGTTCCTTTCCTTAAGAAATTTGAATCAACTGTACGATGCTGCACGCAAAATGGAATCAGGGGTGGATCAGCAACAGTTCACTTCCCCATTTGGCACCAGGAGATAGAAGATATTATTGTCCTGAAGAATAATAAAGGAACAGAAGATAACAGGGTAAGGAAACTTGACTATTCAATTCAACTCTCAAAGATCTTCTATGAGAGATTCATCCAGAATGGAGACATATCCCTATTCAGTCCTCATGATGTGCCTGGGCTTTTTGATGCTTTTGGTACTGATAAGTTCGATAAGCTTTATACAAGTTACGAGGCAGATAAATCTGTACCAAGAAAAACTGTGGGAGCTCAGGAACTCTTTCTTAATCTACTAAAGGAAAGGGCAGAGACAGGTCGTCTTTATCTGATGAACATTGATCATTGTAACACACACTCATCCTTTAAGGACAAGGTTGAGATGAGTAATCTATGTCAGGAGATTACACTTCCTACCTATCCCCTACAACATATTGATGATCATACTGGTGAGATTGCCCTTTGCATCCTGTCTGCTATCAATGTTGGTAAGGTGAGGCATGATGATGAACTGGAAGATCTTTGTGACCTGGCAGTAAGGGGTTTAGAAGAACTGATTGACTACCAGGAGTATCCTGTTACTGCTGCTGAGGTTGCTACAAAGGCACGTAGATCCCTTGGAATTGGATTTATTGGACTAGCACATTATCTTGCTAAACTTGGATATTCTTATGGTTCTCAGGAGGCATGGGATGCTGTTCATGGTCTGTCAGAGTCCTTCCAGTATTACCTGTTGAAGTCCTCAAACCAATTGGCACAAGAAAAGGGACATTGTGAATACTTTGGTAGAACAAAATATTCTGATGGTATCCTACCAATTGATACATATAAGAAGGATGTTGATGAGATTACATCTCAGGAGTTGCAACATGATTGGGATGGCTTACGTAATTCTATCTCAGAGTATGGTCTTAGACACTCAACACTCTCAGCACAGATGCCATCAGAGAGCAGCAGTGTTGTCTCAAATGCCACCAATGGAATTGAACCACCCAGAGACTTCTTGTCAATCAAGAAATCCAAGAAGGGGCCTCTTAAACAGATTGTGCCATCTTATACAACCCTGAAAAATAGCTACACCCTGCTGTGGGAAATGGGTGGCAATGAGGGTTATATTAACATCGTTTCCGTGATGCAAAAGTTTTTTGACCAAGCAATCTCAGGCAATTGGTCCTATAATCCAGAGGACTACCCAGATAATGAGGTGCCTGTATCCCAGATGGCAAATGATCTGCTAACCACCTACAAATATGGTTGGAAGACCTCTTACTATCAGAATACTCATGATATGAAGAGTGATGAGCTTGAGGAGGACAACACAACAAATCTAAATAGTCTACTAAACGAATTAGAGCAAGTAGAGGAGGGGGAGTGTGAATCCTGTGCAGTTTAAGGTCAGCATGAACAGTACAACAGAAGAGGATAGAAAAATCAAGGGAATGACTGTCTTCAACAGCACTCCCCATGATTACAAAAAGCAACCAATGTTCTTTGGACAACCACTTGGTGTTCAAAGATATGACTCCTATAAGTATCCTGTCTTTGAGAAACTAACAACTCAACAGTTGGGGTATTTTTGGAGACCTGAGGAAGTTTCATTACAAAAAGATCGTGGTGACTATCAGACGCTTCGTCCAGAACAAAAGCACATTTATACATCAAACCTTAAATACCAGATCCTACTGGATAGCGTACAAGGTCGTGGTCCTGGTATGGCTTTCATTCCATACTGTTCATTACCTGAGCTTGAATCCTGTATGGAAGTTTGGGGATTTATGGAAATGATCCATAGTAGGTCATACACATATATCATCAAGAATGTTTATGCTGATCCAGC
>TARA_B100001115_G_scaffold42517_1_pt1 | contig 13059 bp, 15 predicted proteins | sample TARA_B100001115 | Tara Oceans TARA_B100001115 (sample SAMEA2622652) | marine metagenome | biome: marine biome (ENVO:00000447); feature: surface water layer (ENVO:00002042); material: "saline water (ENVO:00002010), including plankton (ENVO:xxxxxxxx)" | depth 5 m | reverse complement strand
TTCATTGAATACAATCTATTCAGCATTAGTTTATTTTATACATTGTTATTAAAAAAAGTTACTTAATTTCATCAAGAAAAGGAAAAGATTGAGATGCGCCTTTTTTTGTTGTACTAAGTGAAGCAGCTTTTTGAGCAAAATTTATTGAATTAAGTATATTTTCACCTTTATTTATCATTGATGCCAATGCTCCATTAAAGCAATCTCCGCTTCCAACAGGATCAACAGCATTAACTTTGATTGGTTTAAAAATTTGATCAAAATCTCCAGAATACACTAAACCTTCGCTTCCAAGTGTAATAATTACGTGCTTTGAACCAATTTTTTTCAATTCTTTAGCAGCTTCTAATTCAAAACCGTCAATTTTTTTTCCAAGTAAAAATTCAGCTTCATGTTTATTTGGTGTTAAAAAATCTACAAATTTAAAAAAATCAAAATTATTATGTTTGATTGGAGGACCAGGATCATATATTGTTTTTATTCCAGATTCATTTGCTATTTTTAATAACTCAATATTCATATCAATAGGTATTTCTTGCTGTAAAAGCAATACAGAGAATTCTTTTATTAATTTTTTGAAAATATTTAGTTCGTTATTATTAAAAAGTAGATTAGACTCAGGTGAAACACTTATATGGTTTTTAAAATTCTTATTAATAAATATAAGTGCGCTTCCAGTTTTTTTTCCATTTGCAATTCTAAGATAATCTGTATTTATTTTTTCTTGTTTTAACCCATCAATAACAACTTTACTTAAAAAATCATCCCCTACAACAGTTAGAAAAAAAACTTCATTTCTAGAAAGTCTTTTTGATGCAACAGCTTGATTTAAGCCTTTGCCTCCTAAAGATAGATAAGAGTTTTGTGCCATTAAAGTCTGACCTTCTTCGGGAATTAATTCACCAATATGGGTTATATCAACATTTGAAGAGCCAGCAATTAATATTTTTTTCATTTTGAATTTATAGAATTTTTAATAAATGTATTATAATTTTTTTATGGTTACCACAGAAAGAAAGATTTCCGATCAAATAATTTTATATTCAATAATTATTTCCCACCATGTATATATTTTTTTATTTATAATTTCTTTACCAGTTATGATTCTAAATGCTCCTTGGTACATTAGTGTCCCTTTAATTAGTTGGTTTTTAAATGCATCAATAGGTCAAGGCTGGATTTGCCCTTGGACAGCGTTAGAAAATAAGTATAGGAAAAAGGTTGGAATGCCAACTATTGATACATTTGTGAAACATTATTACTTAAAACCTTATATAAAATTTAAAATACGAAATAAATATAAGGAAAAAATTAATTAAATGAAAAAAACATTTACACATTCTGTCTACCATGTGAGCAATAATGAATATTACATTTCAGAATATGAAGTTCTAGGTACATGGGATGATACTGATGAAAATTGGGAAGCCTTTTTCAAAAGGACTTATCCTGAATTAAGTAATAAATCAGGAAAAATATTAAAATTTAATAATGACGAATTGTTAGATTTCATTAATGATTTAAAGACTGCAAGTAAAGTTAAATAAATCTATCCAAAATTTCATAGTATTCTTGTGGTTTTTCCAGTCTAATATTGTGCCCAGAATCAATAAATTCTAATTGACAATCATTTATATTGGTTTTAACTTTTTCTGCTATAACTTTTGTCATCAATGAGCCTTTGCTATTATTGCCACCCAATAATAATGTCTTTGCATTAATTTTTTTTGAAAGACTAACTGCGTCTTCCCAGGCCCAATCATCTTCTACATTCCATATGTTGACATCATTGTGAAATGCCCATATTGCACGGATTGCAACTCTTTCAGGATATTTCTTGTATGATTCATGATCAAATTCTCTTAATGCTCGCAATGCATCTAAACTTGTCCTCCAAGTCTTTTTCTGATTTATAAAAAAATTTCTTTGAACCTCATATCTTTTTATCTGACTCTTTACAAATTCATCGTCTGATTCATTGTTTATCTCTCCTTTTTTTTCTGAGTACCAAGGAGGGTCTTCCAGGACTAATTTATTTATATTCTGCAATTTTGTTGCGATTAAAAATGCCAGCGATGCACCCAATGAATGTCCTACAAGTGTCATTTCCTGTGCAATGCTCAATGCAAATTCATAAACTGGGGCCAAATAATTCTCAAGTGTATATCTTTCTAATTTTCCGCTTTTATTGTGGCCGGGCAAATCAACAGCATATATATTATAATTCCTGGCATATTTTTCTATATCGTTCATCCATACTTCCCATCCAGCTGTCCAGCCATGAATGTAAAGAATAGTTTCTTTAGCACCAATATTGTGCTCAAAGAAATTTAAGTTACAGTCTTTTGCTTTAAATGTTTTTTCGATCATGTTTTATTAATTCTGAGATTAAAATATAATGATACATCATTAAATAAATTTATATGAAACCAGTTATTAAAAATAAAAATTCATTTTCTAATCCTATTTTAGGATCTAATGATGGTGTCCCAACTGTAGTTTCTTTGTATCATGACCATTTACCGGGAGAATCCAGCAAGCATCATTCTCATGATTGGGAGCATCAAGTTTATATAACAAGAGGAAAAGGTATTGTTTGGGTAGATGGGACTGAATACCCAATTAAAGCAGGTGACTTTGTTCTTGTTCCACCAAATTCTACTCATCATTTTAAAAATACTGGTGATGAAGTATTAACAAGAATCACTTTTAATCCAAAAGAAAGTGAAGAATTTCTATGAGCGTGAACTTATTAATATTTGCTGGCGCTTTCATAACAACATGGACTATGCTTGAAGTCTTTTTTAAAGTTTCTTTAAGTTTTGCAAATGACAATAATTCTGCTCAAAACGATAATTTCATCTTTTACTTAAGATTACTTTCATTTTTGCTGTTTTTATCTACATTTATTTTTTTTATTGTCAATGAAGAAAAATTAACAAATATAATTTCATTTATTTGCGCTATTTAAAATGAAATTACTCAAAAAATCTCCTTTGTATGTGGTTTTTGGTGGTGGTGTAACTGTATTTATAACTCTTGGGCTTAATCACTCAAATGGATTATTTTTATTACCAATTACAAACGAATTAAATTCAGGAAGAGAATTGTTTAGCCTTGCAGGGGCTTTTGGTATTTTATTTTCTGGTATTGGAGCCCCCATATTTGGAGGATTATCAGATAAATACGGGGCTGGAAGAACAATATTTATTCTTGGATTATTACAAATCATTAGTTGGATTTGGGTAGGAAATATTAATTCAGAATTTGATTTATTTGGCTCAAGAATATTAATGGGAATAGGTTCTTCAGGAGTTTTAGGAATAGCACTGTCAGTCACAGGCAGGTCGATAAACTCAAATAATAAATCTATTTTTCTTGGCATAATCATGGCTTCAGGGTCTTTTGGACAGTTCGTAATGGTTCCGATTGTTAATTATTTTATAAATAACTTTGGTTGGGCCTTCTCATCCATGGCTGCATCAATTTTAGTGTCACCATTGTTGATAATGTCTTTTTTAATTTCAAAAAATTCAACAAAGCAAAAATTTAGTAATAATGACCAAACTATTTTTGATTCAATAAAAACTGCCATAAATAATAGAAGCTATAAATTACTTACTTCTGGTTTCTTTGTTTGTGGGTTTCATGTGACATTTGTTTCTACGCATTTACCTGCTTTCTTAAATGATAATAATTTAGAAGAAAGCTTAGCGGGATTTGCTTTAGCATTAATTGGGTTATTTAATATATTTGGCACTTTATCTTTTGGTTACTTAGGGTCAAAAATTTCCAAGAAAAACCTCTTGTCATCACTATATTTTCTTAGATCTTTGCTATTTCTTTCTTTTATAATTGCACCTAAGAATGAATTTACAGTATTAGTCTTTTCTGCAACTTTAGGAATATTGTGGTTATCAACAGTCCCTTTAACTAACGGTATCATCACAGATATTTTTGGGCATAAGTATTCATCTATGTTATTTGGCTTCACTCTGATGTCTCATCATATAGGCTCTTTTCTTGGTTCATGGTTAGGAGGAAGAATATTTGATTTGTACGGAACATATTCTCCTGTATGGTGGCTCTGTGTATTTCTTGGATTTACTTCAGCAATTATCCATTTTCCAATTAATACCAATATTGAAATTACCAATCATAATAAATCTATACTTAAAACATAATTAAATTATGCTTAATATTTTTTATGAAATAAAATAAATTTTATGAAAATCACTAATATAAAAACTTATCAAATTGAAGGAAAACTTAAAGAACCTTTTTGGTGGGGAAATGGCGGTAATGATAAAAGGTCAGCAAGTATTGTAAAAATTGAGACTGATGAAGGAATTGATGGATGGGGAGAAGGATGGGGAGGAATAAATGAATTTAAAGACATTTTAAAAGTTGCAGTAATTGATCAAGACCCGTTTGAAAGAGAAAAAATATGGGCAAATATGTTTAATGAACTCAATAACCCATTAATTTATCCTGGCCTAGGTGGCAGTTCAATGAGTGCAATTGATATTGCTCTATGGGACATAACAGGAAAAAAATTAGGCGTGCCAATTTCAGTGCTACTTGGAGGAAAAGTGAAAGATAAAGTACATGTATATGCCACAGGACTTTATTACACCAAAGAAGACTTTAATCAAGAGGTATCTGAAAGAATAAAAGAAGCTATTTCATATGAAAAAAAGGGATTCAATGCAATGAAAATAAAAATTGGCGCATTGGAATTAGAAAAGGATTTAGAAAGAGTTTACTCGGTTAAAAAATCATTAAAAGATAAAACTGAATTATTTGTTGATGCTAACCAAGCTTATGACTTAAGAACAGCAAAATACGTCTGTGATAAATTATATGATATGGGAATTTTCTTTTTCGAGGAACCAATTATGGGGCTTGATGTAAATGGATATAAAGAACTTGTTAGATATTCTAAAATAAGAATTAGTGGCGGCGAAAGCCTTAGGACAAGATATCAGTTTTTAGATTTTATAAATAATAAAGCTTTTGACATAGCACAACCAGATGTTGGGAATGTTGGTGGAATAACAGAATTCAAGCATGTTCAATCACTTGCGTATGCTAATGGAATACATGTATACCCTCACGTGTGGGGTACATCAATAATGATTTCTGCATCATTGCATCTTGCATCTACATTTACTAACTTACCAATATCTTCTTACCCAAAACAATTATCTCAAGAGCCTATTATGGAATTTGATCAAAGTGAAAACCCAATAAGATACATGGTATCTAGGAAAGACCCTTTTAAATTTGAAAACGGTTATTTGGAAGTCCCTGATTTACCTGGATTAGGAATTGAAATAGATGAAGAAAGTTTAAAAAAATATTCTGTAAACTAAATCAATCAAAAAAATCTTTATCTTCTTCTTTTAGATATTTTTCGGCTTTATCATTAAATGAAATACCAAGCCCTGGAGTATCCCATACTTCAATGTAACTATTCTTTACAATTGGGTTTGGCAACCCATCTACAATGTCATACCACCAATCATGACAAGGAACACAATACTCGAATGCAATATAATTTTTTGGCAATGTTGCTGCTAATTGTACTTGTGCTGCTAAACCAATAAGACCATCAATTGTGCCATGTGGAGCAATCATTATCCCATTCATATCTGCATGTTCAGCTATCCATTTTGTTTCAGCTAATCCACCAACATCTAATGGATCTGGACCTATAACATTTACAGCCCTTTTATCTATCAAATCTTTGAAGTTGTGTCTTAAATAAATTTGTTCCCCTGTATGGATTGGGGTAGTTGTGTTAATTGTCACATCTCTGTAAAGATCAGCTAAAACATATGGGGTGTAATCCCCGGTTATCATATCTTCTAGCCACATAATATTTAATTCCTCAACAGCTTTAGCAATTTTTAATGCATCGCTTGGATTTATACCTGGACCCAAATCAAGTGCAAGGCCTACTTCGTCACCCAACACATCTTTCATAGCTTTGATACATTCAATAGTGTAGTTAAATCCTTTTTCAGTAATTTGTCCTCCATTAGGGATGTATTGACTTATGCCCTGCCACTCTTTGGAGTCATCATCAAAAACAATGCTATTATTTTCAACCCATTTTACATCTCCATAGAAATAATCTTTAAAATTTGATGCAAATTCACCATGGACAGCAATTCCTTGTTTTATGATTGAAAATCCTTCTTTAAGATTTTTCATCTTTAAAGTATTCTCGGCAAAACTCTCTGGACTATCTTGCCCTTCAATAGGAAATCTAATTCCGCCATTATAAACTAATACCCTGTCTCTAACTTTACCTCCAAGGAGTTTGTATATTGGTAATTTAGCAGCTTTTCCAGCAATATCCCATAACGCAACTTCAATCGCACTTACAGCTGAACCATATGGCTTAAAACCACCATGCCTTCTAATCTTCCTCATCACACTTTCTACATTAGTTGGATCTTCACCTAATAACTGGGGTTTATAAAATAAAACAAATGGTTTCAAGTATGGTTTTGCCCATTCAGCCTGACCAAAACCAGATATTCCTTCATCAGTAATAATCCTTACTACAGGAGTTTTGCCAATGATTGCACATTTTAAATCAATAATTTTCATATATTTTAGAATTTTCTTAATTTTTATTAATATTAAAAAATGAAGAAATTATTTTTATTCTTTTTTTTAATCATATCTTGTTCTAGTGAAGAAACCCAAATTATTAAATTTGAAGAAATATCAAATTCAGGAAAGGTTTTAACTATAAAAGAAATAAATGAAATAGGCTTCAAAAAAGTCAAAGAATATAAGATCGATAAACTTCCAAATTCAAATGCTGCTTTTTTTGGTTTTATAAAAAATGACATTGGTGAACCCAAAGATTATGAAATGAGATTTTACGACAATCATGATGTTGCTTTAGAATTTGGAAAAAAATATGCAGAGAATATTTCTGGAGAAAAAGGATGTATTTCCAAAGAGTGTTCATTATGGCAGGAGGGGTTAAAAGATAGGATACAAATGCATGATTTAGGCACGCTTCATCCTAAATATATGTCATATTACATTTACAACAATCTTATTCTTTTTTGCCCAGGCTATGATAAAAATGAAGCCATAAATAATTGCAACTTTGTAATTAATAAATTAGAAAAATAATTTAGAGTTCTAGTTAGTTCTAATTTCATAATTTTTTTCTTGATTTAATCTTTCTCTTACTATTTTTTTTGTTAATTGATTTTTAGGCCATTGTTTAGGGTCTATTAAGCACAATCTAACAAACAGTCGAGTGAATGAAGTTACATAATATTTGAGATCTTTAACTATTAATTTATCAAATGTATCTGGCTCTTCATGATGATATTCACAAGTTGGATACCTTCCATGATATCTCCATCTCCAGGGATGAGAGGCGTCCATCGCCGCTTCTAAAAAAGGAAAATGATCTGAATGCCCATCTAATTGAGACATAACATGAACTTTCAAGTTTTCATCTAAAGTATCTATTTGATCTTGAAGAAATTTTCTTAAATGAGGGAAACCTAAAACTATTCCTTTTAAATTTCCTGTCGATAACTCATCGCAGTTAAGAACAAATCTGGGCTTAAGATTTTTATAGTTATTTTTAACGTGAAAAAAAGATCCTTGCAGTCTCTGCTCCTCTGAACTTAGAGTTATAAACCTAAATCCGATTTTTGGAATAATTTTAAATTTTTCTAATGTTCGTTTCACTGATTTTGCTGTTTCTATAACTGAAATTGCACCAGATGTATTATCATTTCCTCCTGGAGTATCAAATACTGTATCGTGATGACCACACATCACAATAAATTCGTCTTTAATAGAGCCAGGTATCTCAGTAATAACATTGGATGTTTTTGCTTCATAAAAATCTGTCTTAACTTCAACTTTTACCTTTAATCCAGAAATAGCATATTTTTTTAAAAGTAGAAGGTGCTCATGTGAAGTATTTACAATTGGCAATGGAGGATTAATTGATTGAGGATCTCTTGTGTCCCATACAGATGAATACTCCATTCTCCTGCCAAGTTTTGGGTCACCAATTATTATCGCTGCGGCTCCTTTTTTACTAATATATTCCACACGTTTGCTTATTGTTTCCTGTTCAGTAAAAGGTTCATGTTTTCTAAAAATTAAAACCACTTTATTTTTTACTTTTTCTTTTGAGTCATTTACTTCTCTCTTTGTGCCATGACCTAAATCAATTAACTCTTTGTTTATGTTTGTAGAAGGGCATCTATGGTATGGTTTCGAATCAAGCTTTTTTCCATTAACTTCAATATTGCAATAATCAAACTTATAAGTTTTGATTTTAAAATTTTCATGAAAAGCTTCGAGGTTGTTGTCAACCCAATGAGATCTAATAAAATCAGCAGCTTCCCTTTCATTATCAGAAGTTGCCCAACGAGAGCCAATATCTATTGATAATTTTTGATTTATATTTTCAATTTCAGAATTAACCCAATAATTTCCAATTATCCACTGATCAATTTCTTTAAAATCATTTATTTTCATTTAATAATTTTTAATTAAAGAATGTATTTGGTCAATTTTATCCAGTATTTTTTAGTCCAGCTGAAATTCCATTGATAGTTAACAATAAAGATCTCCTCATCAATTTATAATCTTCTGAATCTGAATCGCTTCTTAATTTTTTTAGTAAAATCAATTGAAAAATATTTAATGGCAATATGTAAGACTCTCTTACTGATAATGTTTTTTTCAGTGTATTATTGGACTCTAAAAGTTCATTTGACCCGTTGATTTCTTTTAAATATTTAACTGATTTAGCATATTCATTTTCAATCTGATTAAATAACTCAATTCCTTCAGGATATAAATTCTCAATATAAGCCCTGCTTATATTCATATCTGTTTTTACAAGATTCATTTCAATATTAGAAACTAATGTTTTAAAAAATTTTAATTCCTTATACATTTTTAATATATCTTCCTTGAGCCCATCATTAAATGCTTTTTCAATTGTATGACCAAAACCATACCATCCTGGAATTATTTGCCTTGATTGGGTCCAGGAAAAAACCCAAGGAATGGCTCTTAAATCTTGAATACCTTTAAGTCCCCCTCTTCTTTTTGATGGTCGTGATCCAATGTTCATTTGAGCAAATTCTTCAAGAGGAGTAGCTTTAGTTAGATAGTCAAAAAAGTTTCTTTGTGAAATAAAATCTTTATAGTGACTATAACTTTCATCAGACAATATATTCATTAAATCAAACCATTTCTTTTCCTTATTACTTTCTTCTGGATGATCTAATGATGCTTCTAAAACTGATGACATAATAATTTTAAGGTTAGTCTCAGATAATTCTGAATTAGCAAAGTTATCTGAAATTACTTCGCCTTGTTGAGTTATTTTTATTTTTCCATTAATTGTTTCAAGGGGCTGAGATAAAATTGCTTCCCCTGAAGGCCCTCCTCCCCTACTGGAAGATCCACCACGACCATGAAACAATATTAAATCCAGCTTAAGCTGTTTTGACAGATTAAATATTTCTTTCTGAGAAGAATATAAATTCCATTGAGATTTAATTATTCCTCCATCTTTATTTGAGTCGGAATAACCTATCATTACTTCAACTAAACTACCTTGGTCGTAAATTTGTGTCCAAAAATTTCTTAAAATTTCTTTTGCATTTTTTAAGTCATCAATTGTTTCAAGTAATGGAACTATTCTAAAGCTTGGCAAATCTTTCTTTGATTTGACAGTTTTAGTTAGTAAAGTTAAAAACGCAATTGAACTTAAATCATCTGAACTTCCAGTCATGGCAACAATCCAAGTATTAATTGAGCTTGCACCATATTTTTTTCTGGTAATCTTTACTGTTTCAAAGGTATTAATTACTTCTCTTGAAGCATCATTTAGCTTCAAATTACTTAAATCAAAATCATTTTTTTTATCAATAAGGTTGATAGCATCTGAAATTGATGTAGATTCATCATATATTTTTGAAATTATTTCTTTTGCAGCATTAGTTGTAATTGCAGAATCTTCCCTTATATCCATTTCGGCAGTAACAAATCCTCCAACTTTTAATGACTCAATAAGAAGGCTAATTTTTCTGATTTCCTTTTTAGTTCCTCTGTACTCAATAAGTGAATTTAAAACCAAATTTAGGTCATTAATAATTGACTCTATGTCGTAATAGTCATTTAGAAATTTTTTTAAAATTATACTTAAGCTTAATCTGTAGGGCTCTTCATCATATTTTTTTACCGATTCGTCATTTTTTAAAATATTTATATTTTTATTAATAAATTCATCTAACTCTTTGGAAAATGAAACAATGTGAATTGATTGACTCAAACCCTCAATTAAGTTTTTAATTTCACTTATAATCCTGTCTTTATTTCGTTTATACTGAATTTCAATTATTTCAGTTGTAAGCTTGTGATTAACATTAGGGTTACCGTCCCTATCTCCTCCTATCCATGTTCCAATTTTTATGGGAGAAAATAAATCACCTGAATTATTTCTTCCTAAAATTTCTTTAATAAATAAGTTTAATTTTGGTATTTCTTCGTATACAACTTTATCTATGTAAAACAAGTTATTTATTGCTTCATCTATTGGCGTTGGCTTCAATTGCCTTAGTTCATCTGTTTGTATGATTATTTTTGCAGATTCTTTCAAATCCTCTTGATGTGAAAGTTTTGAAAAAGGTATTCCTTTAATTCTTTCGTCATGCCTAACTTTTATAATTTTATGCAATTCATTTATCTGATTTAAAATTTCTGGCCTAGCTGCTTCAGTTGGATGAGCTGTAAAAACTAATTTTATATCAACTAAATTTATTAAATCTTTTTCTGACTTATAGTTATTAGATAATAAATTTTTTAGCTTCTTATTTAAGCTTTCTATCGAGTAATTATTAGAAGAAAGATCATCTATTCTATAAATATGCTCAACAACATTAGCAATATGAAAATATAGAGTGTATGCCCTTATCAACCTCACGGTCCAAAATGGATTAAATTGACTAAAATTATCTATAACTTTTTTAAGGTCATCATATTTATTGTTCAAATAATATCTATCTAATGCTTTTCTAGCTATATTAAGTTTTTCAAGAAATTCATTACCAAATTCATCGGTTAATATACTTGCAACTAATGAAGCAATAACTTTTATTTCAGAATTTACATCTGAAAGGACTTGGTCATTGTTAATATTTATTTGCGTCATGATGTTATTTTAGTATAAATTCACTACTGATAATTAATTTTACTATTTAATAATATGACATTAAGTGAGAATAAAGAAAAAGTTGAAGAAATAATAAAAAAAATTTCTATCACAGAGCTTGATTTTTCAAAATCAATCGATGAATGTTTAAAAAATGTGGATAAACTCATTAAACTCAAGACCGAATTAACATTAGTAAAATCAGATTCAAGGTTTTTAAACAATCCTTCCCTTATTAATTTGAATAAAGAAAAGAAAAAATTGCTTGTAAGAAAAGATTTTAATGACAGAAAATGGATTGATCCACAAAAAATTCTTATGGCTATAACTCCTGGAGTTTTTTTGATTTGCCTAGTTGCCCCTCCAGCAGTCTTTGGTTTATTAACTTTATTTTATCTTATTTAAATTTCGGGAATAAAATTCCTGTTCTTTCTTTATAGTTGAGATATTTTTCTTGGCCCCCCCATTTTTCACGGCCTCTTTGTTCTAATTGTGGAACACCTGACAAAAACCTCAATAGAACAAACACAAATATCGGTGAAAAAATTGATAAAAATGTAACTATAGAATTAATATAGCTTATTGATATCACAAATATTCCTAGCCAAATTATTATCTCTCCTAAATAGTTTGGATGCCTTATATACTTCCATAGACCCACATCTATAAATGTTCCTTTATTTTTTTTATTAAACTTACTTTTTTGTGTATCTGAAACAACCTCAATTAAGTACCCTGAAACCCATATTAATAATCCAAGCCATTGAATCAAACCAAATTCATTATTTTGGCTTGATGAAAATATAATTATCATCGAAAGGGATGTTAAAAAAACCCATAAAGAATTCATCATCCATAAAAAATATAAACTAATAGGAGATTTAAAATATTCACTTAATCTTTCATCAGGCCCTGCACTTAGTCTACGAATGAATAAAAAAGGTCCTAACCTTAGAGCCCAAAAAATTAGTAAGAAAAATATTAATATTTGGTTTGCATCAACGTCAGGAATTAAGATTATTGAAGTCACGCCTATACTAATGAAAGAAAAGCTACCAATTAAATCAAAAAAAATATCAGTCTTGAAGGCATATGAATGTATGAACGATAAACTATTTAATAGTAAAATCGTAATAATGAAAATATAAACTAATGGAAAATCATTAATTTTTATTGAGTCAAAACTTAATATGTAAGTTATTGAAATAATAATCAAAAGGATTATTATCGTTGAAAAGGAATGTTTTAATACAGTGGACATTTAATACTTTAAACGAATTTATAAATTTTCTCCAATTACAAAGTTCCCATCATTCCATGTAGGTTCTTTATCAAGAAATTCCATCATCTTCATAAAATTTTCATGCTGTTCAGGTCTCCCAGCATTTGCTGTGTATGATTCTTTATCCTTAAAGATTGCAATTGCGACAAGATCACCATTGTTGTCAGGATCTAGAACATACCATGCTACACCACCATCTGGCTTTTCTTCATTGTTTTTTAGGTAATTAATTAATTCTTCTTTTTTACCTTTTTTGGGCTTTAAATTAAATATACTGCCGTACAATTTATCTCCTTGAAATAAAAAATTTACTCAACAACTGGCTTAGCTTCAGGAATAATATCGTAAATTCTTTCTGAACATCTCATCCTAGAATCTTCTACATTATATCCTGGGCACATTAAAATCATGTTTCCGTAAATTAAATAACTAAGGTATTTAGCTTTAGGTTGGCCATTACCTGCATGAGTGTTCCCAAGCCTCTCAGCTAGGAATGCTCGGTGCTTTATATCTGGAGTCCATAAAGCACAATCTTTTGATATACAGCCAT
>TARA_B100001115_G_scaffold96303_1_pt1 | contig 13172 bp, 6 predicted proteins | sample TARA_B100001115 | Tara Oceans TARA_B100001115 (sample SAMEA2622652) | marine metagenome | biome: marine biome (ENVO:00000447); feature: surface water layer (ENVO:00002042); material: "saline water (ENVO:00002010), including plankton (ENVO:xxxxxxxx)" | depth 5 m | reverse complement strand
TTGATTATATCAATTATAACGTTACTTGTTACTTCGCTTGTATCATTTTCCACAGCAGTAAGATCATCAAAAATTTTACCTTCGCAGGCATTGAAATACGAATGAACTTTTCTTCGAATATTGCAAAAAAATTTATGTTCAGCAGTAAAGAGACAGGACCAACCAGGATAACTGGCATAATTGCTGTGGTAGGGATTGCTGTTGGGACAATGGCTATGATTTTGTCTGTCTCTGTTTTAAACGGATTTGAAAGTAAAATAATTGATAGGATAATTGGTTTTGAGGGCGATGTCAAACTTCGAGGAAATTTCAAAATCTATGATGATATTGGCTACATTGATAATATAAATAGTATTTATGAACATGTTGCCTATAAGGAGCGGGTTGGGCTTATACTAACAAATGACAAATCTACAAGAATGATTAAATTCAAGTCGATAGATTTAAAAAAGATAGACAAGTTTTATGATTTAAACATTGAATCGATTGGTAAATACGATCAACCCATGATTGTTCTAGGAAAAACCACTGCTAGCAGAATGAATTTAAGGGTCGGTGATGAAGTTGGGATCATGAGTCCTTTAGACCAGAATTCAATTTTAGGAATGCCGAGGCAAATAAAAGTAATTGTTGGAGCAATTTTCAATGTACAGGTTTTAGACTTTAATGATAGAATCGCGTTTATTGATCAAGAGACCGGTAACAACCTTTTTCTCAGAAAGAAATTTTACGATGGTATTGATATCAGGTTGCAAGATGGCCATAGTTTGAACAAGCTACAAAGTGACATTTTAGCTTATTCCCCAAACAGTAAGTTAGAAACTTGGAAGGAATTACATAGCAATCTATTTAGTGCAATGAAGCTAGAGCGCTTGGGATCATTAGTGGTTTTAAGTCTAATTGTATTGGTAGGTTGCTTCAATCTTTCTACAACATTAATGTTAACGACAATTCAAAGAATAAAGCAGTACGGAATACTTTCTACGCTTGGTGCAACCAAAAAAACGATTCGAAATATCATTATTAAACAAGGATTCTATACAGGATCAATTGGGATTTTAATAGGCTTATTAATTGGCTTAGCTTTTGTTGCAACGCAAAATGTATTCGGAATAATAAAACTACCAAGCGATATTTATTTTACATCAAACTTACCAATGTTAATATACTTTAAAGATATCTTATTAATATTACTAATATCATTTTCAATGGTTGTTACTTCCTCTATGCTTGCTGCTAAGCGTACTAATCTTGCTACAATTAAAAATTCACTTGTGCTTGAAAAATGATTTTAGAAGCAAAAAACATAACAAAGTCATTTATAAATCAAAATCGTAAGTTGAATGTTATTAGAAATATTTCACTTAATATAGAAAAAGGTGAGCTAATTACAATCATGGGTCCTAGTGGATCTGGAAAATCAACCCTACTGAATATAATTGGTACATTAGAGTCTTTTGATGAAGGAGAGCTAACAATAAATGGGAAAGAAATAGTAAAACTGAGCAACGAATCTTTATCCAAAATTAGAAATGAATTTTTGGGCTTTGTTTTTCAGTTTCATCACCTAATTCCTGAGCTTAATGTCATCGAGAATGTTTTAGTTCCACTACAAATTTATCAAAACGAAGTAAATGATTTTTATGCTAAAGAGTTACTGGAGTTTATGGGTATTATTAGCAGAATAAAACACTACCCCTCAGAGCTCTCTGGAGGCGAAAGATCAAGAGTGGCTATTGCTAGAGCTCTCGTTAATAAGCCTGCTTTAATTCTCGCAGATGAACCAAGCGGCAATCTTGATATTGAAAATGCTGAAAAATTAATTCAACTTTTTAAAAAAATAAATGATGAGTTTGATCAGTCAATTGTCATTGCAACTCATGATAAAAACGTTGCTTCAATTGGAGATAAAAATCTAATGCTTAATAAAGGACTGCTATCTAATTCAGATATTATTTGAAGTTGTAGTTACGCTTCTTAACTTCATGATGCTATGAAAGAAAATTTTTCACAAAGAGTTCAGCATATAATTAAAAATGCTAAAGAAGAAGCTATTAGGCTAGGCCATAGTTATGTTGGATCTGAGCACTTATTATTAGGGCTTTTGAGGGAAAAATCTGGTTTAAGTGCAAAAGTATTTGATATATATGATTGTGACATATCTGACGTTCAAACTATGATTGAAGATATGATCAAGACTCTTGGTAATACAATGACATTGGGGCATCTACCATTGACGCGAAGAGCAGAAAGAATACTTCGCAATGCATTTAATGAAGCAGCAGCCTTGGGTTCTGCTATAGCTGATGATGAACATCTCCTTCTTGCAATCCTTAAAGAAAATGAGGGTATTGCACGTGAAGTTCTCAATTCCCATAATCTTGATTATGAGAGCATATTGGACCTAATTAACAACGAAACCGATCAACCTCAGCCATACCAAGACAGTAAAGAAATAAAACCCTCAAAGCCTTCTAAATCAAAAACTCCAGCCTTAGATCACTTTTCGAGAGATATTACAGAACTAGCACGAGCTGGTGGCTTAGACCCTGTTATTGGAAGAGAAAATGAAATTCAAAGAGTAGCGCAGATATTATCAAGAAGAAAAAAGAATAACCCTGTCTTGATTGGCGAGCCTGGTGTTGGCAAAACTGCAATTATCGAAGGATTGGGTCAAAAAATAATTGAAAAAAATGTTCCAAGAACACTTCACAATAAAAGAATTTTATCTTTAGACCTGGCAGGGTTAGTAGCTGGCACTAAGTACCGAGGGCAATTTGAAGAAAGAATGAAAACTATAATGGTCGAGCTCGAAAAGACTGATAACTTAATTCTGTTTATTGATGAGCTCCATACAATAGTTGGTGCTGGTGGAGCTTCGGGGTCCTTGGATGCATCAAATATGTTCAAACCCGCTTTAGCTAGAGGGGATATACACTGTATTGGCGCAACAACTCTGGATGAGTACAGAAAACATGTTGAAAAAGATGGTGCTCTTGAAAGAAGATTTCAAAAAATAAATATTATGCCTCCTTCAGCAGATGAGTCCATTGAAATACTTAAAGGCTTGCAATCGAGTTATGAAAAACACCACAATGTAACCTATTCAGATGAAGCAATTCGTGCCTGTGTATATTTTTCCGACAGATATATCACAGATAAATTTTTACCTGATAAGGCTATCGATGTTTTAGACGAGGCTGGTTCAAGGGCACATATTTTAAATATTAAAGTTCCTCAAAAAATTATCGATTTAGAAATAGAAATCGATGAAATAAGGAGCAAAAAAAAATCTGTTGTTATTGAACAGAAATTTGAAGATGCTGCAAGTTTAAGAGATAAAGAGCATAAGCTTATTGGCAAGCTTAATGATATGCAGAAAAAATGGAAAACAAACGAGGAATTAAATCCAACAATTATTACTGAAGACAACATTGCAGATGTAGTTTCTACAATGACAAGAATACCTGTTCGAAGAGTGGCGGAATCTGAAGGTAAAAAACTCTTGAAGATGGATGAAGAATTATCCCAAAAAATTATCGGCCAGAATCATGCAATAAAAACACTTAGCAAAGCTATTCAAAGATCCAGAGCTGGCCTAAAGAGACAAGGTAGGCCTATAGGTGTATATTTATTTCTTGGTCCTACAGGTGTTGGTAAAACAGAGACAGCTAAAGAGTTAGCCCATTATCTATTTAGCAAGGAGGATTCTTTAGTAAGATTAGATATGAGTGAGTACGGTGAGCGTTTTGCAATGTCGAGACTCATTGGAGCGCCACCTGGCTATGTTGGATATGAGGAGGGTGGAGAACTCACTGAAAAAGTAAGAAGAAATCCTTATTCAGTAGTGCTTTTCGATGAAATTGAAAAAGCGCATCCAGATATTTTTAATTTATTATTACAATTATTCGATGAGGGTTTTTTGACTGATAGTTATGGAAGAAAAATAGACTTTCAAAATACGATAATCATACTCACATCAAATATTGGTACGAAAGAAATTCAGAATACCGCATCTTTTGGTTTTAACGACATCAATAAAGAGCAAGGGACTGATAGAGTTAAAAATAAAATATTAGATAAAGTTAAAAGTATTTTCAATCCAGAGTTCATAAATAGGCTTGACGAAACTGTGGTATACAATACGCTAACCAAAGAGGATGTTGGTAAAATAATAGACTTACAAATGTCAGACTTATACAAAAACCTAGAAAAAATTGGTTTTTCACTTCAAGTTACAAAAAAAGCAAAATCCTATTTAGCTAATCAAGGTTTTAGTTTTGAATATGGTGCGCGCAATCTCCGAAGAGAGATACAAAAGAGTATAGAAGACCCGTTATCTCAACTATTACTTCAAAATAAATTTAAAAAAGTTGATAAAATCAAAGTTGATCTTAGTAGTGGAATAATTAAGTTCTCTCCTATTCCATTAAAAACAAGAAAAAAAACCACTTCAAAATCCCAATAAATTAAAATTAAGCTGCCACTATGACATGTAAAATTAATTTATATGCCATAATGTTTTAAAAAAAATTTTGGCACGTATCTTGTACAAATTTTAGTAATTAACATAAAAATATATTATTGGAGTAAAATATAATGGGTAAAATTATTGGTATAGATTTAGGTACTACAAATTCCTGCGTTGCAGTATTAGAGGGTGGCGAACCATCAGTCATTAGCAGTTCTGAAGGAGGAAGAACTACTCCTTCTGTTGTAGCTTTTACTAAGGATGATGATAGATTAGTTGGTCAGCCAGCCAAAAGACAGGCTGTTACAAATCCTCAAAATACTATTTTTTCTATAAAAAGATTTATGGGCAGAATGTTTAAAGAAGTAAGTAGTGAATCAAAGGATGTGCCTTATGAGATAGTTAAAGGTAAATCTAATTCTGTTTCAGTTAAAATTTCTGATAAAACCTATTCTCCTCCTGAAATCAGTGCAATGGTGCTTCAAAAGCTCAAGCAAACAGCTGAAGAACATTTGGGTTCAACTGTGAGCGATGCAGTCATTACTGTCCCTGCTTATTTTAACGACTCTCAGCGACAAGCAACTAAAGACGCTGGTAAAATAGCCGGTTTAAATGTTCGAAGAATTATCAATGAGCCAACAGCGGCTTCACTCGCATACGGTCTTGATAAGAAAAAAGAAGAGACGATAGCAGTTTTTGATCTAGGTGGAGGAACATTTGATATTTCTATCTTAGAGTTGGGCGATGGAGTATTTGAAGTAAAATCAACTAATGGAGATACTCATTTAGGCGGTGATGATTTTGATCAAAAAGTTATCAATTGGATTGCTGAAGAGTTTAAGTCAGCTGAGGGTATCGATCTAACGAAAGACCCAATGGCTCTCCAAAGATTACGTGAATCAGCTGAAGTTGCTAAAAAAGAACTTTCTAGTTCAAAGCAAACAGAAATTAACTTACCATTTATTACTGCAGATTCATCTGGGCCAAAACATCTTAATTTAACTTTGACTAGAGCTAAATTCGAAGAGCTTGTTGCGGATCTCGTTGAAAGAACCGCAGAGCCATGTTTAAAAGCATTAAAGGACGCGGGTTTATCCACATCCGACATTCATGAGGTTATTATGGTTGGTGGTTCCACTAGAATTCCAAAAATTCAAGAAAAGGTGAAAGAAATTTTTGGAAAAGAATTAAACCAGAGTGTTAATCCTGATGAGGTAGTAGCCCTAGGAGCAGCTATTCAAGGAGGAGTTTTAGCTGGCGATGTTGATGACATTTTATTACTTGATGTAACTCCACTATCTCTTGGTATAGAAACCCTTGGAAGCGTTTCTACAAAACTAATTGAGAGAAATACTACAATACCAACAAAAAAATCTCAGGTCTTCTCAACAGCAGCTGATAATCAAACAACTGTAGAAATTCACGTACTTCAAGGTGAACGTGAAATGGCGGTTGATAACAAAACCATTGGAAGATTTCACTTAGATGGAATTCCTCCAGCACCACGAGGAGTTCCTCAAGTTGAAGTAACCTTTGATATTGATGCGAATGGTATTTTAAATGTAGGTGCGAAGGATAAGGCTACTGGTAAAGAGCAAAGTATTCGTATTGAAGCATCAAGCGGACTTTCTGATACAGAAGTAGAAAAAATGGTTAATGATGCTAAAAAACATGAATCTGAAGACAAAGAAAAAAGAGAATTGATAGATATGCAGAATCAGGCAGAGCAATTAATTTATCAAACTGAAAAGAACTTAGAGGAATATAAAGAAAAATTGGATGATTCTGAAAGAAAGTCACTGGAAGATGGTGTAGTAAAACTTAAATCAGCTAAAGATGGCGATAGCGTTGATACTCTAAAATCTTCACTTGATGAGTTAAATAATGCCTGGAATCAAGTTGCCTCCAAGATGTATGAATCTGCGAAAGAAGAAAATCCAACTGAAGATTCTAACACGGCTTCATCTAGCGATAAAAAGAAAAAGAAAAAAGATGACGCTGAAATTGAAGATGCAGATTTTGAAGTTGTCGATTAATAGGAATTTGTTTGAACAAAAAAAGCACACTTTTCAGTGTGCTTTTTTTGTTTATGGAACTGAAGAGATGTAATTTCATAGTAAATGTATAGCTCTATTTGATTATGACAAAAAAACGCCAGAAAATCTTGATACTATTGATTTCGTCTTCTTTACTGGTTTTAATTTATTTGTTCCGACCAAGTGTTTGGCAAGATCGAATTGAAACATACTTGAATAATCAGCTCAATAATTCAGGTTGGGAACTTGAAAATAGTGTTTTCTCTGGCCACCTATTTACAAAAGTATCATCGAATGATATCGTTTTGTCAAAATCTGATGGATCGGAAGTAATTTTTCCATCAATAGAAGCACGAATAAAAATCATACCATTATTGCTGGGCAGGGTAAATCTTAATCAATTAATTGTCTCAAATGCAATTATCAAACCTTCGATGAGCTTTGAAAAGAATAATGCTAATCAAAATATGATACCTTTTGACCCAAGTAATTTTCCTGTGAATATTAATAATTTGTATCTTGATGGAAGCTTGGTTATATCACTTGAGGATTCGGTTCGTGTTATAGATTTTTTAATTGATGGCGAAATTTTAAATGCTGATGAAAAAATCAATGTAAATTTAAAAGAATTTAATTTTTCATCAACTCTCCCAAGTTTTGCGGTTAGCACAAGACGCCTTAAAGGGTATTTTAGTAAAGATAAAATCTCTTTAGATTTAAATGCTGCCAGTATTAACAATACAGATCTGTCTGGTTTTTTTGAATATAGTTTTGCAGACTCTTCAAGTATTTATGCTCAAATAGAATTAAGTGAATACCAAATACCTGAGCAAATATTTTCTGAGCTACCTTTGCAGCCAAACCTTTCAAGTCTTTCTGCAATTTTTACCTTTGAATCAAACCTTTCAGAATACATTGGAGACATTAAGATTCAAAATAATCTTGGCTTAAGCATGCAAGGCGGGTTTGATTTGAAAAGTGATTCGGGTTATGTGCGTTTAAATAATTTAGATCTTAAAGGAAATGACGCTAGTTTATCTTTTAATGGTTTGATTGAAGATGCTGGAAGATTCAATGGCATTGCAAAGCTTAACAGTCTTGACCTAAGTGAATGGGTATTAAATACCCAAAAAACTTCAATATCTGGTTATCTATTACTGGATGGAAACTTTGAAGAAATGCAAATAACGTCTATTGATATTAATGCGGACGTAACAGAATCTGTTAGTTTTAATGGGCAACCCTCCTCTTTTTCTGGTGGAATTTCCTATTCCGATTCATTGTTAACAATTTTTAATCCTATCACTCTTTCTATTGATCGTTCGTTAATTACCATTGATGGTAGTTCAGATTATACTAAAAGACTATTAGATTTCAATCTAGATTTAACTGAAGCATCCAGCTCTTTGATAAATTACTTTTGGAGTGATTCTTTGTCTAATGGAAAAGCCACGGGTTCAATGAGAATTTTTGGAGCTTTTGATCAAACTTCAATCGGTGCAGATCTTGCTATCAGCAATTTTGAATACAGAGACATCAAATTATCCAATTTTAAGCTTTATACTCAAGTTGATGATATAAGAAACACTAGGACTGGTAGTGCAAAAATAAAGTTTTCAGATGGGCTCTGGAAGGATTTCTCTGTTCAAAGTGGAAATGGTCAATTCATTCTAAATGAAAAAAACATTTTGATATCATCTCTCGAGCTGAGGAATAATTTTGACTTTTTACAATTAAATGGAAGCCTTAACACTGATTCCTTGTTAGTGGTTGACAAGTTCCAACTTGCATATCAGGATCATTTTTTAATAAACCCTTCAAAACTTACTTTGAATTTTTCCAATGATAAATTTTCTATAAAGCCATTTGAATTGCATGTTGATGATGGTGTGATAGAGGGTTATTTTGAGACAAATCCATTCATGGGCAAGATTAAATTCTCAAATGTTACAACCGATCTTCTTTCTTTGCTAAAAATAAGTGGTTCAGAAAGAATAAGTGGAAGTCTTTTTGGTGAAATCAATTTTCCAAAAGATACTAAATTAGATAAAATAAAATTTGATTTTAGTTTAAAAGAAGGATCATTAATAAATCAGCCATTTAACGATTTAAGGGTTGACGCATTTTATGAAAATGGAGCAATATTAATTGATACACTTTCTTTGATTTATGAAGATAAATCGAGTTTTTTTATTTCAGGCAATATTCCATATCCTTTTGACTTATTAAAACCTCAACAAGCAAAATTGGTTTCAATATATAAAAACATTGATTTATCGTTCCTCTCAAATATTTCGAATGATTATCTCTCTAGAATCAAAGGTCAGTTTACAGGATCTTTTAATATTTCGGGCATTACATCGAAAACCGAGTATAATCTTGACGGTCAAATTGATAATGCATATTGGGGCAGACTTCCTCTTGGAACAGTTACAGGAAATGGTTTTTATAAAAATAAAAAACTAACCTTCGAAAATTTCTCTTCATCAAATGGCAAGAATCAATTAACGGGAAATGCAAAGATACCCGTGGATCTAGATCTTATTTCTAGATCAAGGAACATTTCACCAAATGCGGAGATAGAGTTGAATTCTGAAGGCTCTTTTCGTTCTGCAGAATTTATTTCTGCTTATATATCGGAGGTTGACTCAATTATAGGTAATATAGATATAAATCTCAGTATTGGCGGACCAAGAAAAAGTTTAAAACGAAATGGCAGTATTGTTATCTCCAATACTAGTGTTTACAATATTCTTATGGATGAACCTGTGGAAAGAATAGGTGCACAAGCTCAACTTGTCAATAATTTGTTAACAATTAAATCATTTGAAGGGTCGTTAAGTAATCCCATTGAAAGAAAAATAGAGTCAAATAATTTTAGTTTATCTGGAGATATTGATTTTACAAAATTTTTTGAACCTCGTTACAATATCAAGGCTAATGGTAAAAACATCTTTTTTCGATCTTTGAATCAGGATATAGAGAGTTACGCAGACGTTGAAGTTTCTATCGTTGGGAAAGATACTATAGATGTGACTGGCACTATTAACGCTAAAAACGGAGCCATTTATAAAGAGTTTGATGGAAATGAATCGACTATTAATGCCGATGATCAAGGAAGAGTTATTACTAATTACAACATAAGATTTCCTATTGAAGATACTTTTGCTATTCGAAATTCACAAATTGATGCAAAAATATCGGGTGAATTGGGAATGTCTAAACTATATGAAGATGAATGGAATTATTCAGGTGAGATAGAATTTAACGAAGGGCAAATCTACTATTACTTGGGAGATGTTTTCGAGAATTTGAAAGGATCAATGATGTTTGACGGTCAAGGATTTAATCCTTTTTTGGAGTTATCTGCATCTACAAAAATTGGAGATGCAGAGATTTTACTCGGCGTTTTTGGTCCATTTGATAACCCTGATTGGAGGTTCGATAGCGATAAAGGATATTCCGAGAGCGATATACTTCAATTGCTCACTTTCAATACTCGAGTTTCTGAGGAGGGTTTTTCAACGGAGGGGTTAGGTACACAAGCACAGACAATATTGGGAGCATATTTGGAAAGACAGCTTGAAAAAAACTTTATTAAAACTACGGGACTGAAATCTTCAGGAATCATTCAAGATGTTCAAATATCTGGAGCTTCAGAGCTTTTAAATCCAAACCAAGGCGAAGAATTCAGTATTAATGCAACATTAAATCAAAATTTTAGTTTGAGTTATAAAAGATCATTTTCTTTAGAGACAGCATACAAAAACAAAGTAGGTGTTGAATACAAATTAAATCCTAATTTCTCAGTCATTGGAAACGTAGATGAAACCGGACAAGTACAAATGAAATTCCGTGTTCGTCGAGTTTATTAGACTGTGAAGTATGCAAAGTAAATATTATTTAGCATTTATACTAATATTGACTATTCCTTTCTCACAAAACAGTGAAAGGGGGATTATCAACACTGTATCTTTTGTAGGTAACGATCAAATCAATTCAAACGAATTGGAAGATCAGATCGAACTAAAACCTCCTTCAATTATGACATTCAATTCAATTGATTTTGACAGAAGACTGCTTAAGCTGGATGCAATCAATATTAAAAATTATTATAATTCAAAAGGTTTTTTAGAGGTGTCGGTCAAGGATTCGTTCGATGTTGTAAACAATGAAGTGGATATATTTTTTTTAATTAACGAAGGAAAGCAATATTTTTTAAAAAATGTAAGCATTGTTGGGTTGAAGTCATTAAATAATGATAAAATTCTATCCAGCCTTGGCTTGTTTAAGGGTCAACCTTATAATCCAATTGTTATAAATAAAGAACTGTCATTGATCGATGAGTTGTTGCAAGAAAAAGGTAAGATTTTTTCAAAAATTAACGTTGACCAGTCCATTCAAGATTCAGTAGAAATAAAGATAAAAGTTGATGAAGGTAAAATAATTTATATTAATGATTTCTGGATATCGGGTTCTGAACGAATTGATACTTTATTCGTAAGAAAAGAATTGGTCTTTGAAAAGGGTAAAATATTCGATAAGAGAAAAATAGATAAATCAAAGCGCAACCTCTTAGAGCTTGGATTCTTTACTTCGGTTAGCATTATCGCTCATCCAATTTCTGATATAGATACGCTTGTTAATCTTGAAATCAGGCTTAGAGAATTTAAAAACGTTGGTGAAACAGCTTTAGAATTTGGTCTAGATGAAATCGAATATGTCCCTGGAGTAAGATCATTAATTGGCCTCGGCGGTTCAATTAATTGGACCGATCGTATGATATTTGGTACTAAGAATAGGTTTGAAACGGATGGAAGTGTGGTTTTACCAACTGAAGAGGGATTTGTTTTTCCAAGATTTGGCTTTGATGTAAAGATATCCAATCAACGACCATTTTCGCTAAAGTTTCCAACTCAAATAAAGTTATTTTTCCAGCAATTTAAAAATTTTGGTGATGAATATGGACCCTATGTAAGAAGATTTGGTCTTCAATATTCAAATATTTTTAGATGGAACCGGCAGCGATCATTTATTGATTTTGGCTTAACTTTTGAGAGATTTGATGAATCAGATGCATTTAGTCAAGATATTGAGCAAAGAAAATTTAAGTTTCACCTTAATCGCGACAATAGAGATAATCCCCTAGATCCTAGAAATGGCAGTATGATCATCTTTCGTTTAGATGCTTATGGAGGACCTTTGGGAGGTAATAGAACTTACACTAAATACAATTTCGACCTCAGAAATTATATTACTTTATTTAAACATATTACGCTTGCATCACGAATAAACGGAGGTGTTATATCAGGTTGGTCAAACGATTACGATAAATACGAAACAATTCTCTTTGAAAAATTTTATCTTGGGGGAAGTAATACATTGAGAGCTATTAGACCTTTGCGATTATTAAACAATAGCAATGATAGGTTTGATAACGATAGTGATGGATTGATTGATGAGGAAGATGAAGATAGCAACATTCCATCTGGAAAAGAAATTATGACTTTAACAAATGTTGAAGCCAGGTTTCCTTTAGTTTGGGGGTTAGGTGGAGTGCTATTTGTTGATGGAGGAAATATCTATTCTGAATCAAAAAACATAAGCTTTGATAGTCTGGTATGGAACTATGGCATTGCATTGACTCTGAAGTTACCTGTTGGCCCTATAAGAGTTGACTATGCTCTTGATTCTAAAAACCCAAAAATTTATCAAATTCAATTAGGGTTCCTTTACGCATTTTAAGTATAATGAATTTTTTTAATTTTCCAATTTTGACCGAATCCACTGTTTATTTAAATTTTAATTATAATTAATAATCTTTATGAAAAAATTTACTTACTTTTTTATGTTGTTTTGCATTTTTTCATGCGACATTTTTATGTCTGCTGACGAATACTATCTTGAAGCTGAGAAGCTACGGAATGAAAGCCAGCCAATGGAATCTATTAAGGCCTTCGAGAAAATTGTTACAAAATTTCCAAATCATCCTAAGGCACCAGATGCGCAATACCTTATAGCCGAAATATTTTATCGTGATCTCCAAGATTTTTCAAGATCAATCATTGAGTACAGAAAATTTTCATCAAATTATCCTAACAGCGCAAAAGTTCCTTTTTCTGTGTTCATGCAAGGATATATCCATGCAAATGAGCTAATGAATCATGATTCAGCGCGCGTTCTTTACAAAAATTTTATAGATTCTTATCCTGACCATGAAATGGTTGAATCGGTAAAGTTTGAATTAAAATATCTAGGTTTGGGGATAAATGAAATCCCCGAATTAAAACACCTAATTGAGTAAAAAAATATGGAAAAGTTTAGTTTATCTGAAATAAATGATAGAATCGCAAAGGATTCGAAATTCATACCTGCACTTCGTGAATCAATATCTGAAGTGATTGTTGGACAGAATGAATTAATTGATAAAATTCTAATAGGTATGCTTGCTAATGGTCATTTACTGCTAGAGGGGGTTCCCGGTTTAGCAAAAACTCTTACTGTAAGTACGTTAGCAAATTCAATAAATACTAGCTTTCAAAGAATTCAGTTTACTCCTGATATGTTGCCAGCTGATTTAATTGGTACTCTAATATTCAATCAAAAAACCAGTGGTTTTGAAACAAAAAAAGGACCCATTTTTTCTAATATTATTTTAGCGGATG
>TARA_B100001115_G_scaffold21317_1_pt1 | contig 13255 bp, 14 predicted proteins | sample TARA_B100001115 | Tara Oceans TARA_B100001115 (sample SAMEA2622652) | marine metagenome | biome: marine biome (ENVO:00000447); feature: surface water layer (ENVO:00002042); material: "saline water (ENVO:00002010), including plankton (ENVO:xxxxxxxx)" | depth 5 m | reverse complement strand
TACTTGAACGGAAGTCTAACTCTAGACCATGATCTTTTATGTAAGATCTCAGTTCATCTGAGACATCTCCTAAGTATATTATGCTCTCGAATGTGTAGATATTTGAGAAATTTCCAAACTCCTCTTGAAGATCTCCCCCCTCAGCTAATATTCTACTGAGATGATTTTTGAAAGCGTTTTCATCACTATACCTTTCATAAAGAGTTACCTTTTTCTCATCTTCAGAGATCAAAAACCTCCAAGAAATTGTATTCTCCTCAGTCTCAGATATAAGTTTGGCATAACTATCACTCCATTCCCTTGTGTCAATTGTCCTGTCGTCATTCACTGATAATTCACAAATTATTATAACCTCTTTGTTTTGTTTATCATTTATTGTCTCCATACTTAAAATTTATTTATAGTTATCTCTAAAAATCTTACTGTGTTCACTAAATTATATAATGATTTATCAGCAAGTTTTAATTTTGAGATTCTAAATATCTTGCTATCTCGCCACCATACCATGTAGGATCTATAATTCCTCCGGTTGCAATAATCTTTCCGTCTTTCCACTCCCAGTTCCCATAGTATTGTATATTTTTAGATTCACCTGTTATTTTAGATTTTCCATACCAGGTTAGCCAATGGTTAGTAAATATTCTCCCATTGTTGTAGTACATGGTGGTAATTGTAAGGTTGTTCTGTTGTATATCATCAAAAATTTCTTGGTCTCTTTTATATGCTGCAATCCACTCATCCTTCCCGTATTCCACTCCATTTACTGTATTTACTGCATCATCAGCCATGTACTCTGCCGTTATCTCAAAGTTACCATCAACATATGCTTTTGATAATTTTCTAATTATTTTACTTTCCTCACTATTTTCATTTATTGTACCTGACCAATTTCCATCATCTACAACTACTCCTTGATTACATGAGATTAGTAAAGTTGTTAGGGTTAAAATCAATAATTTATTCATTTTTTTATTTTTTTACTTTTATTTAAAAATTTACAATAATTATAATAGGTTATTTTTTAAAATAAGAATTTTTAGATGAAATGATTTATTAAAATCATGAATTTTTTGCAGTCACATTTCGTTTTTCTAAAATGCTAATAATTATATCCCTGAAAATTTTTTTATTAAATTTTAATATCACTATTAACTTATTTAATCAACTGTCTATGTATCATTAATTCAAAATATTCGTTATGAAGAATTATGAAAAACATATTAATACTTTTTATTTTTTATTTATTTCCATCTATACTCGTTTCAAAAGAAAGCAATGTAGATGTTGAGAAGAGTTTTGTAAAATGGACCGGTAGAGAGATCACAACCAGTAATCATTTTGGAAAACTTAATATAAGTTCAGGTAACATCGAAGTAACTGAAAACGAAGTAATTGGTGAGGTTGTAGTTGATATGGAGTCTTTATTAGTTGAGGATTTACAAGGAGAATGGGCAAGAAAATTAGAAGGACATTTGAAATCAGATGATTTTTTCTCTGTTGAGAAGTTTAAAAAATCTACTTTAAAGACAACTTCTTCAAAAAGAAAATCGGATGGTCTTTATGAAGTTGATGGTGTATTGACGATTAAAGATATTTCACATCCTATTTCGTTCGATATAAATGTAAACGGTGATATTTTAAAAACTAATTTGACTTTTGATAGATCATTATATAACGTAAGATTTAGATCAGGTTCTTTTTTTGAAAATCTTGGTGATAAGTTAATATTAGATGATATTGAACTAGAAGTTACGCTCCATTTAAACTAACCATTTAAATTATTTAACTAACATATAATTTAGAATTATTATAAATTAAAAAATTATCTGTTTCTAGTACAACTAATAGTTTTGTTAGTCGTTATTGTGACTGAATTTAAATATTAAAAATGAGTACTACATTTAAAAACAAACCGTTGTGTCAGTGTGGAAATACATCTGATGAAAATGGTTTCTGTGACGGGTCTCATTCCCGAAACAAATAAATAATTATTACCCATCTTTTGATGGGTAATTTATTTGTATTTACTATCAATCAGAGATCTAAGGTTCTTCAGTGATTTTATATAGTTTTCCATACTCATTACTCTCAAGCCAATATGATAATTCCTATCTGATAGTAAATTCTTAAGTCTTAAGTCCTGTAAATTATTATATATATACTCTCTGGAAATCATTTCATCTGAATTATTCCTTTTCTCTTCCGCCCAAGTCCTAATTTTATCAGAATTTTCTTTTAATAACTTAAGATTTATTACAACTCTTTCCTTTCTTGTAGTGTAAACAGCTTCGATTTCTCTGCTCACATCATAATCATCAATTAAGACTAAGTTTCCTGAGTTAACTAAACTTCTGAAGTATATATCTTCAAGTACAAATGTATTCCACCAGGTGATCATCCACTGGTAAATGTTATCATAGTTTTCTTTGCTATTCCAATAAATTAAGTTTCCATTTATATCGTAACTGTGACCGAAAGGATATTTATCATGAAGTTCGATTAGTTTTTCTTTTTTTAAGTTTTCTGAAATATTTTCTGTGATAATTAAATTTATTTTTTTCATATTCTCTAATTGAGATAAATGATTCTCACAATACAGAATATTGTTATTAATTTCTTTAACAAGTGTCAGTACTGATTTTTTTGTTTCTTCAATTTCCTGGTTTTCTCTTGTACACCTCTCAACACTAAATGATAGTAATATCCCAATAAAAATTGCTGTAGTTTCAAATATGTATTTTCCAAATTTTTTCATACTTCAAAACTATATGTTTTTTTAATAAATTATGAGAACCATTTATGACTTCCAAACTTATTTTTTTCTACAATAATTCCTTTATCTAAATAATATTTAATTCCTCTTAAAACAGAATGAAGATAGCTTTTAAGCTGAGGAGTTACTACAATTTTATATGGAAGATATGATATTATTTTTGGGTAGTTATTTAGAAAATATGGGTAAACTGTGATAGATAGACTTGTATTTTTTTTATGAGGGGTAATCTCCCATTTAACCATTGATTTTTGTTTATTTTCTTCACCTATGAGAAGGGTGTATCCCTTATTTTCCTTCCAATTAATAAATTTTCTTATGTATATCAGTCCGTTTAAATACTCTAAAATATCAGAATGGTTATCTTTTTCCCATTTTATAATTTTATTTTTTTTACAAAATGGATGACATTTATTTAAGTATCCTGGAGATGAAATAAAATTCCATATTGTTTCTTTACTTGCATTAATTGTGATAGAATTCTGAATTGAATTTTTATATTTCATAGTTTATCTACTTAAATAATTTGCTTTCTCCTCAGATATTTTTTTAAAGAATTTATGATCGGATTTGTTTTTAATTCTAATTTTTAAAAAAAATTCATTAAAATTTATTGTGTAATGATCAGCATCTATTTTGAAGATAATTAACTTATAATATGGAATAGCTAGACCAAAAGTTGATTGTTTTGATTTAAAGTATACCATGACACCCTTAGATCTAATTTCAATATTACAGTCATTCAAACTATACGATTTAGATAATAAATCATAAATTTTATTATCTGCTTTCTTTATCAAAAGTTTTCTCGAACCTACACCTCTTCTCTTAATTTTATCTAATAAATCAAATTCTTTTCCTATAAGATTATTAATTTCCTTTTCAATTTTTAAATCTTTGTATGATAAATCCCTCAGCATTAGTAGATGAAACGATTTAATTTAAAAAATGATTTAAAAATATTTCTAGATGAAATGTATGAGAGATATAATACAAAGGAATTTATAGACAAAGACCCTATTCAAATTCCCTATAGATTTTCTGAAAAAAAAGATATAGAAATCTCAGCATTTTTAACATCAATAATTTCATGGGGAAATAGAAAAATGATTATTAATAATGCTCACAGATTAATGGAAATAATGGATTATAGTCCATATAAATTTATAATAAATTCCAATGAAAAAGATTTTCATAAAATCTCATTTACTCATAGAACATTTAATGCCGAAGATTTAAAGTTTTTTTTCATTTCCCTAAAAAATATTTACTTAAATTATGGTGGTCTTGAGAAAGTATTTCACGTAAGCGGAAATGAGGATAAAGTTTTTAATGCAATAATTAGATTTAGAGATATTTTTTTTAGTATTAGTCATTTGCCAAGAACTCAAAAACATATCTCTAACCCCTTAAAAAAATCTTCATGCAAGAGAATAAATATGTTTCTCAGATGGATGGTTAGGGATTGTAATGTAGACTTCGGACTTTGGAAAGGTATTCCCAAATCAAAGCTATCATGTCCTCTTGACACTCATACACTAAGGATTTCAAAAAAAATTGGGCTAATTAATAGAGATAAAAATGATATGATTACTCTAAATGAGTTAGATACTGCATTAAGAAAATTTGACTCAATTGATCCAGTGAAATATGATTTTGCATTATTTGGATTAGGAATTGAAAATGAATTTTAGCCACCACCTCCATCGCCACCACCTCCACCAGCGTCCCCACCACCATATCCGCCTCCGTCTGCGGCATAAGCTCCGTACATGAAAGCATCTCCTCCAGAGCCGGATGATGTGTATCGATTTACTGTGATATTGTATCTATCTGTCATTGACAAGATGTCTTTTAACTCAAGATTTCTGAATTTATAATCTACTAATTTCTTAGAATTTAAATCAATCCTAACGGCATTTTTTTTTGTAAAAGCAATGACTCTATCACCGTAAACAACAAGCTGAGGATACACTGAAGAATACCACTTTTTATAGGGATATTTTTCCTCCATTACTATATTTCCAGACTCAATTTCCATTACCACTATATTGAATGATTTATCAACATAGAAAAGTTTATTATCCTTGGCGATGCAATTACTAAAAGCATTCAATTCCTTATCTCGCCAAAAAAATTCTCCTGTATCAATATTTATAAGAGATGTAAACATTTTTGTCCATCCATTGAATGTGTAGAGGAATATATATTTATCAAGTCTGAAAGTACTTACAATCTTATTTTTGTCCTCAATAGTCCATTTAGTAGTGTTGTCTTTTGAGTTAATAAGAGAAATTTTATTTTTTTCTAGAACAATTACATTATACATATTAATCTATTTTATCTAACATCTCCCATCTAACTAAGCTTACTGGTATGTTACCTGTATCGTTAAAATTTTTGAAAAATTCTTTTAGAGTAAATTCCCTATCTTCTTTCTCTAATTTCTCTGCATACTCTGCTAAAATTTTTTCTAACATGTATTTTCCAGTTATGTATGACGTCCCGTAACCAGGCTGTCTGAGATAAAGATGCTGCTCAAACTGAAGTAGGTGTGGTTCTCTATTCATCCACCTTCTAGGTGTCCATTTCACATGTACTCCACCTGCTTCTTGCATTGTCATCTCATTTGCGTGAGCATAGAGTGATCCCAATCCCCTTGCTGCCCTCTGCGCAATCATTATCCAGACAATTTCTTTTGATCTGGGACTATCATTATAAAGACCAGCGTGCATAAACATTTCCTCAACTCCTGTGGCATAGCCCTCGTTTTTTGTATCGAATATGTTATAGAGTAGAGCTTTTCTTCGGATTGGGCTCTCATGAGGATTATCTCTTATTTCAGCAAGATCAAACCAATGTACAAAATGTGAGTAGAGTGGTAAGGGATCGAGGTGGAGTCCAATATTAAAGAAATTTCTCTCATCCTCCGGGACATATTTCCCCATATGTTCTCTTAGTGCTGGCTCCATATTTTCCTTAAATGGCATGATATCCTTATCCTTAATAAATGTAATAAATCTTCTTACTCCCTCTTCTGTTAAGTTTTTAAAGTCCTTTTCAGTATTTGCAGGGATAAGTTCTGGCAAGTCTCTGTTTTTATGTTCCTCAAGCTTTAGAGATGACCACGCTCTATCTAGCTCTCTTTGTAATAATCTGACCTCATCTTCCCACGTCATTGGAAGAAGATGGACATTTTTTTGGTACCAAGTATAATTTTCTTTTCCGATTCCTGAAGGTCCAGTCTTATTTTTTGACTCTTTCTCAAGCCAAGTAATAAAACTCTTAGTTGAACTTATGGCTCTATCTATCTCCACATTAATTTTATTATCTTCTTTAAGGTTCAGGGTTCTTCTTATATATATTAAATTATCTATTTGATCTCTAAAATTTTGGATTCCAGCATCCCACAATTCCTTCGCATTTCCTATCAAGTTTTTTTTTGCCTGATCAAGAAAAGGGGTAATAGATTTTAATTCTTTTAGTATTCTATTCTCTGAATCTTTATCAAGAGGAATTTCATACATCCAGAATTCAAGTACTCCATGATTTGTTGGCCCCTCATGAGCTGGCACATCACTCTGATACATCCATATTGTCTGGTAAAATGCGGGATCTCTCTCCCAAGGTTTAAGAACTCTGTAATTAAAATCGTAGCCATTAATTTCAGCCTTTACTATGTGCCAATCTATTTGTTTGTTAATGGGCCATTCTTCTATATAAAAAGAGTTTAATCTTTCTCTTAACTTAATAAACTTATTTTGGTCGTTATCAAATCTCTCCTTAGTATAATTTGGGGCACCATCAAGGAGAGGAGGATTCTCAAAGTTTCTCCAATCATTGAACAGTTGAATTAAATCATCATAGTTTAAACTTTTATTTTTAGGTGTGTTTTCATCTCTAGTTGTTGAGCAACTAATTAATATTAATAGTAAAAGTAATTTTTTCATCCATTAAACTTAATCAAACTCTCTTTATACATACTAATTATTTGTTTTAATTTGTGGAATGAGGATATCTCATAGATATAAATTTATTTTTTTTTGTAATCCTAAGACAGGTTCTGATAGTTTCAGACAAATGTTAGAGCCCTATTCAGATATAATTGTAAAGAATAATTTTTTAAATAAAAGTGAAAAATTTCCATTTTACACCCACATATCTCCAGTTGAGACCAGGAATGTTTTTTCTGAATTAGGTTGGGATTATGAAAGTTATCATAAAATAATATGCACTAGGAATCCATTTGATAAATTAGTTTCACTATATGAGATGATATACAAAAACTATCCAAGAGTATTAATGCCATCATTCAAGAAATGGTTAACATTGACAAAAGTTAATAAAGAGGGTGGTGGTGGAAATGACTATCGGAGGTGGAGGAAATATGGAACATATTCTCTCGAAAATTTAATTTATGATGATAAAAAGAAAATTTTGGTTGATCAGATAATAAAGTTAGAGGATATAGAAAATGATGTCCCAGAACTGTTTTCAAAGCTCGGTCTACCTAAAATAAAAAAAATTATAAAAAAGAATGTAGGTAAAAAGTATAAAAAAACCCAAGAATATTATGATGAAGAACTAGTCTCTCTTGTTCAGCAAAGATATTCTTGGGAGATCAATAAATTTAATTATAAACTATTGAGATAAATTACTTTTTGCCTCATTTTCAGCATCAAAGACATCAGTGCTAAAGAATTGCACCTCTTCAATTATTTTATCACCTTCCCATAAGTAGGATATATGAAAAGGAAAACTTACTTCATTCCCAGTATATTTTCCTTTACCTTCAAATGTGCTCCAGATATTTGTCCATACCTGACCATTCGCATAATAAGTAGTTTCTACTGCAAGACCATCATAGTCAGAATACTCAGAATCTTCAAATTCAACATCATTAAACATATCAAATAAGTTTTCTACTCCAGCAATAAATTCATCTTTGTTTAATACTGTCCCATGTGGATCTGTAAATTTCAAATCTTTAGAAAATATTTCCTTTAAAAATCCAATATCTTCATCCTCAACTGCCTCAAATAGTTCTACAATATTTCTGCTTTTTTCATCGTCAATGCTTACATATCCAAAATTATTTTTTGGTGCATCACAACTTATTAAAAAGATTGTGATCATTAATAAATACCTCATATTTTTTTTATTTAATTATTATCTATTTTAAATTCATTTAACATAAAATGAATCTATTTATTATTTAAACTTATGAAAAATTCATGTTTTTTTCTGCTATCAATATTTTTTTTATCGTGTAAACAGGATAAAAATATTCAAAATAATGAATTAGATACCTCAGGTATGGTACTTATCAGTGGGTCAAATTTTTTTATGGGAAGTGATGACGAAGACGCAAACCCCGACGAATTCCCTATTCACGAAGTGAAAGTGAATTCATTCTGGATGGATGTGACAGAAGTGACTAATGCCCAATTTCAAAAATTTGTTGATGAAACAGGATATATTACTACAGCTGAGTTAGCACTTGACTGGGAAGAAATAAAGAAAGATTTTCCTCCAAATACGCCTAAGCCCGATTCCGAACTTCTTGCACCCTCATCAATCGTTTTTAAAAAAAATGATAATGTTTCAAGTCTTAAAAATCATATGTTGTGGTGGGAGTTGGTACCCGGTGCAAATTGGAGGAAACCAGGAGGTGAAGGGACATCAATCGATGGTAAAGAAAATCACCCGGTTGTCCATGTAAGTTGGTTTGACGCAGTCGCTTATGCGGAGTGGAGGGGAGGTAGACTACCAACTGAGGCTGAGTGGGAGTATGCATCGAGAGGAGGCCTTGTTAGTAAAAAATATAGTTGGGGAGATGACATAAATTTGAGTTCTTTCGCAAACACGTGGGAAGGTGAATTTCCAAAGTCAAATACTAAAATTGACGGTTTTGAATCTACCTCCCCTGTTAAAAATTACCCAGCAAATAACTTTGGTTTATATGATATGTCTGGAAATGTTTGGGAATGGTGTTCAGATCTCTATAATTATGACTACTACAAGACAGTTTCAAATATCATCTCAGATAACCCTAGTGGTCCCAACAAAAGTTTTGATCCTCAAGAGCCCTATGCTTTGAAGAGAGTTGTTCGAGGGGGTAGTTTCCTTTGTAATAAGTCTTACTGTAAAGGATATAGAAACTCAATGAGGATGAAAAACACTCCAGATACAGGCTCCTCACATATTGGTTTTAGGGTAGTAATGGATATAATTTAGTTTTATGAGAAAATTTTTTATTTTTTTTTATTTTTTCTTCTTAAACCTTATTAGTTATTCTCAAGATAAAAGTCAAATAATTGATGACTTCGCAAGAAAGGGAAAGGAGCTGTGGCAAATTCCTGGGATGAGTTTAGTTATTGTTGAAAATGATTCTACAATTTTCAAGAGTACATATGGAGTCAAAAATTATTCTACCAGAGAAAAAGTTGACACCAAAACAATATTCTCTATGGGCTCTACTACTAAGGCATTTATAGCAATGGGGTTAGGTATCCTTGTAGACAGAGACTCAATAGGGTGGAATGATAAAGTAGTTGATCATTTACCTGATTTCAGGTTATCAGATCCATATATTACATATGATGCAAGAGTAAAAGATCTCTTAACACATAACCTGGGGATTGGAAATGAAGATAGGCTCTGGACTACAGATAGTACTTCAGTTGAGGAACTTTTATCCAATTTTTCAATGTCTGAGAGAAAGTACTCTCTGAGGGGAGGCTATACATATCAGAACATAATGTACGTTGTTGCCGGAAGACTAATTGAGAAGGTTTCTGGTAAGACATGGCAAGAATTCATACAATATAATATTTTGGAACCTATTGGTCTTGAATGTACGTTGACATGGTCTAGAGATATTTTTGAGTATGGTAATCATACCTACCCGCACATGATTGATTATGAGGAAGGCATAGTAAATGTACCGTTTACAATATCTGATCAGATTGGGGCTGCTGGGATGATGTGGTCCTGTGTTGAAGATATGGAAAAGTATTTATCCTTTCTGCTAAATAAGAGCGAAGTTGACGGTATAAGAATTTTATCTGAAAAAACATTTAACTACATCTTCGAGCCTCAAATTATTATTGGAAGTTCATTTTACCCTACATCTAAACTCACTAAACCAAATTGGAGAACATATGGACTAGGATGGTTTCAGCACGATTATAGAGGTCTAAAGATAGATATGCATACCGGTAGTTTACAAGGTCTAGTTGCCATAATAGCGATGGTAAGGGATAAAAATATAGGTCTTCAAGTTTTTGCAAATATGGACGGGGCAGAGTTAAGACATGCTCTAGTATATAAAATTTTTGATCTGCTTCTTTTTGATGATAACTCAAGAGATTGGAACTCAGAGGTATTCGAATTATACAATGAAAGAAGTGAGAGATATAAAAAGTCATATTTTGAATCATTTGAGAATAGAGATAAATCAAAAAAGTTATCCTATGAACTAAAGGATTTTGTAGGAAAATTTTCCAATGATATGTACGGTGATATAGCTGTTACCCTCCAAACAAGAGAAGGGAAAAAATCTAAAAAAAAATATTATCTAAATCTTGATGTTAACAACAACATAAAAAATTTTGATTTAGAATGGTGGGAGGGTAATACATTTCTAACTGATAAAGATGAGAAGTGGTTAGAAAAGTTATTTGTAGATTTTAAAGAGGAGGATGGTTCGATAAAAAGCTTAAAAATTTATAATGTTCAATTTGATAAAGTCAGCTACTAATTTTTTTACTGTATTACTATTTATTTCTTGTGCTCCACAAAAAAATGATAAAAAAAATATTATAGTCATTTTAGCTGACGATTTAGGATATAGTGATTTAGGATATTTCGGCAGTGAGATTAGCACACCAAATATTGATGCTCTTGCAGAAGAAGGGGTAGTATTCTCAAATTTTTACTCGGCACCTTCATGTGCTCCATCCAGAGCTATGTTATTATCTGGTAATGATAACCATATGGCTGGTATAGGGATTCAGGCATTTCGTTCTGGAAATTATGGGTACGAAGGTTTCTTGTCTGAAAGAGTAAAAATTATTCCAGAGGTACTAAAAGAAAATGGATATAACACATTTATGTCAGGAAAATGGCATATTGGAGGAGATCCCTTTGACAGAGGTTTTGATAAAACATTTTCACTTCTTCCAGGTGCTTTCACACATTATGATAATAATAAGCCTATCAGAGGATACCCAGATACTGCATTTTCTCTGAATGGGAAAAAAGTTTTGTGGGAAGAGGGTAGATATTCTACTGATGTATACACGGATAAGTTAATAGAGTTTATAGACTCATCTGATGACAAACCTTTTTTTGGATATTTATCTTACACTGCTCCACATTGGCCACTACAAGTAGATAAAATTTATTCAGATAAATATGTTGGTGTCTACGATGGTGGGTATGAAATTATTAAAGAGAGAAGACTTAATAGGATGATTAAAAAAGGGATTTTGCAAGAAGGTTCTAATTATAGATCAAAATCTCTTTTATCAAGTTGGAATAATTTAAGCCCATATCAAAAAGCAATTGAGTCAAGAAAAATGGAAATTTATGCAGGAATGATTTCAAACTTAGATTTTAATGTTGGTAAATTAATTTCTTTTCTGGAGAGTAAGGAGATATTAGAAAATACAGTTATTGTATTTATGTCTGATAATGGAGCGGCTGCAGAGGACTTCTATTTTAATAAGACATATGGAGGTTATCTAAAAGAAAAATTCACCTACGATTATGATGCGATGGGATCGCCTAAGTCATTTATATCAATCGGTAAAAACTGGGCTGAAGTAATTACAAATCCATTTAAATTATATAAAGGTTTTACAACTTCTGGTGGAATGAGATCTCCAATAATATTTTATGGAATAGATAATATTGAAAGTAATATTTATGATGAGTTTATTTCAGTACTAGATGTTGCTCCTACTCTTTACTCCTTAACTCAATCCGATTCTGAAATTAGTGTAACAGGTGAAAGTATTATTCCATTCCTTATGAAAAATCAGAGTTATACTCACGATGAAAATTATGTTTTTGCATTTGAGCATAGTGGTAGTTCAATATTAATTAAGGATAAATGGAAAATTGTAAATAATTCTTTCCCTTTCAATAAAGATAATTTTGAACTTTACCAATTATCTGATATTTCTGAAGTTAATAATCTAAAAAATGAACAAAATGAGGTATATAATTCTTTAATTAATGATTGGGAATCATTTGTTCTAGAAAATAGGATAATTTTACCGACCCCTTACAGAGATGATCTTAACTAAATTATTCGAAGTTTATATCAATGTTATTTTTGTCGTAGAAATCTGAAAGAATCTGTTTTACTTCTTCCTTCTCTTCCACAAGATTAATTAGATCAATATCCTGTGGTGAAATAAGTTTATTTCCAGCTAGTGTATCTTTAATCCAATTAAATAATGGTTTATAATGTTTTTTGCCAACCAGAATTATTGGGAATAATTTTGATTTCTTTGTCTGAATTAAAGTTAGAGCATTAAACAACTCATCTAAAGTTCCATATCCACCAGGCATAACAACAAATCCTTGGGAATATTTTTGGAACATTAATTTTCTTACAAAGAAATAGTCAAACTTTAGTAAATACTCCTCGTCTACAAATTCATTAGTAAATTGTTCAAATGGTAAATTTATTCTTAATCCTATTGATTTTCCTTTAGCTAGTTTAGCACCTTTATTTGCTGCTTCCATAATTCCAGGTCCTGCACCTGATATTATTCCAAATCCCATTTCAGAAATCATACTGGCAATTTCAACAGTTTTTTTATAGTACGGGTCGCTTGGTTCTGTTCTCGCAGACCCAAAAATTGATATTGAGGGTCCCACCTCGATTAAAGTTTCAAAACCATTAACAGTTTCAGCATTATATTTTAAAATTCTCCAGCTATCCTTAGTAATGGTATTATTCCAGTCTTTCATGGTATATTTGTATAATAATAATTAAATTAAGACGTATTTATATATAAATATATATCATTTATTAAAAAAATAAATTTATGAAATGCCTCAATATACATACAGTTCTTATCTTTTCTTTGATTATTATTTCTTGTAATCAGCTAGAAGATTCATTTAATCTACCAGGAGAAGACAAAAATGATATAGTATATTATGAGCTAAAAAATGATTATCTGGCCCCAGAATCAAGAGAGTTTATTGAAGGGAATTTTCCATCTGAAAGTATAAATTCCTCATACATATTAATTGGTAAAGATAGTTATGGCTTCGAAGCTGACCTTTCAAATGAAATGAGTCTATCTTTTGATGAAGATGGCGTCTTTAGATTTAACAGGGATCATCCATTTATAAAAGATAGGTTCAGTAAAGGTATTTATGGTTTTAATAGAGGTGGAGGCGGAAAAGGTGGTGAAGACAAAGGAGATAAGGAAAAGGATGAAGGAGACAGGGAAAAGA
>TARA_B100001115_G_scaffold184581_1_pt1 | contig 13547 bp, 22 predicted proteins | sample TARA_B100001115 | Tara Oceans TARA_B100001115 (sample SAMEA2622652) | marine metagenome | biome: marine biome (ENVO:00000447); feature: surface water layer (ENVO:00002042); material: "saline water (ENVO:00002010), including plankton (ENVO:xxxxxxxx)" | depth 5 m | reverse complement strand
TATTATATAAATCATTTAAAATATTTATTATGAGTTTTTTACAATAAATTAAAGAATAATTATTGTATAATAAAATATTTGGATGATTTTTATTTACTATAATTTTTTTTAATTTATAATGATTATTCATTATAGATTATAATATAATTGTATGTTTAAATATTATCATATTGTTATAATATAATTATATATATATATATGAATGTTATTATAAAAAATATAGATAAAGATAATATAGTAATAAATAAAAAAGATAATATATATAAATTATATTATAATTTAAATTTATATTACAAGATTATAGGAATTCCATTAAAAATAAATTATAAATATATAACCGTTCATAATAATTTATATTATATATTTATTAATGAAAAAGATAATCTTAATTTATTATTATTAAATAATTATTTATTAAAACATATTGATAATTTTTTATTTATAAGAAATAATATAACAAATAAATTTATAATATGTAATAACTATAATAAAAATAATGTAGAAATTATAAAAAATGATATAAATAAATTAAAAACTAATAATACTATATATGTAAATATAAATAAGATTAAATATATAAAAAATAATAATATACCAATTATAAATATATTATAAAATAATGAATAAAAATGATAAATTATTTTTAGATCTTATGAAAAATCCATATAAAACAAAATCAGTTAAACGAATAATAGATAATGATAATTTACATAATGAATTAAAAAAAAAATTTAGAAATTATGATATTACAATTGATAATTATAATATTATATTAGAAAAAATTGAAATATATTTAAAAAAAAATACTATCCAAAATATAATTAACAATATTATTTTAGAGATAGAAAATGAGCAATTTAACCAAACAATTATTCAATCAATTACTAATGAAGAAAATAGAAAATGAATTGATTACTTATTATGATAATTATAAAGAATTCATAAGTAAAGAAGAATACACAAAATTAATAGAAACTAAAATAAAAGAAAAATTTAATTTTGAAATAGTAGAACCATCACAAATAAGAATTCTTAAAAATTTATATGAAAAAAAATATAATAAAAGACCAAAAGGCAAAAAAGCTAATGATATAGAATGGTTAAAATTACAATTAAATATAGAAGATATAGAAGATATAGAAGATATAGAAGATATAGAAATAGAAGATAATAAATACAAACCACGATATGTTAGTAGAAAACATTTTTGTAAAAAAAAGGACAAATGTATGGCTCGATTATGGAATGACCATTATGGTGGACAATGTTCTCATACAAAAGTAAAGGGAGATTATTGTAATGTTCATAATAAAATATTAATTAAATATGGTAGATTACAATTTGGAAGAATAGATGAACCAAAACCAGAAAGGGATTATTTTAATAATAATAAATTAAATTGGAGATAATTAAATTGCAAAACTATCTAAATCATAATCTATATAAATTTTATCATTTTTACTTTTAAAAATATCATTTATTTGTTTTTTATTAGTTATTTTTGCATATTTTACCAAAAATAATGCAACAATTAATGGTGATATTCTAATACCATCATAACAACATATTAATATAACATTATCTAATATATTTTTTTTTAAATAATCAAGTATATTTTCTAAATTATTATTCAATAAACTAATATCATTTTGGTCCATATCAAATGATAATGGAATTCTAACTTTTTTTATAGTATCTAAATTTATAAATTTACTATTTTCAGTACAATTAATAACTATATTTATATTATATTTATTATAAATATCATTTGTATAACTATCATGAATATCTGAAATAAATATATTATTTATTATTTGTGTAATCATTATTAATTTATTATTAATTTGATATATTTTTATAAATTTATACAAATTAAAAATATGGAACATAATTTACTATTTTCATCACTAGACGAAGTTATACAGAAAAATAAAAATGAAAATACTAAAAATAAAAATAGTAAAAAAAAACTTATAGATTTAAATTTCAATATTCAAAAAGATGGAAAAATTAAAATTGATATAATAATACTTGAAAAATTAGATAATATAAATGATAATATAATTGATAATAATGATAATATAAATGATAATATAAATGATAATATAAATGATAATATAAATGATAATAATATTTCAGATAAACCAGAATGGAGATATTATGGACATAATGATACTAAATCATCTGACCCAACAAGATGTGGTTTAGCTTTAAATCCATTATTACCTGAAGCATCAGTTGGAACAACTATAAAACCGGGTTATTATAATAAAACTATGAATAAAACTAAAAGAATGAATGATTGGAATAGTATGACTTATAAAGAAAGAAGTCTAAATAAAATATTTAATGAAATACAATTAATATGCAATAATAATAATTTAAAACCAAAAATAGCTCAAGAAGCTAAATCTTTATATAAAATTATGTCTGAAAATAAAATTTCTCGTGGGAATAATAGAAAAGGAATAATAGCTGCTTGTATTTACTTTTCCTGTAAAAATTGTAATGTACCTAGAAGTACTAAAGAAATATCAGAAATGTTTAATATTAATAATATAATTATAACAAAAGGATGTAAAAAATTTCAAGAAATATTACATTATAATAAACAAAATCAAAACAGAATTAATAAACATACTATAATAGATTCAAATGATTTTATAGACAGATTTTGTAATCAACTAAACTTAAATAATAACGATATTGATATTATTAAAAATATTTCAGATAAAGCACAAAAATTAAAAATTATTTATGAAAATACACCACCATCTATTGCAGCAGGTTCTATATATTTATATGTTCGTGTAAAACAAATTAATATATCAAAAAAAGATATTTCTAATATTTCCAAAATATCAGAAGTAACAATTAATAAATGTTATAAAAAATTAGAAGAATTTAGTACTAAATTATTATCTATTTAAACTATATTATATCTCTTTACTAAATAATATAAAATTCCAACTAATAAAGCTTTAATTAATAATGATACAATAGTAATATTTCCAGAATCATTAACTAACATATTTGATTTTGTTGATAAAAATATATTATCAATTTGTGGAATAGAAAATAGAAAAGCAATTAATGAAATTACAATTGGTTCTTTAATACTATTTTTTAATTCTTCAATTGCACTTCCTTTAATTTGTTTAATTTTTTCTTCAGTAAATTCTTCTTTTTTTTGACTCTCTTTAGCTAATTCTTGGTCTTGTTTACTTTTAATTTCTTTTAAAAATACTTGTTGTTGTTCTGGAGTCATTGTTTCTAATTGTTTCTTTTGTTCTGGAGTTACATTTACCTTTTGAGGTCCTGGTTGTGTTTGTCCTGGCATTTGACCTGGCATACCACCAGGAATTTGACCAGGCATTTGACCTGGCATACCACCAGGAACTTGTCCTGGAATTTGACCTGGAACTTGTCCTGGAATTTGACCTGGAATTTGACCAGGAACTTGACCTGGCATTTGACCTGGCATTTGACCTGGCATTTGACCTGGCATTTGGCCTGGCATTTGGCCTGGCATTTGGCTTGGCATTTGGCTTGGTAATTTTGGTTTTGGAGGAGTTGATGATTTACTATCTTTATTTAAATCGTTTATAATTGAATCAACAATATTAGATTCTTCTTCAGTTAATCGGGTTGTTAAATCATTTATATTTGTTTCTTTCATAATATTTTTTAATTTATTATTATTTGAAAATATAAACGTAATTTACATTTTTTTAACTATAACATAATCATCTGAATATATATCCCATATAAAATTAACTATTAAATAACCAGTTATTATTGATAACATATTTTCGTGCAATTCATTCATTTATATTAATCTTATATTATTTTTTAAAAGCTCTTTTTTTTTAATTTGAAAATTATTTATTTTTAAATTATAAAAAACATATCTTCATCATGCCTCGTGGAAATGAGGCAAAAGCAGCGAGATCACATAATAGAGCTTGTATGAGAGGTAGGTCTACTGCTAATTCATCAGCAAGTGCTTATAATCAAATTAAAGGAAAAAAATATAAAAAAGGAGAAACTTCATCAATATTTAAATTCCAAGCAAAATTAGTAACATATGATTCAAATCAATATCTTGTTAATTATAGATATGTGGACCCAAATACAATAGAAATAGGATCAATTGTTAAATCAAATAAATCTTGTACTATGCAACAAATTCTTGATAATGTTATTGAAGACCAAACACTTAGACAAAAAATAGGTGCTGAATTTATTAAGAAATTTAAAAAGAGCTCTTAATTTAAATTTTTAATTTGAAATTATTTATATTAAAAATATTAATTAATTTAGAATTAGAATTATAATCTTATAATGCCTCGTGGGAAAGCTGCTAAGGCAGCCAGATCACAAAATCGAGCTCTACAAGCTAATAATCGTAATAAGAATGGTTCAAGTTGTAGACAAATTAAAAATGGACAAAGGGCTACTAAAAACATGCACACAAATGATTTTATTATGAGATCTGTAGTTTATGATGGTATTGAATACACAGTTACTTATAAATGTATGAGTATAGGTAATCTAGATATATGTGCGATTCATAAACATAATAAAAATGTATTTTCACAAAGTGAAGAAGATATCAAAAATAGTCAACTGACTATTGAAAAGCATGAGATTTTAATTAAAAATATTGCTATGAAAATGATCGACGATTTAAGTACAAATCATTCTACAGATGCTGGAAAAAAGAAAGGGATGCAGATACAAACTTGTATAATCACGATTTAAATAAAATAAATTAAATAAAAATTATTAATTAAAAACAATCATTAAAATTAATATTTTTTATTATGTTTTTATTAGTATACTTTTATTTTTACTTGTTACATATTTAATAAAAATAGTAACTATTATAGTTAAAAACAATAAATTATAATTAAACATTTATATTATATTATATATTAATTTTTTATTATAAAAATATACATACAATATTAATTTATCTAAATAATCCACCAAAAAATCCACTTTCACCTTCCACCCCACATGTGTCAGGCTCAGTCACGCCAAATCCTAATATCCCCCCTCCTACACAATTTCCACTTTCACATTCTTCATTTGAACTACACACTGCACCTAGTGGAAGCATTTGACCATCTGGATCACCACCACATTGAGCACCCATTCTACCAACATCAATTGATCCTCCAAAAGTTGTTATTTGATACCAAAATTTACACAATTTGAAACTAATAGTATCGGATTGAGACCAAAGTAATCCACTTGAAATTAATGACAATATAAAACAGACAATAGAACAAAATATTAATCCTAACATAGATAAAATAAATATAAAAAGGCCTGTATCCATTAAATATATATATATATATATATATTTAATTTTTATTGTCGTCATTTTGTGAACCAACTATAAAATCTTCTGTAGATCCAAAACATGATCTACAAATAAAAATACAGCATGTGCATATAATTATACAAGGTCCTGTCCAAAAAAGGGACATTACACAACACCCTACAGATAATAATATTATTATTACTATACCAGTTACTTGTGGATTTTGAGAAGCAACATCTGCGGCCATCATTGCAGCCATTGGATTACCACCAAACATTATATATAATAATATATATATAATAATATATATTATTTAAAAAAATCAGCACTAACTGGAAATGGAATATTTCTTTTATATTTTGAACCTGTTATATAATTAACATTATCTACATATCGTAATTCGTGTAATATATCATCTTTTGTATAACCAGGCATTTGTGGTAATAGATTATTATTTTTTAAAATTGTTTTTATTTGATTTGAATAATCACTGGGACACTTTGTTATATTATCCCTTATATGTTCAATATATTTTGATTTAATTGGAAGTCTTTTTTCTGATGGATTATAAAATTTATCATAATATTTATCATGAGATGATTTAACACCAGTTAATAAATTATCTTCTATATTATTATTATTATTATTTATTTTTTTCTGATGTTTTTCTAAGATATAATCATCAATAGTTTTATAATGTGAATCTAAATTTGTTGCAAAATGTAAATATATATTTGTAATTGAACTCATATTTGTATATATATAAAATATAAAATATTTGAAATATTATTTAAATGTTATTTATTAATAAATAATAAAAGATATACAATATGTCTAAATTAAATCGTAATGGTTACATAATCAAAAAAAAAGATTTAGAGTTAAAAGAAGTTAAAGAAATTAAAGATGATTTAACTGTTAAACCATTTAATTATAATGATATAGGAACTGGTAAAGAAAAAAAATTTTCAGTTTTTTTAGAAAGTCCAAATAAATTATATTTACCTAGATTTTATGGTATTGAAAAATTTGGATTACCAAATGAAGATGGTTTAACAGAAGGAGATGCTATAAATATAAAATTTAAAGGTGATTTAAGAAAAGAACAAATGCCTATATATGATATTGTTAAAAATACATTAGATAAAGATGGTGGTGCAATTATATCTTTAAAATGTGGTGGGGGGAAAACTGTATTATCATTATATATTTTAGCACAATTAAAAGTAAAAACTATGGTAGTTGTACATAAAGATTTTTTAATGACACAATGGAAAGATAGGATAGAAGAATTTATACCAAAGGCAAAAATAGGAAAAATACAACAAAATACAATTGATATAGATAATAAAGATATTGTATTAGCAATGGTACAAAGTTTATCAATGAAAGAATATGATAAAGATATATTTAAATGTTTTGGATTAATTATTTTTGATGAATGTCATCATTTAGGAGCAGAGATGTTTTCAAAATGTATGCCAAAAGTAGCATCTAAATATATGTTAGGATTATCTGCTACTCCAAATAGAAAAGATGGTTTAAGAAAAGTATTTGAATGGTATATAGGTAATATAGCTTATTCGTCTAAAGAAAAAAATGAAGATTATGTAGAAGTAAATATAATAAATTTTACATCAGATGATCAAAAATATTCAAAAGTAGAAAATAATTATAATGGTAAACCAAATTTTCCAAAAATGATAAATAAAATATGTGAATTTAAACCAAGGACTAAATTAATTATTCAAAAAGCTATAAATTTATTTAATGAAGGCGATAGAAATATATTAATATTAAGTGATAGAAGGGGACATTTAGATTATATTGCCAAAAAATTAGAAAAGAAAAATATAAGTTGCGGATTTTATGTAGGAGGAGTTAAACCAGAACTATTAAGAATAGCACAAGATAAAGATATTATTTTAGGAACATTTTCTATGGCTAGTGAAGGTATGGATATACCCAAATTAAATACAATAATATTAGCATCCCCTAAATCAGATATAGTCCAATCTGTTGGAAGAATATTAAGACAAAAAAAAGAACATAGAGTTAAACACCCATATATTATTGATATTAAAGATGATATATCAATCTTTAATAATCAATATAAAAAAAGACTAAGTCATTATAGTAAAAATAAATATGATATTACTATAATTAACTTAGATGGAACAACAGAAAAATATGAAAATAAAAATACAAAAAAAACTAAAAAAATTAATTTAAATGAATGTCTTATTGACTAGTTTCATCTTTATTAGAATTATTAGAATTATTTTTCTTTTCAGTTACTCTATAATTATATTTAACATTATCAGTCAACAAATCATTACCATAAACACCAGTAATACCCTTGCAAATGCTTCTATTTTCTCCATCAGAATCATTTACACCGAGCGTGAAAGATACATATTCACCCGGGTAAACAATTTTATAATTTTCGGTAGAAATTTCAGAAAAATGGAAAAAAACATCAGTGTTTGTTAATTCAGTACCTGGACTAACTACATTAATAAATCCAAATCCCTTTTTACGATTAAACCAATTTACTCGACCCACATAACTGGTATTTTCTTCATTAGTACTTTCTACATCCATTTCATTACTGCCTTCAGTCATATTATTTTCTTCGGTCATTTTTTATATTATAAATAATATATCTTTATATAGTTTAATGATTATATTATTATTAAAACTACTATTGATATTAGTAATAATATTGATAATAATAAGTATTATAAATATTAATAAATATAATAAAAATTCTAAATTAATTAAATTAGATTCTTTTAATGATATCTATAAAAATAAAAGAGCACTTGACCCATTATTATTTGATAATTTAGATGTAGATTTAGATGTAGATATTATAAAATCAAAACCAAATAATTATTATGAAGAAAATAATACTTTAATAAGATTAAATGATTTTGAAAAAGATAAAGATATTAATATTTATGAAAATAATAAATTAATTTTAGATTTTAGTTTAACTGATAAATGTGATTATTTATATGATATTTTTTCAGGTTATTTATATTATAATAAACAATATTTTGGAAGTTTATTACAAAATTCATATGAATCTAAATTAAAAAAAAATAGTAATAATTTATTATTAATAGGTAATATATTTGGAAATTGTAATATTTTATTAATAAATCCAAAACACAAAGAGGATATTGAAAATCAAGATATAAACAATTTAAAAAAATGGTCTATTATTACAAATTTAAAAAAAAATGAATTATTGTATATACCAACAAATTGGTATTATTTAATAGAAATAATAGATTTTACTTTTTTATTTCATATTAAATCTGATAGTATATTTACTTTTTTTTATAATAAATATAGATATTAATTATATAGATGATTAAAAAAATAAATGTAAATAATATTTATTATAAATACATTATTCCTCATTATAAATATGATATTGCTCTTATAAAATGGGAACCAAAAGTTATAACTCCAATACACGACCATTCAAAAAATGGATGTAGTGTTTATTTATTATCTGGAAAATTAAAAGAAGATGTTTATAAAAAAAATAAAATATTGTATAAAAAAAATAGTAATTATCTAAGTAAATTGCTTGATAAAAGTTATATAGATAATACAATTGGATATCATAAAGTGACAAATTTAATAAATAAAAATACTTGGTCTTTACATATATATGAACCTAAAGGACATAAAACAAATTTTAACATTTAATATTATTATTACTATTCTATTTTTATTATATATTGAAATTGTAATTGGTAATATATGGTTTAGAATAAATAGTAATGGGATAAAAGAAATTAATTTTTTTAATATGATAGATTATTTATTAAAACCATTTTATAATAAATTTTTATGGAATATACAATTATTAGATACTAATTATGTATTTATAATTATTATTTCAAATATAATATACTATATGTTTAGTATTTAAAAATTTATTATTATAATATTTTAAATAATGGAAAAAGATTTATATAGTATTTTAGAATTACCAAAAGATGCATCTGATAATGATATTAAAAAACAATATAAAAAATTAGCAATGACTCATCATCCAGATAGAGGTGGAGATGCTAATAAATTTAAAGAAATATCTGATGCACATTCAATATTATCTGACCCAGAGAAGAAAAGTGTATATGATAAACATGGTGCACTTGATTTAGAAAATATGCCTCCAGATGATATATTTGGATCTATGTTTGGAATGGGGGGGGGAATACCTATAAATGTTCAAGATTTAGGTGATATGGGTGGTGGTGGTATGTTTAATATGTTTGGTCAAAATAAAAAAAATATACATAAAATTGTAAATGTAGAAATAACATTAGATGATATATATACAGGAACTAAAAAAGATATAAAAGTAGATATATCTACTAAATGTAGAAAATGTAAAGCAAAAGGTTATCTAAATGATGGAAAAGAAATATGTAGTAAATGTAATGGAAATAAAGTAATTATTAAAAGACAAGAAATTGCTCCAAGAGTAATACAACAAATGCAAATACCTTGCGATCAATGTAATCAATTAGGATATACTATTAAAGAAGATTGTAAATGTGATAAATGTAGTGGAACTGGTTTAAAAAATAAAACAGAAGAATATAATTTAAATATTAAAAAAGGTTCTTATGATGGTAAAGAAATTGTATTAAAAGAAAAGGGTGATTATAATAAAGAATTTAATTTAAGAGGAGATTTAATTATTAAATTAAGAGTTGTTCCCCACGAAAAATATATATTAAAAGATAATAATTTATATTTAGAAGAAAATATATTATTAGGTAAATGTTTATGTGGTGGATATTTAACTTTAGATTATTTAAATAATGAAGAATTGATTATAGATTTAGATAAAATAGTTAAACCAAATTATTTAATGAAAGTGAATAGTAAAGGAGTTCCTAAATTAAAAGAGGATAATTTAATTTATGGAGATTTAATAATTAAATTTAATATAGAATTTCCAGATAATATAAATAATAATAAGATTAAATTATTAAAGACTATTTTAGATGTTAAAGATGAGGATATAGATGAAGATTCAGATATAAATAATATTGAATATTATGAACATAGTGAAGAAAATATGGAAAATATGGATGAACATATTCAGGAAAATATACAATGCGCTCAACAATAAATTTGAAATATAATTAAATTTTTTAATTATTAAATAAAAAAAAAATGGATGATATCAAAGAAATTGTTAAATTACAAAATATTGATTTATTACAGAAGATAGCAGATGATAAATTTACAAATGATGAAGATAAACAAGCTTTTATAAATAAATATAATAAAACTAATTATAGAAATTTCAAAATAAAAAGTGATCCAAATATACTAGATGGATATCTTAAAATAAGTAATTGCGTTTTAAAGACTAAATAATAATATAACTAATAATGGTGATTACAACCATAATTCTCTAATTTTAAATTAGAAAATTTAAATAGTAATAAATAGAATAATTCTTATTTTTTATGTATTTTAAATACTTTAAAGAATTTATTCTAATGTGTAATATAAGAATAAACTATAAAATAAAAATAAGTTAAAGTAATTTGCTGAAATATTGCATATTAAGATATTTTTATTATTATAGTGTATATAGATAATTTTTCATTAGGGACTGAAAGATAAATAATTCTAATAAATGGGAGGGTTTAAAGTATTTGGGTTTTTTTTAATATATTAAGATATCGTGTCCGAGTGGTTAAGGAGATAGACTTGAAATCTATTGGGTTTTACCCGCGCAGGTTCGAATCCTGCCGATATCGAAATTTAATAATAATATATAATATAATATATATTATTAATAAAATGGAGGGATTTACAACTTATATGAAAATTAGTAACAATATAACTGCTAACCCAATTGAAAGTGATTTTAAGTTTGAATATTTTGATTCATGTAAAAATAATAATACAAGTTTAGGAAGTAATACTCAAATAATGGATAGTTGTAAGAATCCAAATGAAATTAATATGAATAATATAGATGAAGATAAATTATGTAATAGTTTATGGAATAATAATACAAAAAGAAAAATGATAGTTGATACAGGATATAAAAAAAATGTAGAAGATTTTATTATTAATGATAATCCGTTTAAAGATACAGAATCTAAAATATTAAATAATTTAAGTTTAGAAACTTCTTTAGATACAGTTGATGTTAGTGGATTTAATAGAATAAATACTAATACTAGATACCCTGTAAAAAATAGTAATAATAGAAATAATAGAAATAATAGTAATAATAATAGAAATAATAGTAATAATAATAGAAATAAAACTATTTAATAATTATATAATAATTTAATATAATACAATATGAACGGATTAAAAAATATAGATCATGGAGTATATCCTATTGAGGATATTAATTATATAAGTTATATATGTACTGATGTTAAAAAGAAAACATATAAAGTAGATAAAACAGTTCCAAAAGAAAATGATAGATTATCGCATATTGATATATTTTATAAATATAATACAATGATAGAAGTAACTACACCTGAAATGGTAATACCATTTGGAATAGATAAGGGTAATGGATTTCAGATGAAATTACAATTTACGAATTATAAAAATGATGCAAATATGAAAAGTTTTTATGATTTTATAAGTAATTTAGAATTTCAACAGATGCAATATATTGGATTAGATGAAGATGATATAGATTTATATAGTTCTCAAATATATCAAGATAAACAAAATAAATATGATCCATTATTAACAGTTAAAATACCATTTATTAAGAATAAATTTAATGTAGATATATATCATGATGAATATACATTAAATGTATTAAATATAAATAAATTTTCTAAAGTGAAATGTGATATTTATATAGATAAAATATGGAAATATAATGAAAAATATATATGTAAGTGGAAAGTTAAAAAAATATATGTTTTATAATTTTGCGTTATAAAAAAAATATATTTTTTTAATTTTAAATATAATGGATGAAGAAATAATTAAGTATAATAATATAGATGTTGATAATATTGAATTATCAGATCCAAAAAAAATAGGAAATATATATTATAGTCATATAAGTTATAATGATAAACCGTTCTTTTTACAAACATCTCGAATGAAAAATACAATAAATATTAAAGATTTAGATCTAAAAAAACCATTTGATTTAAAATTTGAGTTAGATAATTCAGATATGTATAATTGTTTTAATAAATTAGATAATAATAATATAAATAAAGTATCTGAAAATAGTTCAGAATGGTTTGGTAAAAATATAAACATTGAAAATTCTGAGAATATGTATAGAAAAATAACTAAACCATTAATTAAAAATAAAAAAACTAATATTAATTTTAAAGTACCTATTATTAATGAAGAAGTATTATGTAAAATATATAATCAAGAACAAATAGATATACAAATTGATGATATTTTAAAAGGTCAAGAATGTATATTAATTGTACATATAAGGGGTATTAAATTTTTTAAATCATATTATATATGTGATTATTATATTACTCATATAAAGACATTTACAAAATTAAAATATGTTATACCAGAAAAATGTTTAATTGAAGATATAAATCCAAAAAATGATTATGAAATAATAGATGAAGAAGTTTTAATTGAGGAAAAAAAAAGAGAAAAATTAATAGAACAAAAAAAAATAGAAGAAGAAAAAAAGAAAATTATAGAAAATAAAAAATTAGAATTAGAAAATTTAAAAAATCAAATGAAATTATTAACAGATGAAATTAATATGAATTAAATTCATTATTTTTTTTTTATATTTAATCTTTTATTAATATTTTTTTTATTTTATATATATATAATATAAATGAATAATATAGATTGCGATCAAATAATATTATTTGGACTTGTAGCGATTTTTGCTATTTATGTTTATAGAAATGTATTAGACCCAAGTCAACAGGGTTTCATGACAGGAAGTCAAAATACCCAAAATTTTAGAGTAGGAGGACAAAATCCTCCAAATAATGCAAATGTTAACGCAAATGCTAATAATAATACAGGAGTAAATAATGCTACTAATGGAATGATTGCTGAAATTAATAATAGATTAAATAATATGAATAATCAAAATTCTGGAATTAATCAACAAATTCAACAAGCATTAGGAAATATGAATAATGCTGCAAATCGTGCTGAAAATTCAGCAAATGCTGCGAGGGCA
>TARA_B100001115_G_scaffold138142_1_pt1 | contig 13562 bp, 13 predicted proteins | sample TARA_B100001115 | Tara Oceans TARA_B100001115 (sample SAMEA2622652) | marine metagenome | biome: marine biome (ENVO:00000447); feature: surface water layer (ENVO:00002042); material: "saline water (ENVO:00002010), including plankton (ENVO:xxxxxxxx)" | depth 5 m | reverse complement strand
CTTTGTTTCCAAAATGCACCGCGAATCAGGCAAGTAACTAAATATGTTAAACAACCAATTCCTGCGATTAGTGTTTCATAATTTATTTCCATGTGTAATCTTCGCACAAGATACACATTATTCTTTCTTATATTTTGAAAACAAAAATTCTGGAATGAAAACCCCTTTCCAACTTGCCCGTTTTAGATTTTCTTTTTCAGTGAAAAATGATCTTGCATAAATAGATATTAAATCGATAATTACTACTGTAATAAATATAATTATGAGATAGGCAATTACTTTATCATATTGTAAAAATTTCAAGTATAAATTAATGTAATAACCAATTCCACCAGCTCCGACAATACCAATTACAGTGCCATGTCTGACATTATATTCAAACATAAATATCAGGTGAGATATTAAATTGTTTGCAGATTCAGGAATAACTACACCTATAGATTTTTCAATCTTATTCAGGCGCATCGCATCAGCTGCATCTAATGGATCTCTGGAAATACCTTCAAATGCTTCATATTGTAATTTTCCTAAATACCCAATTGTGTAAAAAGTCATTGCCAGAGTTCCAGAGACAGGTCCAAGTCCAATTAGGATTACGAATAATATAGCCCAAATAATGCTAGGTAATGTTCTGAATGAAGCCAATAAAATACGTGCGGGATAAGATATCCAAAAAGGATTTAAATTTGTAGCTGCTAATAGAGAAATTGGTAAAGACAAAAACATACCAAAAATAGTAGCAACAAATGCTATTTTTAGTGTCTCGGTCATCCCAATCCAAGCCGTAGAACATTTAAATTCAAAAAAAGATGATTCGGTGCAAATAGGGTATGCTTGTGGTTCAATAACTTTCCAGTTAGGTGGCCAGAGTGATTCGTAAAAAAAGATCGATAAGTTATCAAGTGAGTTTTCCAAAGAGCCCCAATCCCCATCAACTAGATTCGAAAAAACAGACCAAGTAATAATAATAACTAACAATAAAATTGATAAATTTCTGAATATTCTAAAATAATAATTATCTAACAATTTCACTATTTATCTCCCCCCTTAAGAAACATAGAATCATTATCTGGCGGAAGTTCTAACAATTTTCCATCTGATATTACAAACAATCTATCACTCATTTGCTTGGCTCTTTCTAAATCATGTTCGACTATAATTATTGAAGCTTTTGAATTAGAAATATAATTTAGTACTTGGTTTTGGACTACAGATTTTGTTGTTTCATCCAATTCACTAAGAAATTCATCGGCTAGAATTAATTTTGGTTTTTGAGCTAATGTTCTGGCAGTTGCCACTCTTCTTCTTTCTCCACCAGATAGTTTTCTAACAATCTTGTACTTATATTCTGAGATTCCTAGTCCTTCGATTGCAGTAAATGCAGATTCTTTTGCATCATTGGAAAAAAATGGATGCCAAAACGATTTATATCTTGCGTTTGCTCCAAGCATAACATTATGCATTACTGTAGCGTGTCTGACCAATCCTAAATTTTGTGGGATATATCCTAATTCGCCCCGTTTAATATTTGATATATCTGTACCTAATTTTGTATAATTTAGAACTTGTAAATGTCCAGAAATTGGTTTTATAAGCCCTGCTACCGTCTTTAAAAATGTAGTCTTTCCTATTCCTGATTTCCCAGTCAAAACTATTATCTCACCAGGATAAACTGAAAAATCCTCTAATTCAAATAAAGGTTTTTTTGAATCGTATCCTATGACTACGTTTTTAGCGGAGATTATTGGTAAAATAATCTTATTTGACTCGTCTTCAATAATCATTCCCCCCAAAAATATGTAAGTAGATTATTATGAAGACAATTCTATATATCGTATTTATCATTCCAGTATGCTGTTATTCCAGGTACGTTAGATATTGAATCTGAATAACTTCCCATATGCTCTTGAGTATTAACTGCTATTAATCCGCCGGTATTCAATACCTCCTCTAGAATTGAGTCACCACACATATTCTGAGATATTGTATCGTCTACTTCATTGTTATATTGATCCCAGCAATATCCACCAGCTTCATCCAACCACATCTCTCCATTTAAGTCCATTAATGCATTTAAGATAGCGGCTCTAGTGTACATATCCATTTTATCAGGATTATACATTACTGGATGGCTTGGAGCTTTGCCGAACAAGGGTAAAGCTACATATCCAGATTCTCCATTTTCGTCTTTGAGACACCAATTTCGGTTTCTGTCTTCACAATAAAAATCATGAGTGCTGTCTGCTATGAAAGCAACATCACCTCTGCCTTCCGAGAGGCAGCGCAATGCCCCCTCATAGCTGTAGTAAAGGTCTCCAGATTCTGGAATCGAGGCGTCTTCGTTAAAGAAATTAAAAATTGTAGCCCTTAATGAATCTACATCATTAGGATCTCCAATTACTTCTGCGTATCCATTACCTATCAAATATCCCATTGGAAGTAGCATTCCAGCAGACTTTAACCACCCAGTATGACAAGATGTTTTTCCCCTCATTAATTCAAAAGGATCTGTGGATTCGTCATCATCCAAATAAGCTTGAGCAATATCACTATCTGCATTAACATATGCTTGAGCGCCGTACCAAGACCTACCATCTGGCTTCAAATCAGCGGCTAATGCGGATAAACCATATTCTTTCCATCCAACCCATGCTGCACCTCCATCCATGAAACCGATGTCTGCATTTCCAAATCTTAGTGCTTCGATTATTGCACCTTCAGACGAAACATCATATAATTCAACTGTAACGTTAAGCATCATAGAAAGCCTGTCTGCTAATAGTTGAGGGTTAGCATCAATATTCTCATAAGTATCTTTAACCTCATATGCGATTACAATTGGATCTTTTAATGGGGTCACGGATGTATTTACAGCATACTTACCACCGTAATATGCTTGAATTCCAGGTACGTTACGGATAGCTAATGAATATGTGCCAAGATGATCTTGTGCACCTCCAACATCCCTAATTCCCATCGGTGAATTAATAATATCATCAAGTATTTCTTCGCCTACAGGATCATCTACCATTTCGACTAAGATTTTTCTTACCATGTCTGCTTTGTTAGAATCCATAAATTCTGGGTTGTACATTATGGGGTGGCCTGGTGCTTGGCCAAACAAAGGTAATTCAACATAATCACTTTCTTCAAGGCACCAATCAGCAGCATTGTCGCCGTGTCTTAAACATTCATAATTTAGTGTAGTGTCTGCAACAAATGCTATGTCACCAGCACCTTCGGATAAACAACGTAATGCGCCTTTGTAACTATAATATGGATCTCCAACGTCAGGGATAGATACGCCTTCATTGAAATATGATGTAATGGTGTTACGCATTGACTCTACTGTATTAGGATCGCCAATTACATTAGCGTAACCCTCACCGATTAGATATCCCATAGGTATCAACATTCCAGCTGACTTTAACCATCCAGTATGACAAGATGTTTTTCCTTGGAAAAGCGTGAATGGGTCTGTTGACTCATCTCCATCTAAATGAGCCGCGGCCATATCGCTATCTGCATGAACTATGGCCCTTGCTCCATAAAAAGTTCGATTGTCCCATTTTGTCTCTGATGCTAATACGTCTAAATCATATTGTTGCCAACCAATCCAGGCTGCGCCACCATCTAGAAAAGCGATATCGGCGTTTCCAAATCTCAATGCTTCAATTGCTGAGCCTTCAGAACTAATTGGGTAAAGTGTAACTGTTGCATTGAGTTTTTCTTCAAGATAGTCTGCTAACTTTTGTGGATTGTCGTCAATATTCTCATAAGTATCTCTAACTGAGTAAGCCACTACTAAACTATCTATTTGATAAAAATCAGATGTTGTGGTATTTTCTTGTGTTTGTGTGTTTGTTTCAGTATTATTATCGGTGTTATTCTCATTACTATCGTCACCATCTCCTAAGCACCCAGATAATGATGCAAGCATCATAAATCCTACCATAAATACTGCTTTCATAGATTTGTTCCATTGTCTACCCATATGTTTCACTTAATTAGGCCAATCACTAGGCTGATATAAAGATTAGGCGTGCCTAAAAAAACAAAAATAGTCTTGTGGTGTCAGATACCCTGTCGGAGATGCTATTTTCAAAGATATTGGATTGGAAAAAACAATCAATGCTTATTATTCCAATTTGTGCTTTAGTATCGTTAATTATTATATCAGATCTAGAAAAAATTCGAATATTGGCTAGGGAATTAAGTTTTGAAATTATTGGTATGATAATTTTGATTTCTTTTATCAGGCCTTTTCTCGGAGGATTGCGTTCGTCATATGCATATTCACCAATAAACTACCTTAGTGTAAATGATGCCACGAAAGGATATGTTCTCTCTTCGTTTGGCTCAATATTTCTACCTTCTGCAATAGGTGGGGATATATTCAGGATTGAGCATATGAAAAATTGTACTCAAAGTACTCGGAAAGAAGCTTTATTAGTGGCAGCATTAGAGAGATTTGTGGGTTTTCTTTGTCTTTTTATTCTAGTATTAATGATTTCTTTTCTTGATCTACCTTACTCAGTTTCGACAAGTTTTATTATTTATTCTATGGTGGTTGTTATAGTTATTATTACGTTAATAATTGTTGTTTTTGTTATGAATAACAAGGAATCAATCTTTGTTAAAGCAATTGAATATTTAAAGAAATACTCTACAAAAAAACTATTGGTTGGTATTTTTTTATATTCATTATTATTTCAATTTATATCTCTATCAGTACCTGTAATTGTAGGATATTCGATAGGTGGAAAAAGTGTTGCAGCCAATATCGCATTAATGACTCCTTTTATAGCTCTATTCTCTACCCTCCCAATATCTATAGGAGGATTAGGGTTGAGAGAAGCAAGTTATGTAGGTCTTGGTACATTAGTTGGAATAGATAGTGAAATTAGCCTTTTAGTAGGGCTTTCACTATCAATATCTATTATAATCTCAGGGCTACCTGGTTTTTTTATACAAAAAGAATTATTTTCTATTAAAGAGAACCTATCCTTCAAAGAAAGAAATTATGAAGAAGTTTAATGGGGAACTATCAATAAGGGGAAATTGGAATGCGATTTGAAAAAATGAATCTAGATATTATTATTCCAATTTATAATGATGAAGAAATAATTAACGTACTATGTGAAACAATATTTTTAGAATTAGAAAATTTATTTCAATCAGTTAGATTGATTCTTGTTGATGATGGTTCAAATGATGATAGCTACGTTAAAGCTATGGAAATAAGAAAAAACCTGTCAAAAATAGAGGTGATAAGACTAGCGGGAAATTTTGGTCAACATAGAGCAATTCTAGCGGGTATTAGAGCAAGTAGTGCAGAATTTGTCGCTGTAATGGATTCCGACCTTCAAGATCGGCCCGAACACATTCCTATATTAATTGAAAAAATGTTAGAAGAGGATACTCCTATGGTCATCGCAAGAAGAAAGAATCGTATAGATTCAAAATGGAAAAAGTTCTCTAGTAAAACATTCGGATATATCTCTAATAAACTTGTTCCATTCAAAGTTGACCCTAATTTAGGGGCTTTTAGAGTGATGAGGAAAAGTGTTGTAAAGCAAGTATGTGATGTTCGAGAAAATACGGGTACTCCATTTTCCCTGTTATATTCCTTAGGGGTCCCATATAGTGTAGTTGATTTAGATAGAGATGCAAGAATTGGGGGTATGTCTGGATATACATTCCGAAAATCAATCAAATTGGCCAGTGATAGAATTCTAACATATTCAAAACAGCCAATAAGATTGGCAATTTTCCTAGGAATATTATTCGGAATATTCTCAATAGGAATTGCAATTTATTCGATTATTAATTTTGGTTTACAAGATCGTGTGTATCCTGGTTGGACATCAATTGTTTTTGTAACCTCATTTTTTGGTGGTTTAAATTTACTATTTCTTGGAATTATTGGCGAATACATAGGACGAATATATGTTGAAACAAGAGGAGTTCCAAATTACATGATTCAAGATTCAACAATAGAGGATGATTTTTAAAATCTCCCAAATATGTGATCTATTGTAGATTTACCTAAAGTGGCTATTGTATCAATTATTGACACATGGTGTGTAAACTCATACTCCGATTGTTTGTATTCTTTATATGGGCCATATTCCATCCATTTTAAATTTATATTGAGATTATCAAATTCGTCATTAATATAATTTTTAGCAGCAGGAGCACTAAGATAAGTAGTTGCTTTAACTTTTTCACATAATTGTATTAGTCTATCTACTCTATCTCCATTAATAACAAATTCTGAAGAATTTCGAAATTTCGTATTTATGTCTAAATATTTACTAATTCTACGTATTATAGTCTGGTTGAATTCTGATAAGGAAGATATTTTGGTATTATAAAATACAGGTGATAAAATATCCATCACGTCTTCAATGTAGGGATGTTTGGAATATGTTCGTCTTATTGTCTCCAAGTGATTGTGTCTCCATTGGCCTTCTGGTAAAATTACTTCCTGAATTTTTTTACCTCTATTTGAACCAACTGGAATTGTCAACCATTTAAGCCCGTGGGGTGTTAAAATTTGATTTCTAGACCTCCAATCCCTCTTTGTAAAATCTACAGTATCATAAAAAATGAATATATCAACGCTAGCGATAAGATGGAAATATCCTTTCCATGGTATGTAATTAGACTGAGATATTGCACAAACTGTCATTGGTTATCCCCCGAAATTGTACTGGTGTCTTGAAATAATTTGGCAGCGTTAGATGCTTCATTTAAAACTCTGGCTGGATCTGTTCCAAAAACTTGTACATATCCTATCTCTCTAAAGTTATTTCCAGAAGGTAGCCCATCTCCCTCTTTAAACCATAAATCCCATGAGTATTTATCACTCATTTGGCCGTACTTAGAAATGGTTCCCAATCTATTAATAATCAATTTATGGGCGGCATTAGTCTTTCCAGTTGGTCTAATTGGTATTATAGGTTTTATACCAAGGGATATTTCAATTGCCAATTTATACATATCAATACCCCAATAATTCCCACATATCTCAGGTAAATACGTTCCCCCCATTCTTGATGTTACTTCAATAATCTGTGGTCCTTCATCTGTTAAAATCAAATCTACATTACAAATTGTATTGTTTATTCCAAGTGAATTAATGGCTTTAGTTATACATTCAGTAACAGGTGATAATAATTCCCTCTCATTGTAATGAGGGCATCCGTGTGCAATTGGAATTCGGTGTGGGGGAGGTGTTGTTAAATCACTATGAAGAATTAGCATAACCACTTTATTATCCAGTACCACAACCTGTGCTCCAAATTCTTCTCCCTCAACCCACTCTTCGATAATAATATTTTTTGACTTACTAAATTTCTGAGCTTCAAGAAATGCAAATTCAATGTCATTGATATTTTCTACCTTATGCACACCACGTGAACCTGAGGAATCCACAGGCTTCAATACACAATGTGACTCTGAATTATTAAAGAAATGTATCACATGCTCAATTTCTTCACAAGTTGAATATTTTGGTGTAGGTACATCATTCTTGAAAAATCTCTCCTTCATCTTGCTTTTATTTAAACAAGCAATACTATTAGTGTGGTTGGTGCCTGAAAGATTTAATTTTTCAACAACCAACCCTATACTTTCCAGACATACATCGGTAGCAGTTGTTATAATTCCATCAATATCAAGTTTTTTGGCAAGTGCTAAAATTTTTTTAGGGACGGAAATGTCGACTTCATGGAAGAAAGATGCAAAAGGTATTCCTGGATAATTACCAGAAATCGAACAAACATGAACCTCTAGATTCATTTCTTTTGCTTTGTTAATAAGTGGTGTTTGATATTTGCCTGCCCCTAGAATCATAATCTTCTTATTCTTTAATTCCATGATAAATCCGCCAACAAAAAAGTCAAAAGTCTGTTATTAGTGGAGAGTACGTGCGTTCGATTCCATTCAATGTTCCATTCCTATCTGGAAGCGAAATCAAGTACATTCATGAAGTCTTCGACAAAAATGAGTTTGCAGGAAATGGTGATTTTACCAAAAAAGTACAAAATATATTAGAGGAAAAATTGTCTGCAAAAAAAGTCTTGCTGACACACAGTTGTACAGGCGCTCTGGAATTAGCTGCTATACTTGCTGGTTTTGGGCCTGGTGATGATGTTATAGTTCCCTCATATACATTTGTAACGAGCGCATCAGCAATTCTAAGAACAGGTGCAAATGTGGTTTTTTGTGAAATTGACCCAAGAACAATGCTAGTAGATATTAGTGATTTAGAAGCAAAAATATCATCGAAAACAAAAGGAATAGTGGTCGTAGATTATGCTGGTAATTCTGTTAATTTTGATGTGATTAATGAAATTTGTGAAAAATATAATTTAATTTGTATTGAAGATGCTGCGCAAGGATTAGGTTCCTCTTGGAAAAATAAACCATTAGGAACGCACACAAGATTCGGAACTATTTCATTCCATCAAACAAAAAATATACATTCTGGTCTGGGCGGATGTATAATTATTAACGATGTGAAAGATATAGAGAGAGCGGAAATAATTTGGGAAAGAGGAACTAATCGGAATGCTTTTTTCAAAGGATTGGTTGATAAGTATAGTTGGCAAGAAATGGGTTCATCCTTTTATCCTAGTGAATTGCAGGCAGCATTCTTATACGCTCAACTGGAAAAAATAGATCAGAATCTAGAAGATAGATTAGAACTATGGAGATATTATGAGAAAGTTTTACACCCTTTGGAAACGAAAGGATATTTTAAAATTCTTAGGGGAAGTAAACTTTGCCAAGGTAACGCACACATGATGGCATTACATTTCAGTGAAATGGAATTTGCAAATAATATTAGGTCTCATTTAAATGAAAATGGAATCCAAGCTGTCATTCACTATGTGCCCTTACATTCTTCTCCAATGGGTAAAAAGTTAGGTTATGACTCTGATGATCTTCCTATTACTGTAAAAAGTTCATCATCATTAATTCGCTTACCACTTCATCTATCTATGAATAAAGAAGATATAGACTATATATATACAACTATTAATTCTTATTTTGCGAAGCTGTGACAACTAATTCAATAATATAACGAAACACAAAAAATAAGATTATACCTAAGATTGGTGAACTTAGAAACATAATCCAATTGCGTAATAATTGATCTGAGATTTCACCTGAAAAAGGTTGACTCCATCCTTTGTCAATAGTAAGACCTGCGCCTTTAATTCCTAAATATACTCCAGATAAAAGAGAAATTAATTCATCATCGGATCGAATTCTAATAATAGGTTGTAAAAAAATTAGTATTAAAAAAATTATGATGCTTCTTATACTGAATCCATTAAAAAGACATAGTAATATCTCGTGTGAAAAAGTAAATGCTAGCAAACAATTTAGTACAATTATTAATTTTTTATTTTCCCAAAAATAATTGTATAACTTTAGACTAAAATAATTATTGTTTACCCCTGAATGTTGGGTTGACATATGTATTGCAAAACATTCTAATTAAAAAATTTAGGTAATCCTAAAAGTAAATATAAAGTCGTAGGTGTATGGTGAGAAAGGAAGAACTCTGTGGAGTTGTACTTGCCGGAGGTTGGGGAACTCGTCTGATGCCTCTAACCACATCTACTAACAAACATCTACTACCTGTTTATGATGAGCCTATGATATGTAAATCTATAGCTACGCTGGTTAGAATGGGAATTAAAGAAATTATGGTTGTTTTAGGTGGATATTCTGGAAATGCTTTTTTTTCATTACTAGGAGATGGACATAGATATGGACTTTCAATTCGGTACGCATATCAAGAAAAAGCTGGAGGTATCGCTGAAGCATTAAGCCTCTGTAGAAATTTTGTTGGTGAAAGAAAAGTTGCCGTAATACTTGGAGATAATGTTTTTGAAAAGTCGTTAAAAAAATTTAGTGATGCATTTATTTCTGAAAAAAATTATGAATGTTATTTGTTCCTTAAACCTGTAAAAAACCCTGAATCATTTGGGATTGCATGGATAAATCAAAAGGGTGAAATTATAAACATGAAGGAAAAACCGGAACATCCAGATTCTAATTTAGCAATTACAGGATTATACCTTTATTCGTCAACTGTATTCGAAATGATTGATAAAATATTAGATACTATTGGATACTCTAAAAGAGGGGAGTTGGAAATAACTGACATAAATCGGATGTATATGGAGAAAGGACTAGCAAATGGATGCTACTTTGAATGCCATTGGGCTGATTGTGGAACAAAAGATTCTCTTTTGGAAACCTCTATCTTAATGAGAGAATGGAATCAAGGAAAATGGTTATTACCGGTTGGTGAATAAAATCAAAGTCCTTGTTACGGGTGGTTGTGGGTTTATTGGGAGTCATGTGATTCACAAATTACTAGATTATGATAGTTATAAAAAAATTGTTAATTTAGATTTACTAACATACTCTGGACATCCAGAAAATTGTGGAGATATAACTGATAAGAGATATAAATTTGTTTATGGCTCTATTAACAATAAGGGTTTGTTAACCAAAATTATAGAAGAAGAAGATATTGATGTTATCTTTCATCTGGCGGCCGAAAGCCATGTAGATCGTTCAATAGACTCAATCGAGCCATTTATTTCAACAAATATAGATGGAACAAGATGTATTCTTGAAGTGATTGTTGAAATGAATAATAATCATAAAAATATTAAACTAATTCATATTTCAACAGATGAAGTATATGGTTCACTAAATAAAGATGATAAGCCTTTCAATGAAAATAGTCAGATTTCTCCCAGGAATCCTTATGCAGCAACTAAAGCAGCCTCAGATCACCTAGTACTATCTTTTGTTAATACATTTAACATCGATGCGGTTATTACTAGATGTTCGAATAATTATGGACCAAGACAGTTTCCTGAAAAACTTATACCATTAATGATTATGAAGATGATGAATGATGAAAATCTACCAATATATGGAGATGGAAAACAAATTAGAGATTGGATACATGTTGAGGACCATGTTGATGGGATAATTGCAGTGTGGGAAGCATTGGATAAAGGAATCGTATCCCCTGGAGAAGTGATTAACTTCGGGGGAGATAATGAAAAAACTAATCTTGAAATTGTAGATAAAATTTTACAACTTTTTGGAAATACGGAATCCAAAATTGAACATATTAAAGATAGATTAGGACACGATAGAAGATATGCCATAGATAGTAACAAAGCCAAAAATATATTGAGATGGTATCCAAAAATAAAATGGGAGGACGGTCTTAGAAATACACTAAAGTGGTATATAGATAATACCGACTGGGCAAAATCTATCACAAGTGGTGAATATAGAAATTGGATTAATAAACATTACAATTAAAAACTATAATCAAATTTTTTGATTATTATATTTTTTTGTGGTAAAATAAAAAATTAATATTAAAAGAATGAGGACATATGTGTAGATCACATCAGTCGATTTTATTTCAGAAATTTCATTTAAAGATTCTGATTCTGTAGTATCATCAATTACAATGTTACTTTCGTGGTTAGAATAGAAGAATTGAGAGTCACTATTTAAGTCCAATTGAATTTGATTGGTAGTTAGACTAATTATTATAAGAGAGAGTAGTAGAATTATAATAGATTTTTTTAATTTCATATAATCACCAAAGATTTCGGTGGATGGTTGACTAGCGTCAATCTAGTCAACCATCCCCCCATTATTTCTCTAGTAATATTAAAACTTAAGCTCCGTAAGTTCCAATATCCTCTGCGGTGATACCATAGTAATTCCATGCTGGTTGTAACCATGCTGTAACATCATAAGATGTTCCTAATTGTGTTGAATCTGTTAAATCCAATACATCATTCATTAGGCCAGCAGCGTGATTAGCATAATATGCATCAGTAGAAAACCCTGTTTCGCAAGCTGTTTGATCTAGTCCAGCAGCAACATGATGGGTTTTACTATTGTAACATCCTGTAAAGGTTGTAGGACCCATTGCAAAGTCTTCATAATATGCATATCCATCACAATCTGATGAATCTCCTGCATGATAATCATCAGAGTGCCCAACATATACGTAAGTTTCACTTACAGAGTTGTAACATGCGTCTGTGTAGTCACCAACATATGCTTCAATTGTTTTCCAGAATGCATAACCTTCAGCTTGGTATTTTTCTCCGTTATCAGCATCATTCATTTTTGATGTGTATTTCAATACTGCCTGAGAATAAGCTATTATGACATTCTTAACAACAATATCTGCCGCATCAGTGTAACCTGTTGAATCTTCAGCTTGTAGAGCAGCTAATCCGTCAATCATTGCTTGTTGAATAGCATATGTTGTTTCTGCCATACCATCTGTGTGTTCAGTACCGTAATCAGCTCCTCTTTTGTTGAGGGTTGCTACTGGTCCGCAAGCCACGTTCTCGTCAGGACCATGGAAGAATGCCCATCCTTCGTCCCAGTTATGAGGTGCTCCAGTATCGTTGTCAACATTTCCATCATTAGCTTTGGCTATTGCAGAACCTAATTCGTGAATTGTGTATGCCACCATTCCTAAGTTAGCTGTTAATTTAGCAATACCTTGGTATCTTACAGTATCAGAAGCTCCTTCGAAATCTCCAGTACCTTCTAATGCATCCATGATTAGTGAGTTAACCCACCCGTCTACTCCGTAATATGTATCATAATTGTGTGCTTTACCAGATGCTGAAGCAAAAGCTGCTAGAGTTCTGTATGATCCGTCAGATTTCTGAGCATTTTTACCGTTCATGTATACTCCTTTAGCTGCTGTCCATTGTCCATCGTTAGCATAAGCTTTGATATCGCACATGTCAGCCATCAAAGACCTGTGGTTGTCAACATTGGAAGCGTAGGTGTATCCACCATCTTCTGCATCCATTGTGCTTGGTGCTGATCCTCCACTGGATGAAGAATCACTGCTGTCACTGCTGTCACTGCTGTCACTGCTGTCGCTAGTGTCACTATCACTGCTGTCACTGCTATCACTGGTGCTCGTGTCACTAGTACTTGTGTCACTAGTACTTGTATCACTGGTGCTTGTGTCACTAGTGCTTGTATCACTGGTGCTTGTATCACTGGTGCTTGTGTCGTTTGTTGTAGTTGTTGTATCATTTGTAGTTGTTGTATTATCTGCTGTTGTATCATCAGTAGAATCTCCAGTACAACCTGCAAATGCCCCACAAACTATCAAAATCGCCATCAATAATCCGTTTTTCATTTTTGTTTCCATATTATAGCCTCCTTTTAGGTGCTCCTAAACTTTGCTGCTTAACCAGACGTATATATATTTTAGTCATTCCTAAACTAACAAAAGTGAAAAACTCAAATAGTTACGAGTAATTACACGAGTTGGTTAATTCGAGGTGAAAATGATAAATTTTGATGTGATAAATTGAAAAAAAGGGAAGGCGCAACTAAACATTACTGTATAGCGATAATAGTAATATCAATATTCTCACTCGTAATGAGATTTAGAGGTTTAGATACGGAATCATTTTGGTTAGATGAGTTAACCTCTCTTGACGCAATCAGTCAAG
>TARA_B100001115_G_scaffold85633_1_pt1 | contig 14063 bp, 14 predicted proteins | sample TARA_B100001115 | Tara Oceans TARA_B100001115 (sample SAMEA2622652) | marine metagenome | biome: marine biome (ENVO:00000447); feature: surface water layer (ENVO:00002042); material: "saline water (ENVO:00002010), including plankton (ENVO:xxxxxxxx)" | depth 5 m | reverse complement strand
ATAAAAAACCTTTAATTAACTAAAATTTTATTTAACCAAGTCATTGCATAGTTTTAATGATTCTTCTTCATTTAAACCTTCGCACATAATTACAGTATTCTCATAAATTAAATAGTATAGATATTTTGCTTTAGCAGAGCCTGGTCCAGATCCTGCACCTCTTCTGTTAACTCTCCTATCAGAATTCCCTTCTTTCCAAGTTACATCTCTTGTCGCAAGTATTGCATTTTCTCCAATAACTTCTTCAACGATTTTTCTTGAACTTAATGCAGATTCGTGATCTTTATAGAATCTTAATTCATAATCTCTTGGGTTATTAAGAGTATCCTTGTGCCATCCATAATGAGCTGACAATGCTCCATTTAATTCTGAAACATCATATTTCTTGACTTCTTTAAAACCTTTAGTTTCAAAATAATCTAAATTTAAAATCTTTCCTGAATTCGAAAATTGATCAATATTTTTTATGTTTGCATCTTCATTTTGACATGAAATCGTAAAAATTATTAATAATGTAAATAAAAGTACCTGTTTAAAAACTTTTTTCATATTTTTCCATTATTTTGATTGTTGTTATACAAATTGAAATGGCTAAAAATAAATAAATTAAACTCTTTGTAGAATAGTAGTTATTTACTGGAAGTTGTAAAAAGAATTTTGGAATTGATCCTAATATTAACCCGTAAAAAAAAATTGTTAAGTTAGTATTTAAATAATTGATAATCCTTGATATCAAAGTCACTGAGATCATTAACCCTACAATCCCTCCAAATGAAAATATAATCAAAAATGAAAAGTCAAAATTACTAATTGCACTTATTACTTTTTCATATGAACCAATAACAACAAGAATTAAAGAGCCACTAATCCCGGGAATAATCATAAATGTCATTGCGAGAATTCCAGAAATTAAAATAACAAAGAAATTTGCATTTTCAATGAAATTTTCTGGTACTAAATAAATAAAAGAACTAATCAAAATGCCAGAAAAAAAGAATATTATGTAGTTTCTTTGTTTTTCAATTTTTTTTAAATTTCGAGTTATAAATATTATTATGAACAAGGAAATGAAAATAATAGTTTCTGCCTTATAGAAATCAAAAAGGTATTCTGCAATTCTAGAAAAAGTAAAAATTGAAAAAATTATTCCGAAAAGTAATGGTAATGTAAATTGTATATTTAAATTCTTAGGATCAATTTTTTTTAGTTTATAAATCGAATTTATTAAATAATTAATTGGTCTAAGCAAATCAAAATATTTTCCAAAAATCATTAATATTGTACTTCCACTTATTGCAGGAAATAAATCAGAAAAACCAACAAGAATTCCTAAAAAAAAGTTTCTTACAAATAATTTTATTTTATTCAATTCCTGTTTCCTCTATTTCATTGTAAGGTAAAACAAAGCCCGCATTAGAAAATGCATCTTCTAAATTGCTCATTACTTGTGAGAGTTCTAGTATAGCTTTTTCTGGAATTTTACAATTTTCATTTATACCTAAACAGTAATTGTCATAATCTTTCTGAATAATATTTAACTTTTCACATGAATCTTGAATAGTATTTTGGTAGATTTCATTCCATTTTGTAATTCTCCTAGAATAACACCCCTTTTCCCAGTTAATTGCTCTCCATTGCGCAGGTCCTTGAGCATTTTTCATATTTATAATTCCAGTTCTTATCCAGCTATATTGCCATGCTTCAACATCAATATCTCCACTAAATTCTCTTTCATTTCTATTTTTTAAAGTTGTTTCTAAGTTATTTTTTGCAGTGCTAATAATTTGATTACCAAATAAAATGTAAATTATTAAAATCACTATTATTGTTAATAGAAAAACCTGCACATTAGAAGGATTTCTTTTTAATTTATAAAAATTTTTTAAAAGTAAATTTCTCATTTTATTAATTTATCTCCTGAACATATTAGTTCATTATTTGTTTAATTAATAAATATTTTTATTAAATTGATATACTTGATTATTAAATTATTTTATAAAGGAAAAATTTAATGCTTGAAAAACAAAACCATCCAATACTTGTAGCTCCAATGCCAACACCTTTTACTAAAGATGACAAGGTTGACTTAAAAGCCATTGAATCTAATTCATTAAAGTGGATAAATACAGATTTATCAGGTTTTGTTATGGGTACTGAAAATGGGGAAGAAACACTTTTAAGCCCTGAAGAAAAAATAAATATTTTTAAGGTAGTTTCAAATACCCTTAAAAATAAAAAGATTTTAATAGCTGGTGTTGACAATCCTTCTATTTCTGGAACTTTAAATGAAAGTGAAAAATATGCTGAGCTTGGTGCAGATTTAATAAGAATAAGGATCCCGAGAAGAAGAAATACTATTGATAGTTATTTTAAGGAAGTTTTAAAAAATATTCCTAAGCCAGCCTTAATCATTCATCAAATGTCTCCAGGAGGCTTTAATTCTTCTATGACAACTGAGGGTGCTGACCCAGATCAAATTGGAAGATTTTGTGATAACGAGAATGTTTTTGGTTATATTGCAAGCCATTTAGTTAGATTTGAAATGATGACAAGAAAATATGTTGCCAAATCTAAGCAATTTTGGGTTCCTAATGCTATGCTTATGCCTACAATGTCACTTGAAGGAGCAAATGGTGGATGTTTTATGCTTGGCAACATAGCTCCTAAAATTTGTAGAAAAATAATAACGCTTTGTTTGGAAAAAAATTTTATCGAAGCAAAAAACTTAAATAATAAATTAGTAAATTTAGATTGGAATATTCTTTCTAGAGGAGCAGCAGGTATCAAATATGCTTTAGATTTGCTCGGCTTTGAAGGTGGTAATCCAAGAAAACCTCAAAATGATTTAACTGAATTTGATAGAAAATCTATTAGTGAGGCTTTAAAAAATTCTGGAATAAAAGAAGTTGAATAGTATGTCGGAATTTAAAAAAATAATTTCAACCTTGAAAAATAATATTTCTGAATTAAATTCATTAATAGATTTTAAAAAATTGAAGATCGAAATTGATGAACTTGAGGAAAAATCTCAATCTCCAGATATATGGAATGATAGAAAAGTTGGTACAGAACTGATGACCTCATTAGCTACAAAGAAATCTTTTTTAGAAAAAGTTAATTATTTAAACTCATCTGTAGAAAGTTATTATCAATTATTACAAGATTCTAATGAAGATGAGATAAAAACTTTAGAAAAAGATTCAATGGAAGAAATAAATAATATTAAAAATGAAATCATTAAACTTGAGACGGAACTTCAATTTTCCGGTGAACATGATCAATATGATGTTTTGATGACTATTAGTGGCGGGGCAGGTGGTGTTGATGCACAAGATTGGGCCTCAATGCTTTTACGAATGTATGTAAGATGGGCTGATAAGAAAAATTTCAAAGCAGAAATTTTAACTTCTTCTCCGGGTGAAGAAGCTGGAATAAAGAGCGCCCTATTAAGAATTACAGGCGAAAAAGTTTTTGGTCTTCTTAAGGGTGAAAAAGGAGTTCACAGGTTAGTTAGATTATCACCTTTTAATTCAGCAAATTTAAGGCATACTAGCTTTGCACTAGTTGAGGTTATTCCTGATTTCCAAAAAACTGTAAATGTTGAAGTAAACAATGATGATTTAAAAATTGAAGCATTTAAAGCAAGTGGAGCTGGAGGTCAAAGTGTGCAAAAAAATTCTTCTGCAATAAGGTTAACTCATAAACCTTCAGGTATTGTAGTATCTGTGCAAAATGAACGTTCCCAATCTCAAAATAAAAATATTGCACTTCAAATTTTAAAGTCTAGATTAGTTGATTTAGAAAATATAAAAAATAAAGAAAAAGAGAATGAATTAAAAGGTGAATTTGTTTCTGCTGAATGGGGGAATCAGGTTAGAAGTTATGTTTTGCATCCATACACATTAGTTAAAGATATTAGATCTGGATTTGAGTTGCCTGACGCACAAAAAGTTCTAGATGGAGATCTAGATCAATTATTATTTGAATTTTTAAAATTTATCAATAAGTCCCAAAATCATAATTAACATATATAATTAAAAATAATAAAAACTATCCCAAAAAATTTATGTTTATAAAAAATAATTATTTAAAATCATTATTATTAATTTCATTAGTAATTTTATCTGTTATTGGTTGTTCCGATTCAAGTTCGGATGAACTTATGACTTCAAATCAAGAAGTTGCTGGTGAAAAGAGTATTGCCCCTTCATTAAAAAGTGGTGATGGTGATTCCAATGAAATAGAAGGTGGAACGCTGAAAAGATTATGGGGTGATCCTCCAACACTTGATCCGCATTTAGTCACAGATACTACTTCTGCAGGACTAGTCGTTGAAATGTTTTCAGGTTTAGTAAGTTTAAACTCTGAATTAGAAATTGTTCCTGATTTAGCTGAAAGCTGGGATGTCGGAGAAGGTGGGACTCAATATACTTTTAATTTAAGAGATAATATTAAATTTTCAGATGGTTCAAGTGTCACTGCAAGAGACTTTCTATATTCCTTTAATAGAGCTGCGAATCCAGATACAGAATCTCCAGTAGCTGAATTGTATCTTGGAGATATAGTTGGTGCACAAGATGTTATTGATGGTAATGCTAGTGAAATAAGTGGAATTAAATTAATTGATGATAAAACAATTCAAATCAATATCGATTCACCAAAAGCTTACTTTTTGGCTAAGCTTACATATCCTACTGCTTATGTTTTAAAAGAATCTAACGTAAATGTTGGAGAGAATTGGACAGATAGTCCAGTTGGAACGGGTCCATTTTCACTGGAAAGGTATGACTTAGGACAAGTCTTAATACTAAAAAGAAATGACAACTACTGGGGAGATCTTGCAAAACTTGATAGGGTAGAATTTAATCTAGCAGGTGGAGTTCCAATGGCAATGTATGAAAATGGTGAAATTGACATTACGGGTGTTGGACTTGCTGATTTAGAACGTGTACAAAACCCTAGTGACCCTCTTAACAGCGATTTAGTAATGGTGCCACCATCATTCACAATTAATTATATTGGTTTTAACGTATCAATGCCTCCATTCGATGATCCGAAATTTAGAATGGCATTGAACTATGCAGTCGATAAACAACTAATTGCATCATCAGTTTATTCTGATTTAGTTAAACCTGCATATGGTATTTTACCTCCAAATTTTCCAGGTTTTTCAAGTGATGTAAAAGGGCTTGAATATGATCCAGATAAGGCAGTAAAATTACTTGAGGAATCAAAGTATGCTGACCCGAATTCTAGACCTCCTATTGTGGTTACTATTCCTGGTACAGGTGGCTCTCCAAGTTTAGATATGGAGGTTGTTGCAGATATGTGGGATAGAATATTAGGAGTTCAAATTGAAATACAGCAAGTAGAATGGGCGACGTATTTGCAAGACTTGCATAGAGAAAGACTTCAAGTATGGGGTGGATCTGGATGGCAAGCAGATTATCCTGATCCACAAGACTTTATTGATATCCTTTTTCACTCTGAAAGTAAGGGTAATCACGGTTTATACAGTAATGGTGAAGTTGATTCTCTGCTAGAAGAAGCAAGAACTGATCAAGATCCATTGTCTAGATTTAGTAAATACAATAAAGCCGAGCAACTCATAATTGATGATGCACCATGGTTACCAATGTGGTTTGATCAAGAAGGTATGGCATTAATTAACTCAAGAGTAAAAGGTTTTGAATTTACACCATTAATTGTGCCAAAGTTAAAAAACGTTTATATTCAAAATTAAAATAATGTAATTTTGATTTTATACGCTATAAAGAGAATATTATGGGTCCCTTTTGTGATGCTAATTATCACTTTAATAGTGTTTATACTTGGGCATTATGGTCCTGGAGATCCAGTCGAGGTAATGCTCGGAAATAATTACACTGAAGAATTAGCTGAATCTATAAGAGAAAAAAAAGGTTTAAATGATCCATTGATTGTGCAGTACGCAAGATATGTTTCAGGATCTATTTCAGGTGATTTTGGAGAAAGCTACAAATATCCTGGAAAAACCGTAATCGAACTCTTATCTCCTAAACTAATAGTTTCAGCAAAATTATTTTTATTGTCAGTATTAATTTCAACTATTTTTGGTATTCCGCTAGGATTTTATGCGGCTATTAAACAAGGCACCCCAACAGACCCTGCAATTGTTTCCTTAACACTTATTCTCTATGCTATGCCAGTTTTTTTAACTGCCCCCTTATTAATAATAATTTTTGCATTAGAGCTTGGCTGGGTACCAGTTTCTGGCTGGGGAGGAATATTTGATAAAAGAGCTATATTACCTGCTATAACTGTTGGCTTGCCAGGCATTGCTGTTATCGCAAGGCTAATGAGGGCAAGCACTCTTGATGTTATTGGTCAAGAGTTTATTACATTTGCAAAGGCCAAAGGTGTTGATAGATTTTCTATAAATTTTAAACACGTTGGAAGAAATGCAATATTACCTGTTGTAACGGTATTAGGACTTTCCTTTTCTGGAATGTTAGGAGGTGCACTAATTGTAGAGTTAATATTTGGAATACCAGGAGTTGCTAGATTTGCTCTTGATGCTATTTTTTCAAGAGACTATCCAATAATCATGGCTTTGACATTAATCGGAACAGCTTCTTTGGTAGTAGCAAATTTAATTGTTGATATATTGTACGTATTTTTAGACCCGAGAATTAAATATACAAATGAAAATTAATAAAGAATCAAAAAATTTTTCTTCATCACCTTTCAAAGAAGGAATGAAATCTTTATTGAATAAAAAGGTTGCGCTGTCTGTAATCATTATTTTAAGTGTCGTTTACTTGTTGGGTATTTTTTCTCCTTTATTAGCTCCATATTCATATTCCGAAACCAATTTATTAAATACACAAAGTAGCCCATCTTGGGATCATATTTTTGGAACAGATAGGCTTGGAAGAGACATTTTTACTAGGATAATATGGGGCATTCAGACAACAGTAATTATTACGTTAGTAGGTCTAATAACTGGCAGTTTAATACTTGGTGTTAGCCTTGGTCTTATCGCTGGATATTTTAGAGGAAGGGTTGATTCATTTATAACAAGGGTAGGAGAAATACTTGCTGCGTTTCCAGATATTTTGTTAATAATAATTCTTGCTGCTACTTTACGTCCAAGAATTGTTGATTTTGCAAGAAAATTTGAAGATTCTACAGGAATAAATGGAGTAGTTTCAAGTGGAATTGTAGATTTCGCTGTAATAGGGATTGCATTGCTTCCTTTAAGTTGGTTTGGAATGATGAGATTAGTCAGGGGGCAAGTTCTTTCTGTAAGCCAGAGAGAATATGTTCAAGCAGCTAAAATTGCCGGAGCTTCAAATGCAAGAATATTATTTAGGCATATACTACCAAATGTAATTGGGCCAATAATTGTTTCAGCAAGCTTTGGTTTGGGTGCTGTTGCAGGAACAGAAGTTTTCCTAAGTTTTCTTGGTTTAGGAGTTCAGCCACCTCACCCAAGTTTAGGTATTATGATTGCTGATGTCTCAGGTAGGGGCTCTTCAAGTGTTTCAGTTTTAGTTAATCATCCAGAACAAATTCTTGCACCAGTTGCTGTTGTATGGATATTAATTTTTTGTTGGAATTTACTTGGTGATGCATTAACTGATATATTCAATCCAAGATCAAAGTAAGAAATGAGTACTTTTAAATTCAGCAAATATAATTCTAGGCGTTCTGATGTATTAGGATTAAATGGATCTGTTGCAACTAGCCACCCATTGGCAGCAAATGCAGGACTAGATATTTTAAAAAAAGGTGGCAATGCTGTTGATGCAGCAATAACTGCAGCAGCAGTTTTAAATGTAGTTGAGCCAATGTCTACTGGCATCGGCGGAGATGTTTTTTCATTGATATATTTAAATAATGGATCTAAAGTAATTGCTTTAAACGGGAGTGGAAGATCTGGATCCAAAGTAAATTATGATTATTTTATTGAAAATAATTTTGATCAAATTCCATCTGAAGGCCCAAACTCTGGATTGTCAGTAAGTATTCCTGGGGCAGTAGATGCATGGGAAGAATTATCAAAAAATTATGGAAACTTTTCTCTAGATACTCTCCTTTTGCCTGCTATAGATTTAGCAAATAATGGATTTCCAGTTTCTGAAATAATAGCTGATTATTGGAATAAATCAGAAAAAAAATTATCAATAAATGATGATTGTGATTTTTTGATAAACAACAAATCTCCTCAATTTGGAGATACCTTTAAAAATAGAAATTTAGGAAAAATTTTAAAAGGAATAGCTGATAATGGAAAAAACTTTTTTTATCAAGGTGAGGTTCCTAAAAACATTACTTCATACTTAGACAAATTTAATGGGGTTCTTACTGAAGAGGATTTTTATAATCATAGGTCAGAATGGGTTGAGCCTATTTCTATAAATTACAAAGGCTACGATGTTTGGGAATGTCCGCCTAATGGTCAAGGTATTGCAGCACTTATCGCTTTAAATATTTACGAAAATTTTAATGATTTAGATAATGAATATTTAAAGTTACATTACCAAATTGAGTCTACTAAAATAGCCTTTAGAGATGCGCTATGGCATGTTTCTGACCCTGAATTTTATAAATCGCCAAATGATAAATTATTGTCTAAACAATACGCATCAAAAAGATTCGATGAAATTGATCCTGGAATTGCAAAAGATGAATATAAGATAGGTAATTTAAAAACCCAAGGCGACACAGTATACATTTCTGTTGTAGATAAAGATGGGAACGCATGTTCCTTTATTAATAGTCTTTTTCAAAGTTTTGGTAGTGGTTTAGTTATACCAGATCATGGAATAGCAATGAATAATAGAGGTTCATTATTTTCTTTAGAAAAAAATCATCCTAATAAGCTTGAACCACTTAAGAGACCCTTTAATACTATAATTCCTTCATTAATAACTAAGGAAAAAAAATTATTTAGTTCTTTAGGGGTAATGGGTGGGTTTCAGCAACCTCAAGGCCATTTGCAGGTCATCTCAAACATGATTGATCATAATATGACTCCTCAAGCAGCTTTAGATTCTCCAAGATTCAATTATGATTTGTTTTCAGGAATTGTTAATTTAGAAGAATCTTTTAAAAAAGATACTTATCTGCAATTAAGTAAATCAAATCATAATATTAATGTTTTAAAAGACTATCAAAGAGGAGTATTTGGAGGCGGTCAAGTCATAAATAAATATCAAAATACTTTTATTTCAGGATCAGACCCAAGAAAAGATGGACTAGCTTCAAGTTATTAATATGAAAATATGTTTAGTTTCTCCCTATGATATTGCTCAAACTGGAGGAGTAACAAATCACATAGTAAATTACGCTAATGAATTAAAATGTAACGGAAATGAAGTTACTATTTTAACAACATCATCAAAGACTGACTATTCATTAGATGGCATAGAAATAATCAATTTAGGTAAGCCAGTACCAATAAAATTTGGAAGTACTGTTGCCAATATTTTTATCTCTTGGAAGTCATTGTATAAAATCTATTTTTTCTTTAAAAAACACAGATTTGATATTGTTCACATTCATGAACCTTTAGTACCTTTCATTTCTACTTTTGCTTTAATTTTTTCTAAAAATAAAACGGCTTTAACCTTTCACTCAACAGTAAAAAAAAGCTGGATGTTTAGGGCTTGGGGATTTATTTTTTATCCTTGGGTAGGTGAAAAGGATTACTTTATAACAGTTTCAAAATCTGCAAAAGATTCATTAAAAAATTTTAACTACAATTTGGATGTTGATATTTATCCTAACGGAGTTGCAAATATCTTTTTTAAAAATAAACAAAGTCATAAAAATGAAAGTCTTAAAATTTTGTTTGTTGGAAGAAATGAAGATAGGAAGGGTGCTGAATTACTCATAAAAGCTTTTCAGAAATTAAAAAAAAAGAATTTAAAAAAATCATTTGAATTAGTTCTAGTGGGTCATAATATCGATAAATTAAGAAGTAAGTACCCTTTAATAGAACAATGTAAATTCATAGGACATATTGAAGGTGAAAAACTTTATGAACATTACTTTGATTCAGATATTCTGTGTGCGCCATCAATTGAAAATGAAAGCTTTGGAATTATCTTAATTGAAGCAATGGCCTCAAAAAATGTTGTATTGGCTTCAGATATTAGTGGTTATAAGGAATTGATAACTAATAAAAATGGAATATTATTTAGAAATAATGATGTCAATGATTTATTAAATAAATTAACTTTATTGATTGAAAATGATAATTTAAGATTTAATTTAGAAAAAAACGGTTATGAATTCTCAAAAAATTATAAATGGGAATACGTGGCCAAAAAAATATTTAAAACTTATGAAAATTTATGAATGACGTCTTTGAAAAATATAGGATCTCATTAAGAGGAATACTTTATAGTTTTTTAATAAATCCAATTTTATTTCTATTATTAAAAACTAGGTTATCTCCAAATGCTATTACAATTTTGGGTTTTATGGTCTGTTGTATTTCAGCATATTATATTTCTTCCGGTAGCTTTGTTGTTGGAGGACTAATTGTATTATTTTCAGGATTTATGGATATTTTTGATGGTGCTTTAGCAAGAAGAATGAATCAAATAACTGACAAAGGGGCCTTTTTGGACTCAACATTTGATAGGTTGGGTGAAGCTATTGTTTTGATCGCTTTAATTTATTATTTTTCTTCTTCAGATGAAACTAACTTTGTTTTGTTAACATCTGTGGCCTTAGTATTTTCATTATTAATCAGTTATTTAAGAGCCAGGATCGAAGGATTGGGTTATAATTCAAAGAGTGGGTTTTTTACAAGGCCAGAAAGGGTCTTAGTAGTAAGTTTGGGTCTAATATTTTTTAGTCCAGAATTAACAGTTACTCTGCTAGCGCTCGCAACAACAGCAGGACTCTTTCATCGATTTTTAATTTTTTGGAGATTACTTAAATAAAAATGAAAAAATATATAAAGACTTCCTTTGTAATGTTTGTTTTATTTTTCTCTATTCCTGATATTAATTTTATATATGCTGATCAAGAAAATGTTAAAGATTTCGGTGTTCAATCAGAAATTCCACAAGGGATAAGATTTAATATAGAGCTTTTCGATTATGAAAACATTCAAGATATTCAAGTAAAGTTTAAGATAGACGGGCGTAGATCCTTTCAGTATGAGTATCTAAAATTACCAAAGGAAAATGATAATTATATAGAACATTTTTTTTCTACACTACAGTCAAGTAGGTATATGCCTCCTGGAAGTAAAATAGAATATTATTTTGAGATTTTTAATAAAGATGGATCTTCTTTCAAAACTCAAAAAAAGTATGACGTTCTATTAGACAGCAGATTTAATTGGGATATTGTTCAAGGTGAAGTTGTTGATGTTTACTATCATGGGCCAGTATCAAGACGAGCAAAAAATGTGTTAGAAGCTTGTGATAAATCGGTTGAAGACATATCTGAATTATTGGGTGTTGAAACTAACGACAGAATTTCATTAGTCATGTATAACAACTATTCGGAAATGTTTGATGTTGTTGTAAAAAAAAGTGAAACTCAAGCCGGGTCCTTAATTACTGAAGGCCAAGCATTTGCAACAGAAAGCATAGTAATTGTTGATGGAGGTGCCAGATCAGCTTTAGGGGTAGCAACTCACGAAATAACTCACATAATTGTGGCAAGAGCTACTAAGGATTCTTATACCGGTGTTCCATTATGGCTAAATGAAGGATTAGCAGAATATGGTAATATTGAGCCAGATTCGGGTTATGATAGATATTTAGAATGGGCAGTTGATACCAATAGATTATTCCCTTTTTCATCTTTGAACAGATTTCCAGGAAATCCCAACTTAACTCTAGTAGCATATGGTCAATCAAGATCATTTATTGAATATTTAGTAAATGAATATCCAAAGCAAAATATGAAAAATCTCATGAAGGGCTTATCTGACAGAAAATCTTTTGAAGAAAGCTTTCTATCTGCATATGGAAAAAATTTAAATGAAGTTGAGAGCAATTGGAGGTCTACTCTTTCTTCAAATGAAAATAATAAAGTCATAATTAAAACTGAAAATATTGAAAATGAATTAATTGAAAATGGCACTTGTGGAGGAGGAAAAATGGGTTTCGAAACAATGTTAATAACTATACTAATTTCTACTATATTCGTAAGAAATATAAATTTAAATTATAATATACGTAAAAAAAAGTAGGAATTCTTAATATTTATGTTACATATTGTTACGTTATTGTAATAAACAAAAAAAGTATTCCTTTAAATTCTAATAATTAAACAATTAGTAAAGGATTATTATGCCTGATTTTGATTCTGGGAGCTTAGCGTGGATGATTGTCGCCTCTGCTCTAGTATTATTTATGACTCCAGGTTTAGCCTTTTTTTACGGTGGTCTAGTTAGAGCCAAAAACGTAGTAAGTACCATGATGTATTGTTTTGCGGCTATGGCTTTAATGCCAGTAATATGGGTTTTATGGGGTTATTCTTTAGCATTCGGTGAAGGGAATGCTTTTATTGGAGATTTTAGCTTCTTCCTTCTTGATGGAATTAATATGACATCTCCTGAAGCTGGATCCGAAATAATGTTTGTGATATTCCAAGGGATGTTTGCAATAATCACACCTGCTTTAATTACAGGTGCATTTGTTGAAAGATTTAAATTTTCAACTTATTTAGTTTTTATAACCATTTGGGTCACTTTAGTTTATGCTCCAGTATGCCACTGGGTTTGGGGTGGCGGATGGATAAGTCAAGGTGTTTTTGGTGATCAAGGAGCACTTGATTTTGCTGGAGGAACAGTTGTTCACCTTAATGCAGGTGCTGCAGCATTAGTTGCTGCCTGGATGGTAGGAAAGAGACGTGGAGGTGTAGCAGGTACAATTGTTGCTCATAATGTTCCTTATGTTCTATTGGGTGCATCGATACTTTGGTTTGGTTGGTTTGGATTTAATGCAGGAAGTGAATTAGCTGCTGACGGCATTGCAGCTAATGCGTTCCTTACTACTAATACAGCTGCGGCGATGGCCGCTTTAACATGGCTTGTTATTTCAGGTTTGCACACAGGTAAAATGAGTGCAGTTGGAGCAGCCACCGGGGCTGTTGCAGGTCTAGTTGCAATTACTCCTGCATGTGGATGGGTTGATGTTGGAGGCGCACTTATGATCGGATTGTCTGCAAGTGCAGTATGCTATTTATGCGCTATAGGTATGGAAAAATCTGGGGTTGATGATGCTCTTGTTGTTTTCGGTGTTCATGGTATTGGAGGTGCTTGGGGCGCATTAATGACTGGAGTTTTTGCTACGGAGGCAATAGGAGGAGTAAAAGGTTTATTGGAAGGTAACGGAATAATTGTATTAGAACAATTGGTTGGAATTGTTGCTACTTTCTTATACTCTGGAATCGCTACTTTTATTATATTGAAAGTTTTAGACGTAATTCCAGGACTAGGTCTCCAAGAGCCTGAAAATGTAGAAATGTCTGGACTTGATGTAAATGTTCATGGAGAGCGTGGATATGTTTCAGATGGTGCTGATTAAGGAGGAAAATGATTAAAATAGAAGCGATTATAAAACCTGAAAAAGCAACCACAATTGGTTTAGCTTTGGAAGAAGCTGGTGTTGGTGGATACTTTCTTTCAAATATTACTGGGAAAGGTAATCAAAAAGGCGTTGAAGTTACAACTGGCAGAGGTACAACTAAAATAACAAGGTCCTCAGTTCCAAAAACAGTCATAACAACTGTTGTTGGCGATTCTCAAAAACAAAAAGTTTTAGACATAATTTTAGAATATGCTATAACTGGTGACGGAGAAATTGGCGATGGAAAAATTTTTATTACAAAAATTGACGAAGTTATTAGAGTGAGAACTAACGAAACAGGTGAAGAAGCATTATAGCTTCGTAAAATTAAACCAATTAAAAGAAGGGGTGAATATCACCTCTTCTTTTTTTGTTGATTATTTTTTCATCAAATTGATAGAATGACTTAATCATCATTTATTGATCTAATAGGAGCGTAGCTCAGTTGGTAGAGCGAAGGTCTCCAAAACCTTAGGC
>TARA_B100001115_G_scaffold12595_1_pt1 | contig 14327 bp, 27 predicted proteins | sample TARA_B100001115 | Tara Oceans TARA_B100001115 (sample SAMEA2622652) | marine metagenome | biome: marine biome (ENVO:00000447); feature: surface water layer (ENVO:00002042); material: "saline water (ENVO:00002010), including plankton (ENVO:xxxxxxxx)" | depth 5 m | reverse complement strand
ATCCAGGAATAAAGAAGTGGGCAAGTGAGGAGTTCTCAATCCCATATGTATCTCCTGCTGATGGAAAGGTTCATAGATACTATCCTGATTTTTTAATTGAAAAAGCAGATGGTAAAAAGTATATCATTGAGATTAAACCTGACAAGCAGACCAAACCACCAGTCAAGAAAAGTAGGGTTACAAAGTCCTACCTTTATGAATGTGCTACTTTTGAGATAAATAAAGCCAAGTGGAAGGCAGCATCAGAGTTTGCCAAAGATAATGGTATTGAGTTTCAGATAATGACGGAGAATCAAATCTTCCCAGAAAAACATTATACTAGGAAGAACTATGGAACAAGAGGAGTATCTAGAAAGCGCAGAAAATAGGTTGGAGTATGTGGTTGATGACATCATCAATAAGACCACTGCTGATGATAGGATGCTTGCCCTATTAGAAGTGCTTGAAGAGACAGAAGTTGTTCCTGATGTAGGTAGATACTATACCTTTGTATATCAACCTAAAACACCAAGAATTAGATATGATCAGAATCCCTTGATAGCTTGTGTATCTGTTGATAGATGGGGGTTCAAAGGATTGAATTATCATTGGGGTAAGTTTAGAAACTATACCTGGAATGAGGTAATAGGTAATTTGCATGTTATCTATCCACTTGAACTAAGGGATGCCAGATCAATTCCTACTCAGTATTTCAGAATAAATAACTAAACGTTAGGATTATCAATGACATTCAATGCCAACAATTTTAATTGGTCTGAGCTCACAGATCCTGACTTTCCTAACGACAAGATTTTTGGATCAGATTTTATATTAACCAAGTATCCAGATTTAGACAACAAAGAGGTAAAGGAAAAGAAAAAAATTAAAGCAAAGGTTAATAACAACACTGGTGATATAACTCTAAGTGAGGTGGATAAGGATGGTAATGAAACAAAGATACAAACAAGAAGTAAAAATGGAGAGGTAACTATTTTTGAACCAATCCTAAATAATCAGTTATTCAGTGAAAATAATAGTGACACTCTCTCTCAATATAAGAATATTACAGAACTCTCAAAATTAAAATTCTTAGATGAAAATCGTTTAAACTTCAAACCTACTTTTGCTGAAAATTTAGATTTATTTGGATCTGATAATATTTCTTCTCTGAATATGATGTCATTTCAAGAAGGCGATATTCTGGGAGATTTTAATTTTAATACAGATTTTGGTGCAGAACCAGCAGCAGCAAGTGAGGCATTCTCATCAGGTAATAAAGAATTTGTCAGTAAGGGATCAATAGTTGGTAAAACTTTTTTAAGATATCCACTCACTGAGGTTCCTGATGCCCTTGGATTTGATTTTATTAGGATTAGATCCTATGAATATACACCAGGAGGAAGTGGAGCACTTAGTATTTCTAATGGAAGACTAAGTGCTAAGGATAGATTGATTAAGGATGCCACACCCATTGAGACTGTGATCCTTCCCATGCAACCTAACTTCTCTGAATCTAATGCTGTTCAATGGGGTGGTGATACAATTAATCCCCTTCAATTGCTTGGTGCTAGTGCTGCTTCCACATTGATTGAGGGTATTGGAAACATTGGTCAACCAGGAATGATTGAGGGTGTGGCAGAGGGATTCAAAGAATTGACTAGTGATATCATGCAAGCTATTCAAGATCCTAATACAGGTCCAGCATTGATTGCTTACTTTGCTGGTCAGGCAGTTGGAGCAAATATTCTTGGTAGGACTGCTGGTGTCACACTGAATCCTAATCTTGAACTTCTCTTCAAGGGTCCAAACCTTAGGACATTTAATTTCAATTTCAGGTTCACACCAAGGAGTGAGGATGAGGCATTTGAGATCAAACAGATCATCAGATGTTTTAAGAAGAACATGGCAGTAAGAAGATCTGCATCAAATATGTTCTTGTTGACACCAAACATTTTCACCTTGGAATACATATACAATTCAACAGGGGGGAATGCTGGTCAAACACATCCCTACTTGAATATGTTTAAACCAATGGCAATGACATCATTCAATGTCAACTACACACCTGATGGTACTTATATGACCTATGGTGATGGGTCACTCACCCAGTATGATGTTCAAATGTCATTTGGTGAGATTGAACCAATCTTTGCTGATGATTATGATGCATCACAGAGTGGTGATTTAGATGTGGGTGATTATGATTCACATATCAACATGGGTTACTAAGATGGCAAACTATTTTTCTTATCTTCCAAACTTTGATTATGTAAACAGGATCCCTGGTGAACAAAACATATCCTCATATGTTGAGGTTAAGAATCTTTTTAAGAGGGTTAAATTAAATAGTGAGATCTTTCAAGAGTTAGCAAACTATGAGAAGTACACCATTAGAGGTAATGATAGACCAGATTTGGTTGCTCAAAAGGTGTATGGTAGATCAGATTATGATTGGATTGTATTACTTGCAAACAATATTATTAATATTCAAGATGAATGGCCAATGAGCAATCAGACCTTTGAAAAATACATGGAAAAAAAATATGGGGTAGAAAACTATTCCTCACCCCATCACTATGAAACTATTGAGATCAAGGACTCCAGTGGTAACTTGACCATACAAAAAAAGGGACTTGAAGTCCCTTCTGATTATACTATTTCTTACTTTGATATTAGTTTAAAACAACAAAGAAATATTACTAAAACTAATAAATCTGTATCAAATTATGATTATGAATTTAAAATTCAGACTGAGAAAAGAAACATATTCATACTCAGGGATACTTTGATACAGAGGGTCATCTCAGAGATTCAAGAACTATTGACATATCCAGAAGGTAGTTCTCAATATGTCAATAGAAGAACAGTTAGAGGAGAAAATGTAAACCTTTACTGATCAGGAGTCTGCGAGTTTAGCAAAATATGACATAGCGTCATCGCCATCATCATTGTCATCAGTAATGGATGTTGGTTCAGTAACTTTTGATGCCTGGTAAGAATCTTCAAGTTTTCTGAGGACTTCCTCTTCACTGACTGCTTTCTGTTCTGTTGCTGCGTAGTTATCATACTCTGTTTCATCTGGTTGTGGTGCTTGACGTGTTGACTTCTTACCAAGTACATAATCAAGACGCTTTTTCAGATCATCATAGGATTTAAACTGATCAGCAGCAATGAAAGCAGAAAGTGAATACTGCTTCTTCCAAAGTGCCTCAAGGGCATCATCATCATCCAATAGGACTGATGGAGCAGCAAACTCTGAAGAGTCATAGTTCCAGTAACCATCTTTCTTCTTCAGTTTCAGTTTGAAGTTAGCACCCTGCCAGAAGTCAAAGGGATTGATTGGTGTTTCATCCTCAAACTCAGGTTGCATAGCACCCATAATCTTATCAAAGATTTTCTTACCAAACTTGTAGAGGAATACTCCTCCCTCATTCTGAGGGTTAGCAGGATCTTTGACAACATAGATGTTGGCATAGAAGGACAGTTTGCGTTTCTGCTTACGCACAGTTTCCTTATCCTTATCATTACCACTATTCCAAAGTTCCCTGTTCAATTCACCAACAGGATCCTTCCCTCCCACTGTGGTTAGGGAGTTCTCAATATACCACCCACCAGGTCCTTGGAAGGCATGGGAAAAGAGTTTCACCCAGGGAAGATCTTCTCCTTCAGGGGCAGGCAGGAAGCGAATTACAGCATAGCCATTACCTGACTTGTCCATCTCTGGTTTCCAGAGACGCTCATCTGCACCCCCACCTTTGTTATTCATCTTGTCAGCTTCCTGAACCAATTTACTGGTCAAGGCGCCCAAAGAACTTTGCTTTTTTAAGTCTTTGAAAGACATTGTTTGTATTCTCCGTATTGAATGTATTTGGTCTGTGTCCTTTAGCTTGGTAGAGGATCAGGCAGCCTCTAATATAGGGTATTTATGCAGGGTTGTCAACCCTGATTTTTGATGCTCTTTTTCATGTTATTGATCATGGCAGTCATGTTCTTAAACACTGTTGGCAAATCAGTATTCTCTGGGAATCCAATCATCCTTGCCTCCTTCATGATGTTCTCTTTCATCTCCTGTGCTGCTGGATCCTGAGACAAACTGAGTCTAGTGTAAAGAACTTGTTGTTTAATTAAAAGTTCTTCAAGCATATCAATGTGTTCAAGTTTTTCATTTTCATCCATGATATGAAATCTGAAAACACTTTGATAGATCTTATGCTGGAGATCAGTAATATCCTGCATCTCCTTCTTAACAAATTCTGATTCGAAGAAACTCATACCACTATACTTTTGAGAATTTTTCTATACTTAATAATATCAACATGTAGGAATGAATCATACTTAGACATCCTCATAGAAAGAAATTTCCATACTGGATCATCAAGTTTTTTATCAAAGTTATTTTTGAATCCTATAACTTTATTTAAGAGAACCAAAGATTCCAGAGAAATATTTTTACCAAGATGCTCTTTCACAATGAGCGGGTGTTTTGTGCCCCTAATGTGAAACATGTCATCAAATTTCTTACCAGTAAATACATTTTCAATCTCTGTCTTAAATGTATAACTCAGGGATTGGAGTCTTTTTTTCCATTCTGTGTAGTTTTGTTCTCCATTTCTGACGATTTCTCCAATCCAAAGTGATTGTGGATCGTCGCAAGTGACAAAATTACTAACAAAAAACTCCACCACTTCTGAATCATCTTTCTGCCTGCTAAGTTTTTCAAAAAAATACCTATCACGTCTCTTATAGAAACTTTCAAGAGAAGCACGTGACTTACCACCATATCTATGGTAGTCATATTTTTCTTTTGTAAAGTGGTTCTTTAAACCAAGATAGGATTTGTAAGCATCAAAAGGTGTCACCTTGGGAATCATAATGGTAGTTTAGCATGACTAGTTTTTTTAAGGAGGTTCAGTTCCATTGCCTCACACTTCAATTTTTCTTTAAGGGGTTTGGACATCAACTTAGGAACTGATTCAATGTCAACATTATTCTTCTCACAGAAGAAGACAATAGCATCAATATATGACATATCTTTATTATCATGTGCAATACCCTCTATCTCCTCAGCAAATCTCTTTGAAGAGTAGAACTTATTCTCTATAAGTTTATTGATGCTGTCTTCAGTTGACTGTGGCATAATCTGATAACTTATATTCAACAAACTCTCTAATATATTTGGAGAGTAAGTTGATGTACTTACGCTTATCATATTCTTCATAGACCTTCACCTCTCCATCCTCGCATGTCATGATAATAACGAACTTCTTAACCATTATACCAGTCATCTCATATAACATGCAAGCATAGGCTGCACATTGTACAAAGTGACTATCCACCCATGCCCTTGGTTTGGGTTTCTTTGCTGTCTTAAAATCAATCACAGCAAGTTCAGATTCACCTGACTCACCAGTGTACTCAGCAATACAGTCCACAGTACCAGCAACACCCAGTTCATAACTGAATAGGGATTGTTCAATAGCATGGATGTTATCTATCTTATCCAGGGTAGGTTTTGCCTGTACAAAAAGGTACTGCGAAAGTGGTTGGACTCTAGGTAGTTTCCTATTAAGAAGATGAGACTCAGCAAGACTATGAAAGTCTGTGCCCCTAGATGTTGCCTGTTTGGTGACTCTGTTTGCTTCATCATTACCTACCTTTGCCCTCCACTCCCTGAAGATTTCACGTTGGTAATGACTAATAATGGAGGTGATGGAAACTAATTTTTTACCATTTGGAGTGTCATAGTATCTAACACCATCAATAGTCTCTCTTGTGAGACTAGCATAATCAATTTCAATGTGTGTGAACATTACATACCTAATTCATGTTTTGCTACAATGTATTCCTTGACCAGACCACTTCTACAAATATCTTCTGGTCCAAACTCTACCATACTGAATGAAGGCATGTTCTTGAGGATGCGAATGAAATCAATAATTCCATTCTTCTCACCAGTCTTAACCAAATCAGTTTGGGTAGCATCCCCACAGAAATGAATCTTGGAGTTCTCACCCACCCTTGTGATGATTGAGTCAAGCTCATGGAAGTTCAGGTTCTGGAACTCATCAACAATGAGGATGGCATTATCAAAGGTTGTTCCCCTGATAAAGGATGTGCTCCAAAAACTAATTGTGCCCTGTGCTTTCAAGTTAGCATACAACATTTCAAAAGCATTGTCATCAGGCATCTCAAACATATACTTTACCATATTCTTATAGGGAATCTGGTAGATGTCTGACTTGTCCTCATGGTCACCAGGTAGGAAACCAATCTCCCTGGTGGGCACAAGGGATCTAACAATGTATATCTTCTCATAAGGTGTCTTTTGATCTAAGACATCTTTAAGTGCATTATAGAGGGTGATAAAGGTCTTTCCTGTACCAGCACATCCATAAGCAACTGAATGTTGATCTTTGGCATACTCTTGAAAAAAGAGATCTTGATTCTCTGTTAGGGGTTCAATCTTCTTGATATAATCAAGATTGATTGGTTTTTTTCTTTTCATGACTTTATTACTCATACCAAATGGCACTGGATTATTAGTGCTTCCAATTCCTGCTTTACTTTTTCTTGGCATACTAGAAAGGTTTTACTTTTGAGCCAGGGGCTTTTGATGCTTTTCTGAGGACATCATTCCAACCAGGATTTTTGTTGACCAGCTTTTGCTGCCAGTCACCAACCTCACCTACGCCAGCACATCCTTGACTCCAATCCTTATCCCAATCAGGATTGTCCTTTCTCCATCTATCGTATTCTACCATTGTCATGGACAATGTTTGAGTTTCTTTCGTCACCTTATTAATTACAGGATATGTTGGCATAAAGTTACCTCAGTGTGTGTTTATTTATTAAGACCAGTCAAGCGCCTGTGAAATAACAGGAAACTGTTCTACAAAGATTTCCTTACAGGAGTTGGCAAGCTCCATATGTTCCCTCTGTGTGCCATTAGCAGACCTCAGATCTATGTAATGGACCCATGAGCGAATTGAGCCACTCATGTACATTCTTGTTGGGACACACATGGGAAGCACATTACGAGCACATTCCTTTGCCACGCCCCTTTCAAGCATCTGTTCATATAATGCCATGGCAGAATCAAACAGGGTCTGCATTTGAATCTGCATCTTCTGATTTTCAAAAGGATCTAAATCATTTGTACTATTTTGACGATTCTTTGTATCCTGCCTTCTCAATTCTGGGAGTGGAATTTTTTTGCCCAAAAGTGAGGAATCAGCATACCTTTGAGAGAATTCCTGATATGTGAAAGACCTATGACGCAGCACCTGAGCTGCAATTGCCCTGGTTGTGGATAATTCAAGAGTCATAAATGCCTGTTCAAAAATACTCCAATGCTTATGCTTAATACAGTATTTCAGAAGACCCTCAAAGGAATCATTGTCCTGATTCTTGGGATTTGAAACACGAGCACAATAAGCAATATGCTTTTCAGCATCTGGTGTTACTGATAAAAGAGTTGCATGATGCTTCATTTCTTTTCTGATTTCCTTACTTTCTTTAGTTCTTTGAGTTCATTTTTAATAATTTGATATGCATCTTCTGCACTTATCTTACCACCCATCTCCATGGCTGTGGTAAACTCAACCCTTGTTCCAAAGTGTTGAAGTGCCCTCTCAAATGTGTCTAGTTCTTCATACATTAGTCTGGATACCCATCATCGTCATTGAATACCTCATCATAGTCTGCAATAGGAATATCATATTTAGTATCATACTTATATGCCTGTGGATCAGAATAAACCTCTGATTCCAACTCATCAATTATAAGTTTTAACTTAGATATGATCTTTTTAAGTTTATCCTTTTCCATAAAAAATGGGGGTATTCACCCCCATTCTACCATCCTCTTGACGAAGTGGCAATCATTTAGTGTAAGTGTTACCTCTGTAACAGAAGGTGCCGTGGGTCTCTTTAGACTCAACACAACGAGTATCATACTCAACACCACGATAGGACGTGTGATGAATCTGAGCGTCATGCAAGGCAGCAACCTTTTTAATCTGTTTTTTGATCATCAGAAGTGTATTCATGATTTTACTCCTAAAGTAATTGGATTTTTAGGTCCGTTCCTTTAGTCGTTTGCGTCCCAATCACACCCACTATCAGTGTTATCTTTGATGGTTTCAATAACCTCAGCAACAACAGCCTCATCCAGATCTACGCTCTTAGCCCTGGCAATAATTTCCTTGGCATCAGTGCAAGATAATGTATATGATAGTAGATACTCAAACATGGGATGAACGCTCCGTTCCGCGACTTACTTGCGTCTAGTTTCCTAGATGAACGACAGGTCTAATATAGACCATATCTATTTAGGTGTCAATGTGTTGATTTTTACACATTACCTTATTCTTTTTTTATTCTTGAGATATTGAAGGGTCTCTTTGAGTGTGCCCCTGTGTTCTACACCAACCTGAACCTGTGGATATTCAGCATCTTTACCAAACTCAGCATTAAATTGTCTCTGAGTAAAGTCCTTATCAAGATAGAAGACCCTCACATCCTCATTCACACTATTTAGTAGACTCTCTGCCCTCTCACACTCCAGACTACAATTGGACCATATTACTGCTTGTACCCTAGTCACGCTGTGTCCAGTCATCTGTCCTCTCCTGGTGAAACCACTCTACCATTTCATCTGTGTTTTGGAATCCCTTTGAATGATTAGATGGGTCAGGATCCCCCAGTCCCATCTGTATCATAAAATCATCAAGACCACCCTTTTCCACATTAGGGTTGGCAGCAATTCTTCTTGCCTTGTTCAATATTTCATAGGCACTTCTATTTGCCTTGGCTAATTTGTTTGCCCAGATCATATCATCAAGATTAACCTCCTCACCATTAATGATGCGTGAGCAGATAAACTCCAATCTAAGTCTGTGTTTTGTTGAGAGCATTTATCTTAGGGGATTGCCGTTTTTATCTAATAGTCCCAGTTTTTTTACCTGAGATAGATTAGACTTCTCTTGTTTCTTTAATTTTTTATATCGCTTGATAAGTTTATCCACCTCACCCTTGGAGATTTTCACCTTTAACTTATCCTCATTTTCAACAAATCCAAGACCTGCCTTCTTTGTCTCCTCCTTAGAGTCAACATAATCATTAATAACATCTTGAATCTCATCCCTGATGATAGTATTAATTTGTTTTTCTAATTCCTCATCAGGATTCATTTTTTCTTCTCCTCAGGTGGTTTATTACCCCACATTTTAGGATTCATTCTACCCTCTGTTTGATCAAATCTAATGAAATCCTTTTTATAGGTATCATAGTAATGATCAAAAAGTTCTGTTTGCTTACCACAATTTGTGACGTCATATGTGACCTGACCCTCTTTCAAATACTTCACAAGATATGATGTATAGGGTAGGGTCTTATCATTTGCCAACTCAGGATCACATGCTTCATGGATGATTTTAATTCCCATCAGATTCTATCTCCCCATTTAATATCAGGATATGCTTCTTTAACTGTTTCTTTTTTAAGTTTGTATTTTGTTGATAATTGACGATCTTTAACCAGGCAGATAATCTCTGCCTCATCTGGATGAAGCCCCTCTAAAAGTTGAATGAACATTGTCTCCCTTCTAAGTGAAGATAGGGAATCATTACCACCCTTGACAAAGTGATACAGGTTTCTCCACTCCTTTCTGAGGGAGGTGTGATCAGTTCCCAAAGGTGCCTCATTTTTCTTATAAGGAACTTCACCCTCAGGCATTACACTGATAGCAGACTCATCAAAGTTCCAAATCAAAACAGACTTCAACGCATCACATTCATATTTTTTCAGAATCTCAATCTTTTTTTTGATTGTTCTCTGCTTGCTTACAAGATCAAGTATCTCATGAAGGAATGGATTAGGTGGAAGTTTTGTGGGTGTAGATGTTGCCATGTTTTTTTCAATTCAGTGTTAATATTTATTCTGACTCAGATAAGTCTTCAGGGTTTTCAAATCTTACAGCAAGAATATCATCTGCTATAAATTGTCCATTCTCATCAAAACATTCTGGGTGTGTTGGAATGTATTGTGCATTCCTATCATAGACATATTCTTTTACAAGATATCCTACCACACCACCAACAATTAAAAATAAAATTGAAATGATTGATGATAGAGTTAGAGTTACAGCTAACATTTTACTCTCCTGGCTTCTTTTTTCTAAAGTCCAAATAGAAGTGAAAATATAACTCTATGTCCCTGTTTAAGAAGGAGAGCATATTTCCAAATCTTACTTGAAAAGTCTTTGGAACTGAAGTCTTCCTCCTCTTTCTAAGTAGTAACTCCACCCCACGATTGATGTGAGTTAAGTCACTGGTAGTTTTATTTAGAGGACCTCCTTCTTTTTCTTCCTGGTCTTTTTTCTTGCTCATATTTCCAAGCATCCTGTAGTAAATTGTACAAATAGTCCCTGATCTTACGTGCCTCTGGTTTACCCAGATGACCATAACCCTCTCTCAATTGTTTGTGTTGGGAGTCATTGCCACCCTCCAAATAATCTTCAAGGTCAAGAATCAAAGTGTTAATTTCAGCAGCAGAAGGAGAGTCAATAAATGATTCTACATCCCTCTTTGTTGCCTTGATGCTATGAAGATATTCATACATGTTAAGCATGAACTTACCTTCAAAAGCATAATCAATAGTGTGTTCAATAACATCATACATTTGATAGAGTTCCCAACCTTTGTCCATTAAACCAGATTGTTTTCCTTAAGATATTTAACTGTTTCCATACATCCACCAAGCACATTATCACCAAGTTTAATCATTGGGAAGGTTGCATCCTGCCCAAAGTGATAAAAATATTCTTCCCTGGTGAAATCTTTACCCATCTTATACACAATGTATGGAAGTTCTGCTAATTCTAAAACCTTGATGATTTTAATGCAATAAGGGCATCCATTCTTAGAATATACTTTGTATCTTTCTATTTCCATGTGTCCCTTATTGATGGATCTTTTTTTAATTTATAAAAATTATCCCAGGAACATATACAGACCTTGTACCCAGGATAGTTTTTATCAACCATTTGAGAGTAGGCCATGCAGGTGGGATAATCTCCCTTAAACCAGACCTCCTTTAACTCATAAATGACCACATGATCTGAGATCATAGGATGTTACTCACAGGTAGAAAGTTAGTTTTAAGAACCTCATCCCAATCAGTATCAAACTTTTGAACGCCATCATTAGTCAGTATGTGGTCATACATCTGTTCCAAAATACTAGGTGGCATTGTAACAATCTCAGCACCATTGTACCAAGATCTGATTGCCCTCTGGACTGTTCTGATTGAGGCAGAGAGAACCTGTGTCCTGATACCATGAATGCGATAAAGTTCAGAGATACTTCTGACAACCTCTAGACCTGCCACTGACTGGTCATCCAACCTACCTACAAAGGGACTGACATAGGTTGCACCAGACTTGGCAGCGAGGACTGCCTGAGCAGCACAGAAGACCAATGTGACATTAGTTCTAATCTTTTCTGCACTGAGTGCCTTACATGCCTTTAGACCCTCCCTTGTGCAGGGCACCTTGATTGTACTTATCCCACCAAACTTGTCAACCAGTCTGAGTCCCTCATTATACATTACCTGAGCATCACCCACAACTTCCATACTAATGTCAGTAATACCAATCTCCTTAATCTCCTGATAGACATCATCAGGTTTTCTACCAGACTTCATGATCAATGTGGGATTGGTTGTGACACCATCAACCAATCCAGTATCATAATATTGTTTGATTAAATGTGTATCAGCAGTGTCCAGAAAGATTTTCATTTAGTTAAATACTCCCTTTCAGATTTATATAAAAAAGTTTTTTCCTTATCAAAATACATCTTGATTCCCTGTTGAAGTTCAGGAAGCAACCATTCATGAACTGGTAAACATTGTTCCCAGTTAACAGGTTGAACACAATTCATAACAACTACAGTCCAGAAAGCACTAAGATGATTTATTATTGTCAGCATTGTATGGATGGGCAGGATTAAACTCACCCTCTTTAAATGGTACTGATTTAGTTAGGTCCCTACGGGATTCATTCTTAATTAGGATGAAGGAGTCCTTATTATACTTAACAGTTCCAATTGGGGTTTGCCATTTTCTATTATATTCCTCTCCCACATCAATACCAGAGACAGAACAACCTCCAATCTCCACAACAATTTTATCTCCAACTTCCCATCCCAGTTTGTTTGCTATCACTGCTATTTGATCAACCACAGAGTTTTCCATAACAGTTTCTTCTGGTTCAAGATTTCCAAGCATAAAAAAAAGAGGGTAGGGACCCTCTCAGTATAACAGATTCAAAGCATCCCTGCAAGCAATATAAAAAAACATATTATTGTAAAGGAAATTACAATGGAGCAGGATATGATTAATTGTTTGAGGGTAATACTCTCACCATTTGGTTCATGATGTTCACTCATAATTATGTAATTGGTATGGGATACTTACCATCAAAACAGGCAGTGCAAAAATTATCATTATCTTTATTAGCAGAATTCACCATACCATATTTTGAAAGATATGACAATGTTTCTACCCCTAAGTGTTGTCTTATTTCTTCTATGGTGTTATTAGCAGCAATAAGTTGATCCTTTGTATCAGTATCAATACCATAAAAACATGGATGGGTTACTGGTGGTGATGTAATTCTCATATGTATTTCAATCGCACCTGCCTCTCTAAGTGCCTTAACTAATTTACGAGATGTATTACCCCTCACAATTGAATCATCAATCAAGATAATACGCTTACCCCTTAGCACATCTGGCATAGGATTTAGTTTCATTTTAATAGCATTTTCTCTCATCTCTTGTGATGGTTGTATAAATGTACGACCAATATATCTGTTCTTGATAATACCTTCAGCAAATGGTATTCCACTTTCTTGAGAGTATCCTATTGCTGGTGGTATGCCTGAATCAGGTACACCAACAACTATATCAGCATCTACAGGAGATTCTTTTGATAAAACCCTACCAATTCTCTGTCTATATGTATAGATTGATTCTTGATAATATGTACTATCAGGTCTTGCAAAATATATCATTTCAAAAATACAATGCTTATGATCTCTATTAGACCATTGTATCTTTTCAGGTTCTTCTCCATAATTAAATTTAATCAATTCACCTGGTTTTATATCATCAATATATTTTGCTCCAATAATTTCTAATCCACATGTCTCACTACTGATGGTCCATGTTCCACATGGTGCTTTACCATAAACAAGTGGTCTAACACCATTTCCATCCCTCACAGCAAACAAACCAGATGATGTGGCAACAACAATACTAAAGGAACCCTCACAATGATTAAGTGAGGAGATAATAGTATCCTCCCATGTTTGACACTTGGAAGCATAAGTCTCAATTAATTTTGATATTAATTCAGAATCACTTGTAGCTGGATAATCATTTAGGAGACTCTTAAGATGTTTTGAGTTTACCAAATTACCATTATGTGCAATAGCAAATGATCCCTTTGTAGAATTACTCACATGTGGTTGTGCATTCTTAATGTGACTATCACCAGTTGTTGAGTATCTAGTATGACCTATTGCTAAATCACCCTTGAGTTTTTTTAAAATTTCTGGTGAAAAAATTTGATTCACCAGACCCATATTTTTATGCAATATTAAATTGTTAATATCTAATGAGGCAATTCCTGCTGATTCTTGGCCCCTATGTTGAAGGGCGTGCAGTCCAAAGTATGTAAAGTTTGATGCTTTGATGCCACTACCAGTGACACCAAAGACACCACACTCTTCTTCCATTTTATCAGTAGAGTGCATTAAAATTATATTTATGGGACATTGCCTCTGAGAAGCACTTCCTCAGGGAACAAAAAGTTCTCATGATGTTCACTCATCTTTATAAAGTCTCTCAAGTTTTTCCCTTGAGAGATCCACATACATTACTTCTTCTCCGTCTTCTGGTTCCTCTGGATGTCTAGTCCTATTAGGTCTATTCATTTTACTTATTGATTCAATGTTTTTATACATTAAAGCAAAAGATGATCCTCCAATAGCAAACAAAATACCAAAGAAGAGTAATGCTATCATAGTGCGTTGCCTCTAGGAAGAACTTCCTCAGGGAACACAAAGTTTTCATGTGGTTGGTCAGCAGGTGCCATCCAAGCACGAAGACCCTCATTCAAGAGAATATTCTTGGTATAGAAAGTCTCAAACTCTGGATCCTCAGCCGCTCTAAGCTCCTGACTAACAAAGTCATAAGCACGAAGGTTGAGAGCAAGACCAATAATCCCAATGCTGGAAACCCAGAGTCCCATAACTGGAACAAAGAGCATAAAGAAATGAAGCCA
>TARA_B100001115_G_scaffold184821_1_pt1 | contig 14509 bp, 10 predicted proteins | sample TARA_B100001115 | Tara Oceans TARA_B100001115 (sample SAMEA2622652) | marine metagenome | biome: marine biome (ENVO:00000447); feature: surface water layer (ENVO:00002042); material: "saline water (ENVO:00002010), including plankton (ENVO:xxxxxxxx)" | depth 5 m | reverse complement strand
GGCCCGGGTCACCCGCTCGCGAAAGGCCGGAACACTTCCCCCGGTCTCGCCCGCCACAACTATCGACTTGAGCGCATGAGCGTCCAGGTCGATGCCCGCGGTCTCGGCCACCTCCGCCAAGCGAAGGGCATAGGTCGGGGTACAGAACAAGTATTCGGCCTCATGCTCGAGGATGGCGCGAAGCCGCTGCTCGGTACCCTGCCCGCCTCCGGGCATGCACAGACAGCCCCTTTTGCGTGCCGCCTCATAGGCCGTCCAGAAACCCAAGAAGGGACCGAAGGAGAAAGCGAAATAGCAGCGGGCTCCTGGATCTACCTCGGCCGCCTCCAGCACGCAATCCCAGTTTGCAAGCATCCAGTCCCAGTCCTCCTGAGTATCCAGCCATGCCATCGGGATGCCAAGGGTTCCGCTGGTCTGGTGAAAGTGGGAGTAGCGCTCAAGGGCAAAGCTCAGGTTCGTCCCATAGGGAGGAGTCTCCTCGCGATCACGGGCCAATTCGTCCTTGGTCGTGAAGGGACAGGCGGAAACGAAATCCTCAAAGCCTTCCCATTCGTCACATTCGGCTAATTGGGAAAAGCGCTCCCTTTGAAAGGAATTGGTTCCACGAACCCGCCTGAGCATTCCGACAAAGGATTCCCATCGCCTCTTCGACCACGCCTCTTCTTCAGCCGGGATCATGCCGGAAGGAGACCGGTCCTTAGCTCTTTTCGGCCTTCGCCGGCGGCGGTGGCCCGTTCGGCTTGGGGGCATGCTTGGTTAGGAGATAGCCTCCTCCCGCTGCCAAGGCAATTCCCAAGAGGAATAGCGGTTTTACGTTTCCCCAGTTGTTTTCCTTGGTCGTGCTTACAATTGCATTCACCATAGGGGCCCCCGCAAAGATTATGGACATGATTACGGGCACATAGGCAGGAGATGGCATTTTTCCGAATGCAAGGAGCACTCCGAGGGCGCCTATGGCGCCTAGGGTTCCGGCGACCAGGGACCATTGCCAACCCTTTGTCGGGTAGCTCCAGAAGGCAATGTTGCCTCCCTTTAGCTTGAGGATGATTAGGGGTGCGACCACGGCCGTTAGGAAATACGCCAGGCCGACCCATAGAAAAGCCATTATGCGACCGTTTTCCTTGTCTGCCATGTTGCTTGAGCCAATGTGCATACAGATCCCGTAGGTCCCCCAGCACACCACCGTGAGTAAGGCAAAATAGATATAGTTCATGTCATTAGTTTGGTTTCCCTTTAATCTTTGGCAAATAGCTCCGCATGTCCATGCCGAAACGACCGTGGTTAGAGAAAGAAAAAGTCATTCCCAAGTCTTGGGCCTAAGCCAGAATGCCTTTGACCGGATAGGCGTCCTCCACCCCGGTAAGGCGTTGCTGGAGGCCTTGGAAAGGAAAAGTGAAGCGGTGGTTGTCGATGCCGAGGCAATGCATGATGGTGGCGTTGATCTCGTTTAGGTGGACCGGGTTCTCCGTGATATTGTAGCTGAAATCATCGGTTTCCCCGTAGGTCGTCCCCGCCTTCACGCCTCCACCTGCCATCCACATGCAGAAATTGCGGGGGTGATGGTCTCTTCCGTAGTTTTCCCGGGAAAGCTTGCCCTGGCAATAAACGGTGCGTCCGAATTCACCCCCGAAGACGACTAGGGTATCCTCGAGTAGGCCGCGTAGCTTGAGGTCCTTGACGAGGGCCGCAGTCGGTTGGTCGACGTCCATGCATTGGCCCTTTATCAGTTTGGGTAAATTGCCGTGCTGGTCCCAACCGCGGTGCAAGATCTGTACGGTGCGCACGCCACGCTCGATCAAGCGACGCGTAAGGATAGCGGAGTGGGCGTAAGTACCCGGTTTACCTACGTTGGGTCCGTACATTTCCAGGGTGGCCTTGCTTTCGGATCCCAAGTCGGTCAACTCAGGCACGCTACTCTGCATCCGAAAGGCCATTTCGTATTGGGAGATTCGGGTCTGGGTCTCGGGATCTCCAAAACGCTCGAAGGTCTTGCGGTTAAGTTTGCCTAAAGCGTCGAGCATGGCCCGGCGGTCACCCGGATTAACCCCTGGCGGATTCTTTACGAAGAGAACCGGATCCCCGGTACCTCGCAAGGCCACCCCATCATACTTGGATGGCAGAAACCCACTGCTCCACATGCGGGTGAAAAGCGCTTGCGCCTGGCTGGCCTTGGGAAATGTCGGAGTGAATACAACGAAGGCGGGTAAATCCTGACTCTCGCTGCCAAGGCCGTAACTGAGCCAAGAGCCGAGGCTGGGTTTGCCCGGGACTTCACTACCGGTCATCACGAAGGTGCAGGCAGGGTCATGGTTGATGGCGTCGGTATGGACCGACTTGATCATGGTAACGTCATCGGCGATGCCTTTCATGTGAGGCACCAGTTCGCTCATCAAAATCCCCGACTTTCCACAAGGCTCGAAGGCGAACTTACTCGGAGCGACCGGAAACCGAGCCTGCCCGCTGGTCATGGTGGTGATGCGCTGGTTGTTACGAACCGAAGCGGGCAATTCCTGGTCGAAGAACCTGTTCATCGCCGGCTTGTAGTCGAACAGATCCATCTGGGCGGGGGCTCCGTTCATATGGAGGTAAATGAGGTTCTTTGCCTTGGGCGCAAAATGAGGGAAACCCGGAAGGGCCGGATAAACGCCGTCTGAGGGAGGTCCCTTCGCCGACAATGCTCGTTGACCAAGCAGTTGGGCCAAGGCGACTCCTCCCACCTTCAGACCGGCTCCATGGAAGAACTGGCGGCGGGTTTGCAGATGATGATATTCGAGGGCGGGATTCATGAAGGCGCTAGTTTTTGTTCACTACTTCATCAAGGTTCAAAAGCAGGTTTGCCACGAGAGTCCATGGTGCCAGTTCGCGCGGAAGAATTGTTTTGTCCGGAGAGCTTTCCCCGAACGCAATGAGCTTTTGGGCGGACTCCTGATCATTGGAGTAGCGTGCTTCGTGCAAGCGAAGGACCTCGACCACTACTTGAGTTTCCGATGGCTCCGGGCGACGAGAGGCAACAGTCCGCCAAGCCCATTCTATCCGCGCTTCTTCATTCTCCCCTCCTTCCTTGATTATTCTTTGCGCCAGGTTTCGGGCGGCCTCGACGTGCTGAACGTCGTTCATCAGCTGGAGGGCCTGCATCGGTGTATTGCTGCGGCCGCGGGCGGCGCAGCTCTGCTCGCGGTTGGGGGCGTCGAAGCTGGCCATGAAGGGGGCCGGCGCCGTTCGTTTCAGAAAGGTATAGAGGCTGCGCCGATAAAGGTCATCCCCCTTGCCCTGCTTGTAGAAGCGGGTGTTGCTGCGTCCAAAGCCGACGGGCTCCCAGATGTTGGGAGGCTGATAAGGCATGACGCCCCTGCCTCCGATTGTGGGGGCCAGCAACCCGCTCAGACTGAGGGCTTGATCGCGAATCACCTCTGCATCCAGTCGGTAGCGCGGGGAGCGGGCCAAGAGACGATTGTCGGGATCCCTTTCAAGCAGGGCAGACGTCACCCTGGAGCTTTGGCGGTAGGCGTAACTGGTAAGGATACGCTTGATGAAGCGTTGAACGTTCCATTCGTCCTCGATGAAACGCAAAGCGAGCCAATCGAGAAGTTCGGGGTGACTTGGTAGTTCGCCCTGGGTACCAAAATCAGCGCTTGTTGCGACCAAGCCCGTACCGAAGAACTGTTGCCAAATACGGTTGACGGCAACCCGGGCGGTTAAGGGATGATCTTCGCGCACCAGCCAGTTTGCGAGATCAAGGCGGTTGTAGTCCCGATCCTTGGGCTTGGTGGGGAGGGCGGGCAGAAAAGCAGGCACACCCCGCGAGACTTCCTCACCCGGGTTGTCGTACTGGCCCCGGATCATCACGTAGCTTTGCCTCGCCTTGGGCAAGTCGGCCATGACGAAGGTGATGGCGGCGTTCTTGTAGACGTCGGCCTTCTTTCGCTGGAGATCCGCCTTCTCACGGTTCAAGGGTCCCAGAACAGCACTTGCGCCCGCATAAACGTTGGTCAACCAATGATGGCGCAACTCCTTCTCCTGGGCGGCATTCCATTTCGCCGGCGCTTTACCCTTGAAGCGCTTGCGCAAGTCGTCCGTCAGGTCCTTATTGCGGACTCCTTCCCCCTGCCCCTTCCACGCTTTCCACGAGAGGGTCGGGTCCTTGACCGGGTTAGTGGTCGACTCGATGCCGAAGTGGTCCCATCCCATCTTGCCGGAAAATTGGGTGAAGGCATAACCGGTCACCTTGTGGCCGGGGTTTAGGCCCACCTTGGCAGCGGGAAACTCGAGGCGGACCCACTTTCCCTTCTCGGGCAACGGGCCCATGTCGACGCGTTCGTGCGTATTCGCCTTGCCCCAACCAATCTTCTCGTGAGCCCCCCAGACGACGCGGTGCTTCCAGCCGCCTAGGTAGAGTTGCACCATGACGGCTTCCGGTGGATTTTCAGGATCAAGGTAACAATGCACGAAAAAAATCCCGCCCTTCGGAATGGTTAGGGGAGCGCCTTCGGAGAAAACGTCCTGACCGATGGCGTTCTTGGCCGTTCGGGTGATGGCCCGCTTGCCGCTGAAGACCGGTCCCTCTTTCTTTGTGACGAACTTTAGCGGTGGACCATTGACCTGAAGTTTGCCCTTGGGAAAACCATCCTCAAACCACATGGTTTCCTTTCGTGTAGATTTGGGCAAATGATCGAGCGACGCGGGGTCCTGATACTTGATCTTGGCCACCTCGGCGGTAATTCGTTTGTCGACCTCGGCGATCTCGGCGTCGAGAGCGTCAAGGCGCTTGTCGTCGCCAGGCCGAGGAACGCGCAGGATGGGAGGCGTATCCTTCTTGTTGCCATCCATGGCGGGGTCGGCGGCGCTGTGAAAGAAGGAGTAGAGGGAATAGTATTCCCTGGTTGAGAGCGGGTCGAACTTGTGGTCGTGGCAAACGGCGCACCCGGCAGTCAGGCCCATCCAGACTTCCACCGCAGTGGAGGTGCGGTCGACGGCATAGCGGTATATCCACTCCTCCTTGATGCTGCCGCCTTCTCCAGTGGTGACGTTACAGCGGTTGAACCCGGAGGCAATGAGCTGGTCGATGCTGGGCTCGGGCAGAAGGTCGCCAGCCAATTGCCAGCGGGTGAATTCATCAAAGGGAAGGTTCTCGTTGAAAGCCCGCACGACCCAGTCCCGGTAGGGCCACATGGATCGCTCGTTGTCGAGGTGAAGGCCATGGGTATCCGCATAGCGGGCAAGATCCAGCCAGTAACGAGCCATGTGTTCGCCATAGGTTTCACGGTCCATGAGGTCATCGATAAGCTTGTTCCATGCCTGTGGCGACTTGTCCGCAACAAAGGCATCCACCTCTGCCGGCTTGGGCGGCAAGCCCGTAAGGTCGAGGTACAGGCGACGCACCAGAGTTTCCGGCTTGGCGGTTTCTGCAGGCTTGAGCCCTTCCCTGCTCAGACGATCCTGCAGAAAGGCATCGATTGGGTTTGCTGCTCCGGGTACTTTGGGCGCTTCATTCCTTTTCGGGGCCGTGAAGGACCAGTGTCCTTCATACACCGCGCCTTCCCGGATCCAGCGCTTGAGCACCTTTTTGTCGATCTCGGTCAGCTTCTTGTGGGACTTCGGAGGCGGCATAACCTCTTCCTCGTCCTCCGATATGATCCTAGCCCAAGCTTCGCTTTTGGCCAAGTCACCTGGAACGATAGCCCGAACGCCATCCCTGTCGGCTAAGGCCCCTGCCCTGTCGTCCAGACGCAATTTCGCCTTGCGATAGTTGGGGTCCTGTCCATGACAGGCGAAACAATTCTCCGAAAGGATCGGGCGCACGTCGCGGTTGTAGGATATCTCTTCTGCATAGGTACAAGGCACCAGCGAAAATGAAACAAAGATTATCCTGATTAAATTCACTTTTTGCTTGGATCAAAGAAAAGATGTCCGACGCTCCAACGGAAAGTCAACGGACTTATTATGCCAACCGAGTATTCTAACTTATATTTGGGAAATCTTTGATCGGAAGTGCTCGGGTATCTGAATTGGGATCATTACACCGGTAGATTGGTCGAAGCTCACGCATGCAGCGACCGCCTCACCCACCGCGGCCTTGACCCGCTCTCCCTCATCTTCCTTCCAAAACTGAAATGCATAGGATATTGAACGCTCTCGTATATCGGCAACCATCAGCTTGACCTCGACTTCCTCCTCGAAACGCAAAGGGCGCTTGAAACGACAGCTGGACTTTACCCTGGGCCAACCGAAGCGCCCGTTCTCATCCTCCATATCGACGGAAAGACCGAGGCTGCGCAGGAACTCGTGCTCACAAATTTCCATCCATCGGTAATAGTTGGTGAAATGCATGATGCCGGCTAGGTCGGTTTCACTGAATTCGACGCGGCGGGTGATTGAATATTCGGAAGCCATAGTTGTAAGGGTCAAGCGCCTGTGCCCAAAGGAGCAAGGATGTTGTCGACTAAGCGGTTGGCCAATTGTTCGTTAGAAAAGTCATGGGAAACGCTTTTATGGCCGATAAGGCCCAATTCCTTTGCATTCTGGGGGTCGCCAAGGATTGGCTCGAGGGCTTCGGCGAGCTCATTCGGCCCATTCGGTCGGTAGATTCGTCCCCCTCGGGTTTGCTCCACTAATTCGGGGAAAGCCCCGCTCTCGGGAAGAACTACGGGTACACCCGCGGCAAGAGCTTCCACGACGTACAAGCCGAAAGCTTCGGGGTAACGCGCGGGGACTGAAAAAACGGACAGGCTCCGCAGAAAGGAAAGTTTTTGGTCCCGGCCGACATTGGGATGAATGGAGGAATGTCCCTCAAGGCCGGCCTGTGTGAGTTTTTTTCTTTGTTCGGCAACAAAGGGCTCATCCTCCTCGGTCATGCCGCCCGCGATCTCGAGACGGAGGTCGGGAAACTTGGCCGTATCCTTGAGTAAAAGAAAGGCATCGACTAGGATATCTAAACCTTTGAGTGGACAAAGGCGGGCCAAATATCCCAGCTTGAGTTGGGCAGGAGGCTTCTCCAGCGGAATGAATCCATCCATGCTGATGCCATTGGGATGATGTAAGACACGGGAGGCATCCAACCCGAGCCGGTTTGACATGAATTCTCCGAAGTATCGGCTTGGGGCAATACACCCATCCAACTTGGCAACATCCGATGACAGGAGATCCCAAGCCTCGTTGCGGTATTCCGGAAGGAGGGAATCGAGAAAAGCATCCTCTCCCTGCAGAAACCCGTAGACAGGAACATTAAGCTCGCGCCTGATCACCTTTCCGATTCCCGAAAGCATTATGGTGGAAAGAAAGACTGCATCTGGCTTGCCGTGGCTCTTGAACCAGTCGAGCACCTTTCTTACCTCCTTGACGAGCGGCCCGTCTTCACCGCGGAAAGTCGAAATGGTTATCTCCCCGAGGTCCTTGCTGGAGGTCATCCCGCTTCGTGCCGCCGCCTTTCGCAGGAGCCATTTATTGTCGAAAGCCTTGTCGAGCCAGCCGGGGGTGCGCCTGAAGAGTGCAAACTTGTGTTGTAGGTATACATTGATGCCCCCAAAAAAGATCGGTTGGTCGGCGGAAGCGGGCTTCTCGTCTAAGAAATGGGGCAGGTAAGTGGGAAGCATGGTGACTTCGTGCCCACAAGCCATGAGATGGCGGGCGAGGGAATTATCACGCATGCAAACCCCACAATAATAGTTGCCCGTGCCGGGCGTCAGGAAGGCGAGCTTCACGAGGAAGCTTGGGCTAATCCGGAATTGATTGGCTCGGGAAGATCAGCCAGGTCGGACATGGAGTCGAAGAGCTCACGGAAATCTTGATCGTCCACGTTTCCAATCAGGCAATCGGTGAGGGATGCCCTGATGTGGTCCCCTCTTTTGACCAAGTCACCGAAACTGAACTTTTCGTCATAGAAGGCGTAGACGATTTTGCGCATGGTCTCGATCGAGGCCTGCATGCGCTTGCCGTAGCGATCGAAGGAGGAGGAGTTAACCGCCCCCCCCGAACCAAGAGCCTCGTCGATCTCGTCGGCCAATATAACCCCGCTCTTGAGTGCGAGGAAAACGCCGGACGAGAAAACCGGGTCGAGAAAGCCAAGGGCATCTCCCGCCAGCACGAGTCCATCGACGGCGCAGTAGCGGTTGCGGTAGGAGTATTCCCCGGTGGCCCGGTATTCCCCCGTTTGCTCCCCCTCGGCCAAATGCTCCTTGATCCACTCGTTGTTTTCGATTTCACGCTGGAAAATCTCCTCATGGTCTTTGGTCGTTCCATTGAACAGATACTTGTGCTCGGCCACGATGCCGACGCTTACCATATCCCCGCTAAGTGGTATGTACCAGAACCATCCCTTGTTGGGCAAATAGGCGACAGTGGTCGCACCCTCGTCCAGTCCGGAATCTCGCTTAGCTCCCTTGTAATAGGTCCAGAGGGCAGTCTTATTGAGCTGCGGGTCGCGTTCCATCCATTTTTCACGATGAGCCGCGAAACAATCCCGCCCCGAGGCATCGACCACGATGGGAGCGGATAGCTCCTGCGGGCCATGTTCTGCGGATTCCACGCGGATGCCCTCCACGCGTTCGCCCGACTTGATCAAGGACTGTGCTTTGGTCTCTTCCCAGACCGTAGCGCCATTGGTCCGGGCCTTATCCATGATCATCTTGTCGAAATCGGAACGCCAGACCTGCCAAGTGGTGGAGGAGGGATGGTCGAAATGCTGGAAGAAGTAGAAGGGCTGGGAAAGAAAACCATCCTGGCGGACGAACTGGACGCAATATTTGCGGGGACTGGCGGACTCCATTAGCTGTTCGATCAGCCCAAGCCTCTTGAGTGGGAAATAGCAAAAGGGCATGAGCGATTCACCGACGTGATAGCGGGGAAACTTCTCTTTTTCCACGATAAGAACGTCACGCCCCTTCTCGGCCAACAGCGCACCCGCGGTGGAACCGGCAGGCCCACCTCCGACTACGATTGCATCATAATTAGTCTTAAGCGAAATCATAGTTATTTATTGAAGCGGTTTTTCGTGTTTTCGCAAGCCTCCGAAGGCTCTAGGCGGGAGATAGAATCTCAACGATCTGAGCGATCTCGATGCCTCCAAGGCCGGATATAACGTTGCTTCTTCCGAAGAGATAATCGGCCTCCACAGTCCCGAAGGCCTCAACGATAGGTCCATCGGGCGCAACCTTGAGAAAAGCCCGCGGCGTGCTGGAATAGGGTATGCGATGATCATTCAGAATACCTCCCAGAGGCAGATGGGATGCCAGGACCAGAGGAACCGCCTCTTTGGGCAAGGCCTCCAGATTGATTTCAATGGCGCCGTATTCGACCGCTTTTTCATCCTCTTCGGTCTCAAGAATGACTTCCCGAAGATAGGAGTTGCCGTTGTTGGAGGAACGGAGTCGGCGAACCTTGACGGGGCTCTCGTGGTGGCCCTCAAGCCTCGAAGTCATGTCCCCCTCATGAACCAGTAGCGATTGGTAAGGCTCGGGAAGGTCCTGCGGATCGACCTTCTCGAAAGACAGTCCGGGGAGGTTTCTCGATGCCCGCATTAGGCTCAGCGGATAGAGGACGTCGGGGGAAACTTTCATGGGAAAAGGAGGCCTTTTCTAAAGCGGATCAGCCTTCGTCCAGGTGCTTGGAAAGGAAGAAGTGGTAAAGCATGGAGTCTACCCGTAGGAGGGCATCGCGGCTCAAGCGCAGTTCATCTTCGCCTACCTCAAGGTCGCCGGCAACCTTCCATTCCTCGAAAACATGTCCATAGCGCTCCAAAAGGTCGATTCCGAATTTCTTTAGAAAATAGCTTGGGTAAACCCGCCCGAGTTTCCACTGCAGGATCATTTCCCGGACGAAACGCTCGTCATCGGAGGTGAGTAAGGCCCGCCTCACGACTGATTCCGCCTTATCCACCGAATCGCAGTATTGGTCTATGTGGGTCAGATTCTGGTAGTGGATTCCACCCAAGTGCCCAAATGAGGCCACGCCAAGGGCCACCATATCCGCACCAGCCCAGAGGCGGTCGCGGTAAACGAACTTGGTCTTCTCGGGTTCCTTGACCGCGGTATAGGCACTGGTTACCGTGTATCCGGCGGACTCGAGCCGCGCAAAAGCTTCCTTGACCCAGCGCCGCTTGGTCTCCCAGTCGGCCACGGGTGCGGAAAGCCGCCCCTCTTCCTTCATCGACTTGAAAATGGTCGTGTTGAAGGGCACCTCCATTTGGTAGATGGTCACGCAATCCGGGGAAAGGTCTACGACTTGGTCTACACAACTCGACCAGTTCTCATCCGTTTCCTCAAGCATCCCGGAAATTAGATCCACGTTGATGTTGTCGAAGCCCAAGCCGCGGGCGAACTCATAGGCTCGAAAAACTTCACCAGAGCGATGGGCCCGACCGTTGGTCTCCAGGATATGATCGTCGAAATTCTCAATTCCCAAGCTTAAGCGCGTGACCCCAATGTCCTTTATCACTTGAAGCTTCTTTTCAGTGAGAGTTCCCGGCTCGCATTCGAAGGTCACTTCCTCCGCCTCGTCCCAAGACAGAATGGACTTCATTTCGTCGGTTAGGGAAAGCAGGTCCTTGGCAGACAGATAGGAAGGGGTTCCCCCCCCGAAATAGACGAACTTGGGCAGACGGCCCTTGAGGTAGGGCGACTTGGAGTATTGCCTAAGCTCTTTCAAGGTCGATTCAAGGTAGCGACGCACCTCCCCCGTGTTTTTATCCGTATAAACCCGAAAGTAGCAGAAGTGGCAACGCTTGCGGCAAAAAGGCACGTGATAGTACAGGCCCAGTGGCGCATTGCCGGGAGAGGGGCTGTTCAGCATGCTCTCCACACAGGCGACGTCCGCTTCGTTCCAGAACGCAAATGGGGGATAATTGGAAACGAAATAGCTGCCCGCCTTGGTATCGTCCTTTGTCTCGCGATCAGTCTTTATGATCACGCCTTCACTCATTTTGCGATCATGGTTGAAAAGGCATAAACTTTTCCATCTTCACACCCCACAAGGATGCGGCCGGCCGCCACGGCTGGGGTAGATGAAATGGACTCACCAACTTCGTAGGATGCGATCTCCTTACCCGTCTTGAGGGAAACAAGGTAGAGCTTGCCGTCCATGGAACCAAAAACCACCTTGTCCCCGGCTACCACGGGCGAGCTGTCGATGCGCCCACGAGCCGAGAAGCGCCACTCGTTCTTGCCCGACGTCCGCTTGATGGCATGCAGGCCCTTGTCGCGTCCTCCAATGATGACGTGAGTCGCGGTAAGGGCGGGGGACGAAAAATAGGGGAAGTTCTTGGAACGGTAGTTCCAGACAACCTCGCCCGACTCAAGGTCAAAGGCACTTACCGCCCGGTCCATGTTACCGACGTAGCCGACTCCATCCGCAACCGCTACGGAAGCCGCGATAGGAGCCTCCACCTCGACCGAACGGATTAGCTTTCCATCCTCCAAGTTGACGACGTAAAGTACCGAATCACATCCCCCGAAGACCACATACTTGTCGTCATAGATGGTGGGGACCCCGTTTACGTAGTTTTGGGTCTCGAATTTCCAAAGAGCCTTGCCCGTCTTGGCATCAAGGCAATGGACGAAGTTGTCGTAACTGCCCACCACTACCACCGAGTCCCCTGACTTGGGTCGGATTGCTTGGTTTGCGGCACCCATGATTTCCCCGTCCGTCTCGTACTTCCATTTCAATTTGCCATCCTCGGCCCCAAGAGCATACAGAAAACCGTCGGTAGAACCCGCATAGACGAGGCCTTGGCTAACCAGAGGGGGAGCCTCGATTCCGAGGCCGGTCTTGAAGCTCCAGCGTTGCTTGCCACTCTCCAAGTCGAGGGCGTGGAGGATACCTGTATCCGCACCCACGTAGGCGATTCCGTTGGAAACCACCACCGAAGACTTGAGGAAGTCCCCTGCATCAAAGACCCAGGCCAGCTTGAGTTTCGAGCCGACTTTCTCGCCGGAGATTCCCCTCAAGGCGGCATCGCCACGATGCCGGGGCCAACCCGGGGATTCTTGCTTAAAGACCGGCTCCGCCCACAAGCCAAAAAGGCCGGTCATTAGCATGGACGAAAATCCTAAGGCCCTAGTTCTCATGATCCCTAAAATATCTCATGTGGCTGGCTATAGCAAGAGGTGCTTGAAAAGAGTGAGGCATAAAGACGAACGAAGTCGTCGGCCTCGACCGGCCTCGGGTTGAAGCCCGCTGTCCATTGCTCGGAAGCCTCCTTGGCAAGTGTGGGTATTTCCTCTTCGGTGAATCCCAACTCGTCGAGGGAGGCGGGAAAGTCGGCAAGTGACAAAAGTTCGCGAACCCGTCCAACCAGAGCCGCGGATGCTTCCGGGTCCTCCGAGCCGGCAGGGCATAGCCTGCATTCTCGGGCAAGCAAGGCGTAAAGAGCCATGGTCTCGGGCCGACCGGCGTTGAACTCCATGACCACGGGCAAAGCTAGTCCCACAGCAATCCCATGTACCGTTCCCTTGCGAGCGGTCAGCGGGTTGGCCATGGAGTGGGCGGCACCGAGCATACTCTGCTCGATGGCGGCGCCGGCATGAGAAGCACCCAAGAGCATCCCGCCACGAGCATCGAGATCCTCGGGCACGTCGAATACCCGTGGAAGATTTCGGTCAATAAGGCCAAAGGCCATCCGGGCGTGACGATCGGAAAAGTCATTTCTTTTGTTAGTGACGGCCGACTCCAAGGCATGGGTCAAGGCGTCTATGCCGGTGCAGGAGGTAACCATCTGCGGCTGGGACAAGGTCAACTCAGGATCCAGGATGGTGAGAGACGGCAAGGCCTTCTTGTCCCCGCACGCCATCTTGCGATGCGTCTCGTCCTCCGAGATAAGGGCGAAGGACTGGCATTCACTGCCGGTACCCGCGGTGGTGGGCAAGGCGATGAACGGCAACATTTCCCGACTAGCCCTTCCTACGCCCCAGTAATCCGCCATCCTTCCACCGTTTGTAAGGATGAAATTACAGCCCTTGGCGGTATCCATGGAACTTCCTCCGCCAAGTCCTATGATGTGGTCGACCACAGCCTGTCTGGCTATCCGGACGCAATCTTGGACGCTGGTCTCGGTCGGGTTCTCGATGGACTGATCATAAGTAGTTACCCGAATCCCTTGCTCTTCCAGGCTTTCGGCTATCCGCCTTGGATGGCCGACTGCAGACAGGCCCGGATCGGTAACCAGCAGGGCATGCTTTCCGAGCTTGCTGGCATGCTCACCGATGGATCCGCTCGAGCCTGCACCGAAAACGATCTCCTGCAAGGCATCCTCACCTTCGGCGAAGAAGCCGTCACCGGTCCCGGTCGCGGAAGAGGTTTGCATGACTGGAAGGGTGGCTAGCCGTCAGGCAGCCATGCCGATGGAGCGTCGCTTGTAGAGAAATTCGAACATGTTACCCTCGTGAGGCTGATCCCATGATATCTTCATGGTCGAGATTGGCCCGAGGTTCAGCCGCTCGACGTTGGAAGCCCGTAGAAGTTCCTTTTTAAAGGACTCGTTTTCCGTGACCGCGGTGACCACCAGGGTGGGGCCTATGGCCCCGAGCATTTGCGATTGCGGTACCTCGACCACGCTTGCATAGGGGCATAGAAACTCTCGGTTGGACAAGGGGTGGTCCATTGACTCGCAATGTACGATGGTTGGGCGAAGGTAAGTACCGCCCTCCGCTCGTACCAACCGGTCTCCATCCCGATAGGGCGCCGTTGCATCGGACGCCCCTCCCGTGGCCAAGTCGGCCTCCAAGGCGGAATCGATCCATTCCCCCATCTTAGGGTTGGCGAATCCGGAAAGAACCGCCTTAGGATCATCGATCGGCATTGGCTTTAGCGGCCCGAGGCTCTTGCCTAGGGCGTCGGCAATCTCTCTTGCGTATTTAGGCACAATAACAGCCGAGGCGTTTACGCAACTGCGGCCCCCGTTGTCCGAAATGGAGGAAGTCATGACGTCGATGAATTCGGGCCATCTCTCTATCATGTCGTCTCCGATCAAGATTTTGCTGAAGCCAGGTCCATGAACCTGAACGCCCGGGTCTCCAGCGTATTGATCGGTGGTGCTCTTATCGCCAAAGATCAGTGCTCGACCGCAAAGTCGTAGGATGTCCCCAGCTCCCTCGTGGTCGGTCGGATAAAACCCGAAGGCTTCCCGCGGGCAACCCGCGGCGATGAAAGCCTGGATAAGGCGGTAGGGCGTCCAGGGCTCGTCCCGTCCGGGCTTCATCACGATAGGTATCTTAAGAGCGATGGAGGGTAACCAGAGCGAATTCACAGCAGGTGAATTACTGGGCATTACCAAGCCTAGGGCGTCGGTGGTGGGATAGAAACAAACGGGGGAGCCGGACTGTTCGCCGTGCCCCTCATCCAGGGTGCCGAAGTCAATGCCTCGAGTAAGGCCGTTGAGGATCAATTCTAAATGAGTTAGGGCGTAGTGGATCTTATCCATGTTGCGCTGCACCATTACGTGCGGCAACCCACTCGTTGAGGAAAGCGTCTCAAGGTAGGATTGAGCGCTTTGCATGGTTCCGTCTCCCCCAAGAGGCAGATC
>TARA_B100001115_G_scaffold184755_1_pt1 | contig 14687 bp, 10 predicted proteins | sample TARA_B100001115 | Tara Oceans TARA_B100001115 (sample SAMEA2622652) | marine metagenome | biome: marine biome (ENVO:00000447); feature: surface water layer (ENVO:00002042); material: "saline water (ENVO:00002010), including plankton (ENVO:xxxxxxxx)" | depth 5 m | reverse complement strand
TGATCGTGAGGTCGGGGAAAAGCATGCCGTAGGGCTTGCCCGGGGTAGCGGGATTCTCGCTGGTCGGACCGGTCGAACCCTTGCAAGCGCCCAAGCAGTTCGAGCAAACCACGAAAAACTCGTTCGTGTCGATCGATTTGCCCGGGCCAACGACGTGATCCCACCAACCTGGTTGAGCATCTTCCTGGGAATATACGCCCGCAACGTGGTGATCACCGGTCAGGGCGTGACAAATGAGAATGGCGTTGCTTCCCTCTTCATTCAGTTCGCCATAAGTTTCATATTTGATCCTAAGCTCATCGATGGAACCGTTCTCCATCTCGAAGCGGCCCTCATGCTCGTAGGTCCGAGCCTGAACGACCCCAACTCCTTCCGAGGGGGATTCCGAGGTTTCGGCTGGGCCTGAAGTGCTCATATAATCGTCAATGAAGTAAAACGCCGGGGCTGAGGCGCTTTCGGAAAGACTAGCCGGAAATGGACTCGAGCAAAGCCTCGTCTATGTCATAATTGCTATGGACGGCTTTGACGTCCTCCAGGTCCTCTAAGGTCTCGATCAGTTTGAGGACTTTTCTAGCCACATCCTCATCCGTGACTGAAATCTGGTTTTCAGGCAAGTACGCCAATTCGGAAGAATCGAGGCTGATATCCTTCTCGCTAAAGGCTTCCGCCAGTTTGTCGTACTGGCTGGTCTCGCAAATGACCTCGTAGTGCTCCTTCTCGGCAATCACGTCTTCGGCGTCATTCTCAAGGGCCAATTCCGTGAGAGAATCCTCATCCATCTTGTCCCTGGCAAGCAAGAACTGCCCCTTACGCTTGAAATTGAAGGCCAAGGCACCGGCTCCGGCAAGGTTCCCACCACCCTTTGAAAAGGTACTGCGAACCTCGGAGGCGGAACGGTTCTTGTTGTCCGTGGTGACCTCGACGATCAAGCCGACCCCACCGGGACCATACCCCTCGTAGAGAAGCTCCTCAATCGTGACGCCACCCAGCTCCCCGGTACCCTTCTTGATGGCCCGGTCGATATTGTCTGCGGGCATATTAGCCTGCTTGGCCTTGGAGATCAGCGTCCGCAGTCGAGGGTTGAACTCGGGATCCTTCCCCCCATCCCTGGCGGCAAGGGTAATTTCCTTGCTGATGACGCTGAAAATCTTTCCGCGCTTGGCATCGACGGCGGCTTTATGCCGCTTGGTGGTCGCCCATTTGCTGTGTCCGGACATCTTCTAGGGTAAAAGGCAAAAAAGGAAGCCGAGTTTTGTCAAGTTTCCTTGTCGAGCGATGAGCGGAGATACTCATAGGCTTTCTCGAGTCGCTCCTTCTTCTCGAGAGCCTGCTCACGCTTGCCAGGGCTCATGGAGTCGAGCCTGGCCGAGGTATAGTTTTGCGACTTCTCCTTATAGTTTTTTTCCAAGACGGTCCCGTCTATGGAACCCTTTGCCCGTAAGCCCAACAGGTTTCTGTATCTTCTTTCCTCATCGGAGAGCTCCTTGCGATCGGGCCTTTTCTCCTCTTGCTCGGAATCGGGTTCGGCTTTCTCGGCTTCCTCTTCCTCGCCCGGCAGAGGGGCCCTCTTGGTGATGAGAGTCTGGAGGATCGTCATAAGGTTCTGCACGGTCCAATAAAGAACGAGTGCGGATGAAAAGAAATACAAAAAGATGAGGAACATGAAGGGCATGAATCTCATCATTTTCGCATTGATCCGCTGGGCTTCGCTCATTTCAGGCCCCATCTGCATGGGATTGAGCTTCATCTGGAACCATTGCGTTGCCACCATCAGGATGGGCAGCAAATTGAGGGAAAAGCCCTGCTGAACGCTTATGCTGTCCTGCTCGGAGAGATCATGCGCCCAGAGAAAGCCTTGCCCATAAAGCTCGGACGCAGAGCGCAGCATCCAAAACATCCCAAGAAAAATGGGGATCTGGATAAGGATGGGCCAACACCCGGCGAATGGGCTGACGCCCTTCTCCTTGTAAAACTTCATCATCTCCTGATTAAGCTTGTCGGGCTTACCCTTAAATTCTTCCTTCAGCTTGGCCATGGGACCCTGCAGGGCCTGCATCTTTTTTTGGGAACGGGTCGCCTTGGCCGTCAGCGGCCAAAGGAACAACTTCAGCAGAATGGTCAGGGCAATAATGGCCATCCCGTAATTGCCGAGGATGGAATGAAGCTTGTTCAATAACCAGCTCAGGGGCTCGGAAATCCACCAAAAGATACCGAACTGCATGACTTTTTTTTGATCGTGCCTGAGTTCTGACAAACCGACGTAATCCTTCGGGCCGGCGTATAAATGAAAAGAAAAACTCCTAGTCTCGCCTTGCTCCAACCGTCCGAGAGGAAAGGATAAGGTGCCTTCTACCCCCTTGACTTCGTTCTCGGGGGTAGAATCGCTTCTCTTGTTGATTCGCCAGCTAATCCGGGCACTGGGGAGATCATTCTGGGGGCGAACAATATTGATGAAGAACTGGTTGTTCACGCATGCCCAGCGCGCTTGAGACAGCGTCCTAGACTCCCATTGCCCGGCTACCCCCATCTCGTTATACTGGAAGAATTCCTCGGTCTCCCCGTCGATTCGGCCGCTGCAATCGGCGCATGAACATCCTTCCGGCAAGGGGGTTCCGGCATTATAATACCCGACGTTCAGATAGGTTTCGGAGCTGTCGAAAGGGTTGTAAAGCCGTGGAATTTGATAAGCCGAGCCAAGGTGAAACTTCATCCGCTCATAGAAAGGACCACTTTTTAGGTTCGTTATTCTAGTCTCATGATGGATGACGTAACTACTGTTGGTCTCCCGGGAATATTCTCTTTCGATCCGCAATTCCCCAGCTCTCTCCCATCGATAGAGAATCTTCATCGGATCGGTCTGCTCAACAAGACGAAAAGCCCGGGGGTCCGGCAAGACCCTTTTATATTCACGGCCGCCATCATCTTCAAAGGATAGGGCTAGCAGAGGCTCCCCTTCATAGGTCATGTTGTAGTCCTTGCTCAGACGGCCGCGCCTGTGTAGGCGGACTTCCCTCAGAGCACCCGTGTGGTTTGAGAATACCGGCGTGGAGTAGGGGTTTTCGAGACGGTCGACCAGCCTTTCCTCGCCCAAGGAAAGAGGCTCGCTGATGGGGGCAGGAGCCGAAACGGACTGCACGGAAACCGTTTCATTCGTGTCGGGAGGAGGAACGGCGGGCTGTCCGAAGCTCGAATCATTTGTGTCGGAGGGAGGAGGGGGGGAGTTTCCATCCACTATTGGAGGAATTTGGGTACCCTGCTGTAGGATCAGGTAGAAAGCGAGCACGAGCAACCCGATGCCAATAACGTAGTTTTTCATGAGGAGGAGCAGGCTTTGCCAACCGCATCGACGAAGTTTTGCTCGAGGGAGGAAAAGCTTGCCTTGAGAAGTGCCGTCCGGGGCAAGACGACCAAGTCGATACCTTTGGGGAAGGAAGCTTGATTCCTGCGGAAAACCTCCCGTATTCTCCTCTTTGCTCGGTTGCGGTCTACCGCTCCGCCAAACCTCCGGGAGGCAATAATGCCCAACTTGGGTGATTCGGATTTCTCATTCCTCATGACTTGGATCCAGAACAAGTGATCCTTGAACCTCCTGCCATTCTTCTTGACGGCTCGAAACTGAGCGGCCTTCCGTAACCTCGAGTCCGGCTTGAAGCAATGGTTTGCCGACTTCAAGGGAGTACGGAAAGCAAATCCTTAGCGGAAACGCCGAGCTACCGAAGCAGTTAGGTTGGCCCGACCCTTGCGACGACGGTTTCTGAGAATCTTACGACCTGCACTGGTTTGGTTACGCTTGCGGAAACCAAACTTCCTAGCCCGGCGCAACTTAGATGGATTGTAGGTAGGTTTCATGGGAAAAACTGAAAAGCATAGGCCATCCGCGGTTAAAGTCAAACCTTCAGGATTCGCATTCCCAATTAGATTGCACTTGCGAAACGACAAGTAATCTACACAATGTTCTCTTTTGTTGTCCCGTTCGTCTAGCCAGGTCCAGGACACCGGGTTTTCATCCCGGCAACAGGGGTTCGAATCCCCTACGGGACGCCAATTTTCTAGAAGAAAACTTGCCATAGCGGTATCGCTCGCTAAACCATGCGGATGATTCGCAACAGCTCTCCCAAAGTATCCGTCAAGGGTGCTTACCATCATAATCTAAAGGGTGCCGACTTGGACATTTTCCCTGGAGAGCTGGTTGTGTTCACCGGCTTAAGCGGCACTGGCAAATCGACTCTGCTCTTTGACGTTCTTCACGCCGAAGGCCAACGCAAGTACGTAGAAACGTTTAGTCCGTACGTAAGGCAGTTTCTCGAGACCTGCCAGCGACCCGAAGTTGATTCCATCGAAAACGCTCGGCCTTCCATTTCCGTCGAGCAGAAAAACACTATCCGTAATTCGCGATCAACGGTTGGAACGATGACTGAAATTTGCGAATACTTTAAGGCTTGGTTCCCCCTAGTGGCTAAGCTGTCCGACCCTGAAAGTGGCAAATCGATTAAATTCGAAACCGCTGAGAGCCTAGCGAGTTCCGTGCTCAGTAAGTTTGGATCGCAGGACGTTGTTATCGGCTTCTCGGCAGAAAGACCCTCAAATATCGAGACGAATGAATTTCTCCGCTTTCTCATGCAGTCCGGTCAGACTCGGGCCATGATGGGGAATTCCTTCTCGCGAATCGAAAGTCTCATAGATGAAGAATGGCAGGGCCGCAAACTCTTCATCACTGCTGACAGAATCAGAGTGCGGAAAAGCGATAAGTCGAGGATAGTAGAGGCAATAACTGCCGCCCTAGCCAATGGTCATGGTTTTGCTCAAGTCAGAAACCTCAAGGGGGAAGTAATCGAAAACCTGTATAGCGGTCTCAGGTCTCCGGTTAACGGGAGAAAATTCAACACCCCCACGCCCTCTTCGTTTTCCTTCAATTCGCCGTTGGGAGCTTGTTCGGGATGCAGGGGTTTCGGGCGGGTAATCGAAATCGATGGAAACCTAGTCGTTCCCGATGACTCTCTTTCGTTAGAGGAAGGGGCGATCAGAGCCTTCTCGGGAAAGGTGTATGGCCATTACAAGGAAGAACTTCTTGAGGCATGTGGAAAAGTAGGGGTCAGTACAAAGCGACCTTGGAAAAGTCTTTCAAAAAGTGATCGCGACTTCGTTTGGAAAGGCGATTCGGATTACATCGAGGGAAATGGCAAATGGTTCGGCATAAGGTCATTTTTCAAATGGCTTGAAACCAAGAGCTACAAAATGCATGTCCGCGTCTTTCTCTCGAAGTACCGAGGCTATTTTGAATGCCCTTCTTGCAAAGGAAGCCGCTTCAAGGAAGAATCACTCTTCTGGAAATGGGATTCCCTGAACCTTTCGGAAATCTACGCTCTGCCCGTGGACGATCTTCATAGGCGGGTTTCGAAAGTTCGACTTTCAGGCAATCCAAAGCTCGATCTCCCCCTTGAAAACATTCTTTCCAGGCTCCAATACCTAATGGATGTCGGTTTGGGTTACCTTTCCCTTAACCGCACGGCAAGGAGCCTCAGCGGCGGGGAAACGCAACGGGTGAATCTCACTGCATGCCTCGGGGCTTCCCTTACCGAAACGCTCTTTGCGCTGGACGAGCCCACAATCGGACTCCACGGCAAGGACGTCGGAAAGTTAATACGGATTCTTCGAGCCTTGGCAGACGAGGGAAACTTCGTTTGCGTGGTTGAGCACGACGAACAGGTGATAAAGGCTGCAGACCGAATAATCGAACTTGGTCCGCTGCCCGGAAGCAAAGGGGGTCAAATCATTTTCAAGGGTTCGGTCCCCCAACTTTTAAAATCGAAAATCTCGGCTACCGGCAAATGGTTGGCGAGCGGCTTCGAGATAATGGAAGCCGAAGATGCTCGACCAAGCAAGAATCCCAGGAGCCACCCATGCCTGCATTTGAAGAAAGTAAGCATGCACAATGTTAAAAACCTTTCGGCAAAGCTTCCTCTGCAAAAATTCGTCTGTATTTCAGGGGTTTCGGGGTCTGGTAAATCCACCCTTCTAAACGATTTGGTCTACAAGGAACTTCGTTCTCCAGGTAATTCGGCAAAAGTTATCTCAAACTTCTCTTTTTCCGAGGTCGTTATGATAGACCAAAGTTCCGTAGTGCGTTCACCTCGCTCGAACGCTATCCTTTATTCCGATGCATGGGGACCCGTTAAGGAAGCTTTCTCCCGTACCGATGACGCAAAACGGATGGGTTACACTTCTTCAGACTTCTCCTTCAACTCTGGAAACGGTCGCTGTGAGTCGTGCTCGGGGCTCGGATACCAAGTGGTGGAAATGCAGTTTCTCTCAGACCTGCAAATTCCATGTGGCGAGTGCGAAGGGAAACGCTTCAATAGCGAGATCTTGGAAATCCGACTCAACGGCCTTTCAATCTCCCAAGTACTCGATCTCACCGTTGAAGAGGCCGCTGTGTTTTTCAAACAATTGCCCAAGACCGCAAGAAAACTAAATGCCCTGGAAAAAGTAGGTCTGGGCTATCTGACCCTTGGTCAACCCTTGAACACCCTTTCCGGGGGGGAATCCCAGCGCTTGAAACTAGTCAAGTATCTGTCCGATGTAAGAAAAGGTCACACTCCCTCCATTCTCCTTATTGACGAACCTACTACCGGCCTGCATATGCAGGATGTCGAAAGACTGATCCGATGCCTGAGGGACGTCGTACTGGCAGGGCACTCCCTTTTTGTAATCGAGCATAACCTTCAGGTGATAAGAGCATCGGATTGGATCGTGGAAATGGGACCCGGAGCGGGGAATATGGGTGGCAAGTTGATTGCCCAAGGCACGCCCTCCTCATTTCGCAAAAAATCCACTCCCACTTCCAAAATCCTTTTTCAATCTGAACTCCAGAACCCTCCCTCCACAGGCTCCTCCAGCAAAAAGCGAAAGGGTAAAAGATCCAACCTTAGGGTGGTTGGGGCTCGTGAAAACAACTTAAGAAACGTCAGCGTCGAAATACCCCCAAATAAGTTCGTCGTCGTGACCGGCCCATCCGGGTCCGGTAAATCTTCCCTAGCCTTCGACGTGATTTTTGCGGAGGGCCAGAGACGCTTCGTAGAATCCATGTCCTCCTATGCAAGACAGTTCGTCGAACAACTGAGCAAACCCGATGTCGACGCCGTCACGGGAATCTCTCCTGCAGTTGCAATTGAGCAAAGAGTCAACCGTGGAACAAGGAAATCCACTGTAGGGTCGGTCACGGAAGTAGCCCAATTTCTTAGGCTCCTCTACGCTAAGGTTGGTACTCAACTTAGCATCGTTGACCAAGCTCCCTTGACCACAAGCACCGAAAAGAGCATCGCCAAAGAGATACTCGCTAAGGCGCTTGAAAGCACTCCTTCGAGTGCCCAGCCGATCCTTCTGCTTTCTCCTTTGGTTACGAATCGCAAAGGTCATCACAAGCCTATCGTAAACTGGGCTCGGGATAAGGGATTTGAAAAAATACGCTGTGATGGAGATTTGGTCGACACAGATGGCTTTAGAGGCTTGGACCGCTACCGCCTTCACAACATCGAGGTATTGATCGAGAGTTGGAAGGAGGTACCCGGCAAGAAGGTCCTCAATGAGGCAATCAAGAAGGCTTTTTCTTTTGGCAAAGAAAGATTACTGCTAATTACTCCCAGCGGAGAAGAACTTTGGTATTCAACTTCCCGTGTCGATTCCGCAAGCGGCGAGACCTACCCTGAACTGGAACCGGCTCTTCTTTCCTGGAACTCACCAAAGGGTTGGTGCCCCATTTGTCGTGGTTACGGAAAAATTTACGAGAAGATGAAGGATCGTCTTCCCGCTTCGGGAAAGTGGTGGTCTATCGCGGACGGGGACACTTGCTCCGAATGCGAGGGCACAAGACTAAACCCGATCGCCCGAAACGTGATCTTGTTCGGTGCGGGGGGAACTCGCATGTCGCTACCTCAAATCCTTGAATTAACCCCCATCGAAGCCGCCAGGTTCCTTCGCTCAATCTCAGTAAAAAAAGAAAGTCGACCTATCGTCGAAGCCATTCTTCCAGAAATCCTGGAAAGACTGAGTTTCATGAGAAGAGTTGGTCTGGATTACCTCGCCCTAAACCGCGAGACCTCATCCCTTTCAGGGGGAGAATCTCAGAGGATAAGGTTGGCGGGCCAACTCGGCTCCAACCTTTCAGGGGTTCTCTACGTTCTCGACGAACCCTCAATCGGACTGCACCCAAAGGACAACCAGAGGCTTCTAGACTCTCTTCGCGATCTACAGGCAAGAGGGAATTCACTAGTTGTGGTAGAGCATGATCAAGAAACCATTCTTCAAGCCGATTACTTGATAGACGTGGGTCCCGAAGCCGGAAGACGCGGAGGCGACATTATTGATGCGGGAAGTCCAGCAAAGGTGATGAAGAACAAGATCTCAGCGACCGCCACTCACCTCAGGGAGGTCATGAAGCACCCCCTTAAAGGCGAATGGAGAAAACTTCCGAGAAAAGACACTGTAAAATGGCTTCGATTAACCAATGTAAAATTCCGCAACCTAAAGAATATTGATGCTCAAATTCCCCTCGCGAGGCTAACGGTTTGCTGCGGAGTATCAGGTTCAGGTAAATCCTCTTTGATCAGAGGAGTTTTGCTTGAGGGAGTTAAAGCTTCGATGACTAACGGCAAAAAGACAATAACTGAGCACTCCTATATATTGAGGAATGGAAACGTCTTCGGGAAATCCATCGAGGTCACCCAAGACCCTATCGGAAAAACCTCCAGATCCACGCCCGGTACTTACCTAGGCGTTTGGAATCGAATAAGAGATCTGATTGCGTCCTTACCGGAGGCGAAAAGAAAGGGTTTCGGTCCCAGTGATTTTTCCTTTAACGTCAAGGGTGGGAGATGTGAGGTCTGCAAAGGTGCGGGAAAGGTCAAGGTCGAGATGAACTTTTTGCCCACCTCCTACGTTCCATGCGAACAGTGTGGAGGCAGAAGGTACCGCGATGAGATACTTGAACTGGTGTGGAAAGGTAAAAACATTGCAGACATGCTTGAATTCACTTTCACGGAGGCTGCTGAATTCTTTTCCTTTGACTATTACTTGAAAGAAACCTTCTCCCTAATGGTCGAGGCGGGCCTCGGTTATTTGAGGCTCGGGCAAATTTCACCCACTCTCTCAGGCGGCGAGGCCCAACGCCTTAAGTTAGCCTCCGAACTAGCCCGCGGAATCGACAAGGGAAAACATGGTCGAGGGGCAACCGCCAAGCCCAATTTATATATTCTCGAAGAACCGACGATTGGGCTTCACCCTTCGGACACCCTCAAGTTGATTAGCATGCTGCACCGACTCGTCGATGAGGGAAACACCGTCGTCGTCATAGAGCACGACGTCGACGTCATCTCGGAGGCAGATTATCTGATCGAATTGGGTCCGGGGGGAGGAGCAAAAGGCGGATCGCTTATTTATCAGGGCTCAGCAAGGAAAATTCTGGACAATGGCAAAAGTAATACTCGGGCATTCCTAAAAGGAATAGCCAAAGAAATCGATTCTAAGGAAGGATCTTGATGAAGATCTTCTTTCCAGCCTTTAGAACGACACCGTCAGAATCCGCGGGGAATGTCGGTGCTTGGTCGCAATCATCAATCCTTTGACCATTCAACTTAATGGCGCCCTGCTTGAAAAGACGCCGAATTTGTCCCTTGGATTCGAAATGACCCGAAATACCCAATATGTTGAGCAGACTCCTTTCGTCGGGTTGTAGCGCGATCTCAGAAAGCTTGAGGATTGGCATTTCATCTGGCGTTTCACCCTTGGAGAAAACTTGGGAAAAGGAAGCGCGCTCCTTCTCCGCGACCTCGCTTCCGAAAAACATAGCGGTCAAATCGGAGGCCAGTTGCTTTTTAGCATCCATCGGATGGCAATCCTGAAGATTCTTAATCTCGTCTTCCGACTTCAAGAGCAACAATTGAAAATAACTCCACATGGCATCGTCGGAAATCGACATCGTCTTGCCGAAGACGTCCTTCGAGGAATCGTTGAAGGCAATATAGTTGTCATAGCTCTTGGACATCTTTCGTCCACCGTCCAGCCCTACCAGCAGGGGCATGGTAAGAACCGCCTGGGGGCTGAGCCCCTGGTCCTTTTGCAGGGTTCGGCCGACCAGCATGTTGAAGAGTTGGTCACTTCCCCCTAGCTCGACGTCGGCCTCAAGTACGATGGAGTCATATCCTTGGACAAGCGGATACATGAACTCAACCATGGAGATGGGCTGATTTCCACGGAATCGCTTTTCAAAGTCGTCCCGTTCGAGCATACGGGCAACGGTCATCTTTCGCGAGAGGTTCAAGGCATCCGCAAATGTCATCTCGCCAAACCATTCGCTGTTTCTTCTGACCACGGTCTTGTCAGGATCAAGCACTCTAAAAGCTTGTTCTAGATAGGTCTTTGCGTTTTCGTTAACCTCATCCTCGGTTAGTTCAGGACGGAGCTCCGACTTGCCGCTAGGGTCCCCGATACGAGCCGTGTAGTCACCGATGAGAAGAATCGCCTCATGCCCTGCATCCTGAAACTGCTTGAGCTTGTTGAACACTACGAGGTGGCCAAAGGTAAGGTCGGGACGCGTAGGGTCGACCCCGAACTTAACCTTAAGCGGACGACCCCCCTCCAGTTTCTCGACGAGATCCTCCTCCCCGATGACGACATCGGTATTTCCCAATAGCTCTTCCAGATTCATTAATACGGCGTTAAGATTCGCCATCATACCTTCGAAAAGCGCTTACATCGAGCCAAGAATTCCTTTTCTTCGCTTTCTTGATAGCTTTCCGCTTGCTTTCGAGACCAAGAGCGTTAGCAAATTTATCTTTATCAACCCCTTACCCAAGCAAAGACATGACCTTATCCACGGGCGTCGAAGCCCCCGACTTCACCCTCAAGACCAAAACGCCCGAAGGGCTGGAGGAAGTAACCCTTTCCCAGTTCAGGGGACTGAATTCCGTCGTTCTGCTCTTTTTCCCGTTTTCCTTCACTGGGGTTTGCACCGAGGAAACCTGCTCGGTACGAGACGACTTATCCTCTTACGAGGAACTGGATGCAAAGGTATTCGGCATCAGCGTCGACAGCCCCTTTTCGCAAGAGGCTTTTTCCGGGAAGGAAGGTTTGAATTTTCCTCTGCTGAGTGATTTCAACAAGAGCGTTTCCCGCGACTACGGCGTGCTGTATGAAGATTTTATCGGTTTCGAAGGCGTCTCCAAGAGGTCGGCTTTCGTCGTTTCAAAGGAAGGAACGATCTCCCTCGCCTGGTCTTCGGACGACCCTAAGCAATTGCCTGACTTCAGCGCCATTAAGGACGCTCTGCAACAATAACTACGCCGGACGGACGCCCATGCAGGACCCTCCAGCAGCCACAAGAACGCTTTCTCGTCCGAACGAAGAGACAGAGCTCTTGTATTCGGTAAGTCGCACGGAGGAATTCTTCCCGGGAAACTGTTTGGAGTCTTTTCGAAAGCTTGGCTTTCTTCCCCTCGCCTTTGGCCAAATCTTAGGGTCCTCATCCTGATTGACCCATCCTTTTTTTTACCGAAGGAAGGCGACGTGAACAAGGAAACGAATTATCAAGTTCACGTAACGCCTGAAAATGCCTTCATTCGCGTTTTCCAAAAGGCGTCCTATATGAATTGCGGGCCCCTTCGTTCCTTCTTCCACGAATGCGTCCGGGCGGGAAGGCGAAACTACGTCGTCGACTTTCAGGAATGCAGCAGCATGGACAGCACCTTTCTGGGAATCTTGGTTGCCTTGGCCATGCAACTCAGGAAGGTTGAAGACGAAGGATGCCTAACCCTCGTTAACCTCACGGGACGAAACCTTGAAACGGTTCGTAACCTCGGCATTCACAAGATTGCCGAAATTAATTCGAACGAACTCTCCCCGGAAGACGACCTTGGTGAACTGGAAAGGAGTGGAGAAGGCGAATCGGTCTCCTCGGAGACGATATATCAAGCCCACAAGACCCTCATGGACCTCAATGAGAAAAACGCCCGCATGTTCTCGGACGTAGTCGCTTTTCTTGAACGGGAAAAGGAACATTCCGCTTAGCTTAACGGTCTTCAGGCTTCATGAATGCCATCTTTTTTTTCGCCGCAGGCATTTTGATCGGCCTCGCGGCTCTTCATTTCCAAAGAAAATCCAGCCGGAAAAAGTTGTCGGACCTTCGCGACGAGAAGATTCGCCTCCAGAAGGAAAAGGAAATCGTCGTTGATTTCATGCACAACTTGGCCGTAGCCATCGGCGAGGGAGTCGCAAGGAAGAACCTTTACCAGCGGATCGTTCACACGGCCGTAATGACCACCGGCGCCATGAGCGCCTGCGTCTACGAAAAGCTTGAGAATGGGAAACTGCAGGGAGTCGCTACGGAGGGGCTCTTTCCTCCCCAGCGTAAAGTGCGGACGGCGTTGTCCGAGGAAACGGCCAGCAGAGCCCGTTTTTTGGAAAAGATCCTCAGTTCTGAAATCCTGGAGGAAGGGGAAGGCATCGTTGGGGAAGTCGCCAAGACGGGCAAACCCGTCTTCGTTCCAAATGCCCAGAATGACCCCAGGGTAGTCAAGCATCCCGACCCTGCTCTGGCCATCCGCTCCATGGTCTATTCTCCTCTTATTCACGACGACGTTGTCCTTGGCGTCCTGGTAGTGGCAAATCCTTCCAGCGGACTTACCTTCTCGGATATGGACCTTTCCCTAGTCAATTCGCTGGCCGAGCAAGCAGCCCTAGCGATCAAGAATTCCGATGCCATGAACCTTCGCGTTGAAAAAACGAGAATGGATTCCGACTTGAGCTTGGCAAGGGAAGTCCAAGGGCTCTTTCTCGCCCGCAAACCACCTGCATGCAAAGGCCTGGAGATGGACGCTCGTTACCTCCCCTCCTCGCAGGTTGGGGGCGACTTCTACGATTTCTACAAACTTACGGCCACGAAATTCGCCGTTTCAATCGCAGACGTTTCCGGCAAGGGGGTGCCCGCCTCTCTGCTGATGGCGATTTGCCAGACCAATCTACGTCACTACGTCGGCAAATCCCGGCCTCCCTCGGAGGTACTCAAGAAGCTGAACCTGGACTTGGAGAACCGAATCAGGGAGGACATGTTCATTACCCTCTTTCTAGCCATAATCGATACCCAGGCGAATACCATCACCTATGCCAGGGCGGGTCATGAACCGGCCCTCTTGGCGAGAGAGGACAAAAAGGGCAAGACGTCGGTCGAGAAACTTCACGGAGGCGGGATGGCAATCGGGATGGTTCCCTCGGAATTTTTCGAGGAATCCATCGAGGATCAGGTCGTTGACTTCAAAGCCGGCGATATCATGGTTTTGTTCACGGACGGGGTCACGGAAGCCGAGAACGAGGAGAGGAAGGAGTTTGGTCTCGACAGGCTAAGTGACAAGCTTTCCTCCTCCTTGGCCCTTGGAGCCGAGGAGTTCAACGAGAGGCTTCTCTCCGACCTCGACGACTTTTCCTCGGACTCCTTCAAGAGGGACGACGTAACCATCCTGACGGTTAAAAGAACCTGAAAACAAGCTCTCTAATCGATCTTTCGCTCGTCAAAATCGATCACGTCCGCAAAGGAAAGCAGATCCTTACGTTCACCTGCACCGAGGTCTGCCTTGACTTCCTCGAGCTTTTCCCGGGCCATGTCCGACATACCCATCTGCACGACCTTCCTGTTCCAGACATGAACCTTGAGGTCGGCCGGCAAAAGAGCCTGCAGTCTCTCTTCCATTTGAGATTCAGAGGAAGAAGTACGGACGCAATCGATGACTTGCTCCGGATCAAGGCCGAGGTGCAGACAGAGAAAACCATCGAAGCCCTTGGTGAAGTTCCTCATGTAGCTGGTCGGAAGTTCGCCCCGAAGGTGTTTTCTGATCTTGGCCAAAAAGCGCGGCAGATGAAGCAGGCCGCACGGGTGCGCCTCATATGGCGAAGGCAGACCGAGGAGGGTGGCTCCGGTAGGTCCTTCGATAATGTTGTCTTCCATGTTTGTCAAATGGTCGGAATCCTATTTTCTTGGTTCATTGCTCGATCATGATGAAGCACGGCAAAAGCAAGAAAGTGATAAGAAGAGTGGGGGCCTACCTCCTAGAGCACAAGTGGCTCTTCGGGATGACTTTGGCCCTCGCCACTGGAATGACCCTGCTTTCCGTATCCGTTCCATCAGTGATACAAAGAGTAATGGATAAAATTTTCAACGATGGCCTTGGCGAAGGGGATTACTTGATGAGAGGGATCGGGTTGATTGCGGTTCTGTTCCTAACAAAGGAAATCTTCAACTGCCTGAGGATTAGAGTAAACAACAAACTTGAGCAGAAGGTTATTTTCAAGCTCCGCCGGGACTTGCACGACAAGCTGCTCGATCTTCCGGTGAGCTTCTACGACAAGAGAAAGAGCGGCGATATTGCCTCAAGGGTGGTTGAGGACGTCCAAAACGTGGAACGTGCAATCCTCGATGGAACCGAGCAGGGCGTCACAGCGACGCTTACCCTCATAGGAGTTACGGCCATGATGTTTTTCCAGGAGCCCAGGCTGGCCCTGCTGGTCTTTCTCCCTCTCCCCGTTCTGGGGATAATGGCCTATCGGTACTCGAAGGCCTCCAAGAGGAACTGGACCTTAGTCCGGGAAGCGTCGGGGGATTTGAACTCGATCCTCGTCGAGGACATCCAAGGCAATCGCCTGAT
>TARA_B100001115_G_C15848418_1_pt1 | contig 14750 bp, 11 predicted proteins | sample TARA_B100001115 | Tara Oceans TARA_B100001115 (sample SAMEA2622652) | marine metagenome | biome: marine biome (ENVO:00000447); feature: surface water layer (ENVO:00002042); material: "saline water (ENVO:00002010), including plankton (ENVO:xxxxxxxx)" | depth 5 m | reverse complement strand
CAAGATACACCATATGCCTGTCCTATTCTGAATGCATGATCAACACCTCCGATTTCGGGTTCTTCAGCTCTCATCCTTAAAATGACAGTTTGAGAGTAGGCAATCAATGCTCCATAGAGTGCTTCCATAGCGTTAGCAACCTCTGGTGCACCTTCGATTTGTCCTTGTGCTTGTAACAGAGCCGTGTTAACGCCCTCCTCATATTTGCGGTGTGCTGCAATAATGTCTTCAGTTTCTAATTGCATTGCTTCATCTATTGTGGCTTTCCAATCCATGACCGCTGATACAAGTTAACTGTATGAATATTGAGGTTAAATCAATCAATTTTCTGTAGATTTCAATCCGTTGGTTTCATAACGGAGTGGAGGGTCGCGATGCTGCTTGACATCGAGGGAGTCATATGAGTAGACGAAATAACAAGACTAATCAGAAACTGATTGAGTTGATCAATCAATTGAAAGAAAAGTCCCGGGAAACCGGTTCGGCACTATGGCGAGATGTTGCATTAAGGCTTTCTAAGAGCCGAAAAAATTGGGCACAACCAAATCTTAGCCGCTTGTCTAGACATGCTCCAGAGGGAGCAGTTGTTTTAGTACCAGGTAAACTATTAGGCAGCGGTGATTTAGAGGGAAGTCCAGTTGTTGCAGCTTACAGCGCCAGTGTCGGAGCGAGGGATAAGATAATTGCTGCGGGAGGAAAGCTCCTTACGTTAGATGATTTAATGAAAGAGAACCCAGAAGGAAAAGGAGTTGTTATTCTTGGATAGCGCATCGAAGACGTATGTTTATGATGCGACTGATGTTGTGATGGGGAGATTAGCTAGTAAAGTTGCTAGTGAGTTACTTAAATCACATCAAAGCGGAATTAACGATAAGGTTGTAATAATCAATGTCGAAAATTCAATAATTTCTGGACGAAAAGAACGCATAATTAAAGATTATAAAACAAGATATGAATTAAACCATCCTAGAAAAGGACCCTTTTACCCTAGGATGCCAGATAGAATTTTTAAAAGATCTATTAGGGGTATGCTGCCTTATCAAAAGAAGTCGAGTGGTCGATCCGCACTAAAGGCAGTCAGATGTGAAATAGGGTGTCCATCACACTTATCAGGGGATAAACTACCTGATAATCACGTTTTAGGAGATTTGTCTGAGGTTAAAAAATCTTTACCAGAGAAATTCATGAGATTAGGAGAAATAAGTATTGAGATGGGTGCTCCGGGACATAGATGGAACAAGAAAAGAGGTAGTGCATGATGGCTCGTAAAAAGAAAGTAGTAAATATGAGCGGAAAAAGAAAAACCGCAATAGCCAGATCTTCAGTGAAAAAAGGTAAGGGTAGAGTAAGAATAGACAGTAAACCTATAGAAATTTATGAACCAGAGATGGCGAGAAATAAAGCTATGGAACCTTTAATAATAGCCGACGCTATGGGCAAGTTATCTTCAGTAGACATCAACTTGTCTGTAAATGGTGGAGGAATTATGGGTCAAGCAGATGCAATCAGAACTGCTATTGCTCGAGGACTAGTCCAATTTAATGGAGGTAAGGAAGGTGTTGACGAAGAACTTCGGGATGAATATCTAAGATTTGATCGAAGTTTATTAGTAAATGACCCTCGTAGAAAAGAACCCAAGCACCAAATGGGTAAAGGTGCCAGAAAGAAGAAACAGAAATCATATAGGTGATAAAAATGTTAATACCAGTACGTTGTTTTAGTTGTGGAATTGTGATTGCAGATAGATGGGTAAAGTATAAGAAATTACTAGAAGATGGAAAAAGTGTTCAAGAAGCATTAGATGAAATCGATTTGACGAGATATTGTTGTCGTAGGATGTATGTCTCTCATGTTGAACTAATTGAAGAAGTCGCACCATTTAGTACATACAGATACTAACCTAATGCTTTATTGGGCCCGTGGGTTAGCTTGGCTATACTAGGCGGCTGGGGGCCGTCTGACCCCAGTTCAAATCTGGGCGGGCCCACTCTTTTTCAATAATATATAAAATAATAAAAAGGCAACACTCATTTCATTAGTCCCCCTCAGGTCTGATATGCACGACCGAAGGATTACAATATTTCTATTTTTTATATTAATTTTTAGTATATTTCCCCTAATTGAAATAGACGAAAATAGTGCAGAAACAATCACAAATTCTATTAAATGGGATGGAGTTAAGGAAATTGATTCAGATGTTATAGTTAAATCAGGCGCAATTTTAACGATTGCAAATGATTCAATCATCATAATTAACTCAGACGTGTCTTTTTCAATTGAAGGGACTCTAATTATTGAGGGTATTGGCCTTTCTGGAGTTCAATTCATGGCAAATATTTCTCAGCAGTCAGAAGTAGGAATTAAATCTAACTGGAAGGGCATTGAAATTAAGAACTCAGGAGTGGCTGAAATTAATGGGTTATCTCTTGATGGAACCCAAAATGGAATAACTACTAATGTAGGATCTAACTTACGAATAAGTAATTCAGTCATTTCTGACAGTATTCAAGGAATTTTAAATTTTGGTGCGGCAGAAATTGAAAATTTAAATTGTATCAATATTCAAAATAATTGCATCAATAATCATGGTTTAATGAACTTAGATAACATATTTTCTAATAATTCAGGACAATTACTAAAAAATCATAATTCGGGAACATTTGCTAATTTGAGTTCGAATAATACTGGTGTCGTTATTGAAATGTCTTCCAATTCTACTGGTTCAATTAAAAATATTGATGCTAATAATTCTGGACTTGTAATTAGGGCATATGGCGACCAGAAAAACATGTTTTATGAGGGAATTAATGTAAATTCAGCTAGTAGATTGTTTGACTTTTCAAACAGTGAGAATCTATCTATTGATGATATAACGGGCATTCAAATTGGTTCCGTATTATTAGCAAATTCTGTAAATTACTTACAGATTAGTAATATGGAAATTTCAGAATCAGAATCAGTAGGTTTGGGTATTGAAGTGTTATCATCTAGTTATGTAAATATAACAGACACCACAATTTATGGATTCGGCCAATCATTTTTATTTTCTGGGGGTGGTAATTTCAGTTTGATAAATACAAATTTTTATTCTAATGGTAAAGTCGGACAATTATCTTCTTCAACAATGCATATTAGAAATGGAGATTGGGAAGGCAGCCAACATGGTTTACATACTGAATATTCCTTTGTTTCGATTGATAAGCTGAATATTTCAATAGGAAATACTCATGGAACAGCTTTACGGTTTTTGGGTAGCACAATATCTATTCTTGAAGGTTTAAATTTAAGCCATGATGCTCAATGGTCTGACAGCACATCAATCGGGGTACAGTCTATTTGGTCGGATATTACTGCAGATTACTTAAATGTTAGCGGTTTTTCAACAGGTGTATCATGTGAGACAACAAGTACATTGAAGATAGATTATCTATCAATCGTACAAAATACGAACATTGGATATTTTCAATCATGCTCAGAATCTCAAATTAGTACTTTATTCACTAATTCTGGAACTAATGGATTATATTCAAAAAATGGATTGATAAGTATCCATAATTGGAACGCATCATCACATACTGATTCATTACTGTTCAGCGAACATAATGCCAAAACGTATGTGCGCAATTGGCAAGCTACTGGATTTACATTTGCAGCCAAAGGAGCAGCATCGGAATTATTTTATGGCTCATATCCTGATGAAACTGATCAAATTAATGAAAATTTAATTCTGATTGATGGTGCTGAAAAATATGTTGAGAGTACCATTGAAGTCACTGATTTATCGGGACTAAATTATTTGCAAGGAATTGAAGTGAGTGTTCATAACTTTATTGATGTAAGTGATTTCAATGGTATTGTAACATTGCCATTAGTATCAATAGATTCCGATGTGAATGCAATTGATATCGAAAAATCAGTTTCTAGAATTAAGAGCCTATCAAAGGATGACATCAACCTACGTATTGAATTGCCACTGTTACCAGAGGATGGCAGTAATTGGGTAATTGAATCTGATGTAGACGTAGTTTTAGACGGATTCAATGGTGAATTACTTTCTGATATCACGATTTTAGAGGGGGGCAGTTTGAATTTAATTGAATCTTCTTTAACAGCATTAAATATAACCATAGAGTCAGGTGGAGTGTTAGTAGGATCCGCTTCTACTATTAATGGTGAGAAATTCTCAATATCATCCACCCTTATTGGCGATGAGTCATCCTCACTTAGATTAGAAGGATTAATTGAAATTACTTGTGATTCAACTAGTATGAATTGGAATGGGATTTCATTGAGTGGTGAAATAGAATTTATGACAAACAACAATTGTGAATTATCTCTTTTCGGAGGAGAATTAGTCGGAACAACATCTATTTCTCAGGGTGGAACCATTGTTCAGTTTACCAATTTACACGTTAACGTTTTAGATAAAGGAGAACCTATTTCTTCGGCACAAGTATTTCTAGACGGTGCACAAGGAAATAATGAACTAATTTCAGCAACCACAGATATCTTAGGGAAAGCAAATCTAAGAGCTAAAAGTCTAACATATACGGAGGACGGAGTTGTTGGTGATATAAATTTAGATAGAATTGTAACAATGTACATTCAATCTCAAGAAATTACTCAAATTAATTATTGGGACGTTTCTTACAATTCCGAAATGACATTTGTTGCATCAACATTGAATACAGATGAGGTTCAAAATTATCTAAATTTAGATTTACAATGGTCACCATACTATTTATTTGATAATTTATTAGTTTCAGGATTAATGCAAATTAATGATGGGGTAGATTTACAGATTGCTACTGGTAAAGAAATAATAGTGAATGGGCAATTGGATATAGGGAGTGCTAGTTTACATGGTGATGATTGGTCTGGAATTATTGTGAATAATGGTGAAATATATTTTGAAGGATCTAATATATTAAACGCTGTTCAAAGTTTAATTCTTGAAAATGGTGCATTCGGAGAAATATCAAGGTCTACATTTTCCAATTCGATTGAAGGACATGTTTTACTTAATTCCGGAAGCATTGTCAATGTTAATAATTCGTTGTTTGAATTAGGCGATGAATGTATTAAAACATCTAATGATCCTACAATAATTGTTGAAATATCTTATTCGAATATTTCATTATGTGGAATGGGAATTCGTGCATCTGGTGCAGAAATTAATCTGAATGAAATTCAGATGTATACCATTGGAGCTGGAATTAGATTAATTGATATCACTGGAAATTTGAAGAATATCTCAATTGATGGTAATTTTGAATTATTTAATGGAATCGGCAACGCTCCCATCACGGTAATTTCCGATATGATTGGAATGGAGATTATAGATCACAATTACAGAGAATTAATAATTTCAAACATAACTATTGATATGACAAATTTAGGTTTTTTAGCGGAAAATAGTCTTGGTCTTGATGTACATAATTTAGATGTGCCAAAAATAATGTTTGTGCGAACCTCAGGACAAATTGCAGATTTAGATAGCGATGAGATTATTATTGAAAATACTAGGTCTTCTGAACCACTAGAATTAAAACATGTAAATGCAAATTTTGTAAATATAACGGGTAATTCTGGGCAGTCTTGTATTGGATTTTCTTACAGTGAAATCAATACAGTTACTATAAACGATATTTGTGTAGATATACTAGAGTCTGAAATAAGTATGCTCAAATTAAACACATCGTATTTTTCACAATCGGTAACTAGTTTATCAACTATTTCAACAATTATAGTTGAAGTGTCAGCAGAATTAATTTTTACATATAATCATAATTTTATTGCAGAATTAAACGGTGAAACTGTTGATGCAAATTTTGAACTATCTCAGGAAAATAAATCGGAAAATGTTTTATTTAAAGGTAGTCAAGAGATTGAATTAATTTGGAAGCGGATTACTTCAGAAGGTATTGTCGATATGAGTAATTCTACACTAAATACTACATTTAATGGAGCACTTCCCAATTCAGATGATGTTTTGTTAGTTCCAGATAATAATTCAACGATTATCTATTTACAAGTAAACCCTTCTCCGATTGTAGCTCTGATATTTCCAGATGGATTAAATGATTTTTCTGAAGGTCTAGAAGTGACTTCACTAGGTACCATTAATGAAGTAAATTTTACAATCTCAGATGAACATGGAATTAATTCAATATCTTGGAACCTTCTTAATCTCGGATCTAACGAAGAAATTAGTTCTTACTCATCTGATGCTTTTAGCCTATCTGAGTTATTAGAGGGGGAGTATGTACTTTCAATTATTGTCATAGATAATTACGGTGCGACAACTATAATTTCGGAAGAATTTATAATCTCACCTTCAGACAATGATGGCGATAATCTAATTTCCTGCGTTTCAAGTTTGTGGTGGGACGATTCATACCAGAGACATTGTGGCCCCGACCGTGTTGACAAGGATGATGATAATGATGGTTACATTGATTCAATAGACGCATTTCCTCTAGATAATTGTGCTTTTGAAGACACAGATTCTGACGGACAACCTGATAATATTATTCAAGAGTGTGATACAAATTTAGTACTCGATTTAGATTCTGACGGTAATGGAATTTTAGATGCAGACGAAATCTCTCTAAAATCTAATGAGTCGAATAATGGCGGTATTATTATTGTATTCTTATTATTAATCGTTATAGTTGGCAGTGCTTTATTGAGAAGATATCAATTAAATGGGGTATGATTTTGTCCAATGCATCTCCAACAATGATTGGGAGTTTAGTTATTATTTTAGTAGGTCTAATCGTTATTTATGATGTTCTACACTTAACTAGGAATAAAAAAACCGTTCCAAAATTGGGGTATTTACCCAAAGGTGGCTTTGCTTGGAGTAGTACTGTTAAAGAAGAGTTTTTTAGAAATGGACCAAACATCTTAACCTTAATTTGTATGGCAATTCTACCATGGCTACTGGCATCGGCCTCTAACACTCCTTTTTGGATATTAGCCGTTTTTGATATTTTACTGATGTTGCTTATTTTAACTATGTTATTACCAAAAAGGTATGCGATTACTAAAACTAGTATTTTTGCTGACGGACAACGTTTGGAGTGGAAAAAAATTAAAAAAATTGATTCAGATATTTATATTAATAGAAGAATAGTTTTGCTCAGAGAGGGATGGTGGATTTTCGCTCCATTACCTTTAGGAGGATCTATGAAAGAATTACTTGTTGCTAAAGAATTAATTTTCAATGCTCAAAACGATAATTGGTTATCTGAGAATAATTTTGAGGAAGAGTAGTTAGATAGTGATTGCTAAAGACCTCCAACATCTAGCAGTTGTATGGAATGGACTGAAAGTGGAGAAGATTTGTTCGTAAGAATAGATCCTGGAGAAGAGATACATTCATCAATTAAAAAATTAGTAGAGGAGCTAGGATTTAATGCGGGTGCAATCACGAGTGGAATTGGCAGAACTAGAGAAAATATTTATGGATATATGGATGATGAGGGAAAATATCAAAGGAGAAAGTTAACGGATGCCTCTGAATTAGTAAGCTTGTCTGGCAATATTGCCAGAACTGAGAATGGCGAAGTATTTACACACATACATTGTTGTTGGTCAGACGACAATAATAAAGTCCATGCGGGCCATATGTTTGAATCAACAGTACATGTTGTTGCTGAAATACATATTAGAATATTAAATAAGGCTAGAATGACAAGATGTCCTCTGGAGGGTTTAGAGCTATTAGGTCTACATTTTTCGTGACATTCAAAGCAAATGGGGTTGGTGGGCATACATGGCAGATGAAGCAAGAATAGAAGCACTTTCTGAAGCAATACGCTATCATAGAGAATTATATTACAACTATTCAGCTCCTGAGATTTCTGATATAGAATTTGATAAACTTTGGGATGAATTGAAACAATTAGATCCAAAAAATGAAATCTTAAATCAAGTAGGGCCTGAACCGTTACCTGGAACTGTAAAAGTAAAGCATTTATTTCCAATGCAGTCCCTTAACAAAGGAACAAATGATGATGACATAGCACATTTTGTTACACAATCTACCTCGGGTGGGAAACAATATATGGCACAACCAAAATTAGACGGCTCAGCATTATCTTTAGAGTATGTGTCAGGTAATTTATTCAGAGCAGCCACGAGGGGAAGTGGAGAAAGAGGAGAAGACGTCACGTTAAATGCCAAGTTAATCACAAATGTCCCTACCAGATTAAATTCACCTCATACCATTCACGTTAGAGGAGAAGTTGTAATGCCTCTTGAAAAATATCATGAAAAGTATAGTGAAGTTTCTCCCAACCCTAGAAACTTATGTTCAGGAGCTTTAAGGCAAAAACATGGAGACGGTAAGGCACGGGCATCTGATCTAGTTTTTTGGGCATATGATGTTAAGTTTCCAGATGATTCACCTAAGATTAAATTTGATAGTGAATTATTGGATTGGCTGAGAAAAGCAGGAATTGAACCAGCGCCTTGGAGAATTTTTGAGTCAGCTAATGCTATAGATCAAATGGTTGAATATACTAAAGAGTGGAGCTTGAAAAGATCTACATATGAATTCGAAATTGACGGGATTGTTTTTAAGTTAGATGAGTTAAATCACAGAGAAAGACTTGGAGAGACAGCACACCACCCCCGCTGGGCGTTAGCGTGGAAATTTCCTTCTCAAGAAGCTTATTCAGTATTACTTGATGTCGATTGGCAAACAGGAAGAACTGGTTCTGTAACACCAGTTGCTAGAATTGCACCTCAGATGGTTGGAGGTGTTACAGTTGAAAATGTCACACTGCATAATGTTGGAGAAGTAAAAAGATTGGGCATTAAGATTGGAGACCGGGTAAAAATTACTCGTAGAGGTGACGTAATTCCAAAAATTATTGAAAACCTTGGTAGAGGCACTTCATCAGACTTAGAAAACAGATTTCATTCTGATGGGTCTCTTTTCCATGGTAATTTAATTCATAGAGAGATTGAAATTCCAAAGTCATGTCCTGATTGTGCTAGAGAAATAATTGTTGATGGTGCATTTTTGAGATGCATTTCTCTTGAGTGCGGAGCCAGAACAGCTAGATCGTTAATTTATTGGTGTCGTTCTCTTGAAATGGATGGTATTGGTGAGAAATTAATTAAATCTTTATTGGAACTTGAACTAGTTGAAAATATTTCAGATTTGTATAATTTAACTTACAATGAGCTATTGTCATTGGAAAGAATGGGGGAAAAAAGTGCAAAAAATGTATTAAACGAATTAGATAAAACAAGGAAATTAACTCTATCTAAATTTTTACATGCCTTAGGAATTGAACGAATTGGGCCCGAGGTTGCAACAGTGCTTTCAAGACATTTTATTAGCCTTGAAAAATTATTAAAATGGACCATAGACGGTAAAAATACAGATATAACATATATAGACGGAATCGGCAATAAAGTTACAGAGATATTTCGCGAAGGTATAAAAATACGTTTTAATCTCATAAAAGAGTTATCTAATATAATTCAAGTTTTAGATGAGGAAGAATCTAAAAAGGGAATTTTCCATGGAAAAACCTTCTGTATAACTGGTACATTATCGATGTCAAGAAAAGAGATATCGATGATGCTAAAGAATGCAGGTGGTAAAGTAGTATCTTCTGTATCGTCAAAACTAGATTATTTAATTGTAGGTGAATCCGCGGGTTCTAAACTTAAAAGAGCGAAAGATTTGGGGGTTAAGATAATTAATGATCAAGTGCTACTAAACTTATTTGACCAAAAATCTGATGACAATAATCCGAACAAAACCTTGTTTGATTTTGATTAATTTAGAATAAGAAATTAAGGCTTACCAATTGCATATGTTTTCCAACCTATCTCGTCTAATTTTTTAATATCTAGAACTCTTCTTCCATCATAAATTAATGGCTTTCTCATTCTAGTAAATAAATTCCCCCAATCAATATCTATGCAGGCAGAGTGACCAGTAACTAAGACAACTAAATCAAAACCTTCTGCAGCATTAATATCATCTATTACATTTACATATTCTGGATAAACATCGTTCTCTAAATGCGGATCCCAAACAGAAATATTGACATTCGATTCGTTTAACGCCAATGCTAAATGCTCTGCTGGAGTTTCTCTATGGTCTCCAACCTCAGCTTTGTAAGACCACCCCAAGAGAAGGACATTAGAGTTATTTGCAGGCACTTCATTCGTGTATAAAATTTCTTTTAGTACACTAAAAACATGTAAAGGCATGGTCCTGTTAACGGCTCTAGCAGCACTAATTAACTCAGCTGGAATACCTACTTGTTCAGCTCTTTGAATCATGTAATATGGATCAACAGGAATACAATGCCCACCAACCCCTACGCCAGGAGTATATCTATGAAAATTCCATTTTGTAGCCGCTGCGTTTAACACATCTTCAATGTCGATATTTAGTGCAGGAAAAATTCTAGCTAATTCGTTAACAAGTGCAATATTGATATCTCTTTGTACATTTTCTATTACTTTTGCAGCCTCAGCAACCTCGATTTTTCCGACATAATCAACTCTACCAACAGTTAATTTTGAGTATATACTGACTAATTTTTCTCCTACTTCTTTGTTTAAACTCCCAATCACTCTAGCAACTTTCCTAACTCCATTTGCTTCATCTCCAGGGTTAAATCTTTCAGGACAATAAGCAATATGAACATCAACTCCTTCTTTCAGACCATATTTTTCTATTAATGGTAACCATGATTGTGCAGTTACTCCAGGATAAACAGTACTTTCTAAAACGACAATTTTACCTGAATTTGAAGAAATACACTTAAAGATATTTTCTCCAGCAGAAATTACATATTTTAGATCGGGTTTTAAGTCTGGGGTAACAGGAGTCGGGACAGTAACAAGGAGTATTTCACAATTTTCAACCGCTTCCCTTGTGTCAGTTGTTATATTCCAATTTTTGGTACCTGGCTTTGGAATGATATCATTAATCTCCGGGTCGCCTGTGGGGTTTTCTCCTCTGTTGATAATCTCTACAACTCTCTCTGAAACGTCAACACCCCACACATTAAAACCAGCATCCAGAAAACCAATAGCTGTAGGTAATCCAACATATCCTAGACCAATAATTCCCACCGAGGCAATCTCGTTTTTATTCGACAAACCCAATTTCGTTTCCCCACTCATGACCTGCGGTTTACAGTTTTAATTATGAATACGTCGTTTAAAATTAACTTATTTCATCATTTTTAGAATTTTTTAATATCATTGGAATGGAAAAATTACAACTAAAAATGTAACATTAGTATTTTATTTACTATAACCATCATTAATGATGATTTGTAGGAAAGTAGTATTACGGGCAAATTGAGGTAACAAATTTATTCTAATAAGAAATTAAATGAGGGATTATTTATGAAAAGAGTAGTTAATTCGGAATTTTGTAAAGAAATTGGAGATTTAAGCTCAGATGATATGAAACTAGATAATAATCGAATGAAATTTATCTTAAAGAAAAAATTCAGACATATGTCAGGAAGAAGAAGATTAGGATTAGTTTGGCTGGTTTTGGATCCTATTGTAGTTTCTGTAGTTTATTTGTTCATTTTTACTGTATTGAGAGCGTCAACTAGAGTTGAAAGTATCTTCATTGGAATTACTCTATTTAGATTAATGCAAGTCTCATTAAAATTGGGAATGAATTCTGTACAAGATTTTACTGGTGGTTTGAAGGCAGAAAGAGTCCGAACACGGGTGTTGACCGGAGCAATGGTTCGTTACAGGATAATAGACAATTTCCTTCAATCTGGTGGTGTTGCTTTAATTTTATTTTTCGGATACAATGTTTCACCATCAGGAATTGGAATATTTCTACTAACCGCACAGTTAATAGGGTTCTTAAGTGAGGGTGTTGGAATGAATTTAGCACCTCTTGCTAAGAAAATTCCAGATGTGACAAATTTAGTTACATATTTGCTTATGATTCTGTTTTATGCTTCACCAGCATTATATCCATTGAGTTTTACCAATGGAATACATTATTATCTGAATACATTGCATCCATTTACATATTTTGTTGAAACATCTAGATATTTTGCAGGATTAGATTCTGAAATATTGAACCTAGATTTAAGATTTTTCGGAGTGTTTCTATTTATTTTGTTATTATTAATATGGAGAGGATATTCTTTAATTGATAACTTAAGATGGAGGATGACAACATGGTCTTAGAATCTGAAATCGAACAAGAAAGTTTGACAACTTCAAATAAAAAAGAGGCTATAATAATCTCTGAATTGAACGTCGATTATCATATGTTCAGCCGAAGTAGAAAGAAACCATTCGGAGAATTCGTAAACTTTTCAGCTTTAAAAAATTTGAATATTGAAATTTTTGAAGGTGAAATAGTAGCATTATTAGGAAGAAATGGAGCTGGCAAATCGACATTATTGAAGTGTATCGCTGGATTATTGAGACCTTCTAGGGGAGAAATTGTTAGCCACGGGAGAATAATTTTACTTTCGGGAGCAGATCCAGGTTTTATCCCTCAACTGACAGGACGACAGAATGTAATAGAATTGGCCTTGGCATATGGTATTACTAAATCAGAATTATCAGATTTTATCAAATCTATTGAAGATTTTGCAGATATAGGAGAAGCATTTGATAGGAAATTTTCAGGCTATTCTACAGGTATGCGAGGAAAAGTTGGATTTGGATTCATAACTGCATTGAATCCAGATATTTTATTGATGGATGAAACACTTGGAGTAGGCGATCGTGAATTTAGGAAAAAAGCTACAATTCGTCTTAAAGAATTTATGTCTAGGTCGGGAACAGTAATTATTTCAACACATTCGTTAGGTTTGGCGAGAGAAATGTGTTCTAGGGGGATTGTATTAGATAAAGGTGAAATTGTAATTGATTCTACGGCTGAAGACTCAATATCTCATTATATCGATATGACACAAAACGGTGGAAAATAATGACATTTATGTCAATATTATATAATTTAGGCCTATGTTTTTTCGTATATGTCATTGTAATTTTATTCCCCTGGTTTTTTACTATTTTTTTACCTAAAAAAATTAACAATAATCAAACATTAAAAGTTTCAAAACCCCAAAGCAGGAAAAAAAGCTATTCATATAATATTGATATTAGTTCTGAAATTTATGCCCCAGAAAATTTTGCAAACCTGGAAGATTTATTTACAGATGATAATTATGATGTGCTTTTTGAATGGAATAACTTAGAAGAAAGTGAGAACGAAAGATTGGCCATTGGATCTAAAAAATCATTCAAGGAAGGTAACGTTATCCTCGATGAATTTAATTCTAAGTTTAAAGATTCTTTAGATTCAGGTGTACAATTAGTTTCAGAATCTAAATACTCTTCAGCACAAGTTTACTTTGAGGAAGCATATGAAATTAATCCTTCTTCAACTGAAATAAACTATCGATTAGCGAGATGCTATTATAAGCAGGGATTCCTTGAAAAAACACTGCCAATATATAGATTTTTGATAAGTAAACACCCTGAAAAATATCAATATTTAAAACAGTATGGAGTGATACTATTTACTTTGGGTAGGTATGAAGATTCTATTAAAATATTTCAGTCTGCAATTAAATTGCGTCCTAATGAACCATATGCATACATATTACTAGGGCAAAATTTCCGTGCCCAAGGTAACAATATAAAAGCCAGAACATTTATCGATAAAGCTTTAGAATTAGACCCAAAAAGCAATGATGCTAATTTACAATTAGCTATCCTCTTCGAAAAATTAGGAGATTTTGATTCTTCTATTAGAAAATGGAAAATGGTATTGAAAACTAATAAAGATAGTAAAAGAGCGAGAATGGGCTTGGCTAGATCATATTACAGAAATGGAAATTATGACACTGCGTACGAGTTATTTTGGGAATTCATTAAAGAAAAATGTGATAGAAATGCTTACTTGGCTGGAATTTACTGTGTAAATATTTCAGTAAATTACATCGCAAAACCTTCTGAAATTATAAAGTGCTGTTCAACAGTAATATCTAATTTTCATGATGAATTAGTTAAAAGCAAAAACGGACACATTCCTATTACTCAAATGGCATTAGCATTACTAGATACTGATGAATTAGATTTTGCTAAGAGATTAGTAAAAAAGTATATGTCTTTATTTTCAAACATTTCAGAGTATTATTTATTGATGTCTCAGATTAGTTACAAACAAAATAGTTTTGATGATTATTTAGAATATATCAAAAAATCATTTTCTCATTCAGAATTTAAAAACAGTAGTTTTAATTCTTATAAAGAAATTATTACTGTAGACACATTATTTTCTACATCCTCAGAGAAAATACAAGGGCCTTTAGTTAGCATTGTAATGACCGTTTATAAGAATAATCCACTACTAATTAATGCGATAGAGTCTGTACTAAGTCAGACATATCAAAATATTGAATTAATTATTGTTGATGATTGTAGTCCGGATAAGGTAGTAGATTTATTAAGAAGTAAATATAAATCAGATAGTAGAATAAAAATTATTCAGATGGAAAAAAATGGTGGTACTTACCGAGCTAAAAATCAAGGAATGTGTATCTCAAAAGGAGAATTTATCGCATTTCATGATTCTGATGATTGGATGCATCCAAGGAAATTAGAGGTTCAAATTAGTCATTTGATAAATAATGAAAATTTGGTAGCAGTATTTTCAAACTATTTCAGAATGGATGAAAATGGAAATATAATTTTTAAGGGTATTGGAG
>TARA_B100001115_G_scaffold157711_1_pt1 | contig 15287 bp, 19 predicted proteins | sample TARA_B100001115 | Tara Oceans TARA_B100001115 (sample SAMEA2622652) | marine metagenome | biome: marine biome (ENVO:00000447); feature: surface water layer (ENVO:00002042); material: "saline water (ENVO:00002010), including plankton (ENVO:xxxxxxxx)" | depth 5 m | reverse complement strand
AATATTACTTTAGCAATCCCAATATCCAACATGCTTTTTGATGTTTCATAGTTCCTAATTCCGCCACCAAGTTGAATTTCTAAATCAGTTTTTTCCTTTATTTTTTTTATTGTTGATAAGTTTTTTTGATTACCATTCAATGCTCCTTGTAAATCAACTATATGTATTCTGCTTATCCCATGAGCTTTCCATTCACTGCACAATTCAATAGGATCTACTTCGTAAATTTTTTTTTCAGAGTAATCACCTTTAAAAAGCCTAACTACTTTTCCATCAATAAGATCTATTGCAGGAATAATAATCATATTAAATTTCTAATAAAGTTTTTATATATTTTTATCCCATTATCCCCACTTTTTTCTGGATGAAATTGAGTTGCAAAAATATTTTTATATTCAATTGACGAACAAATTTTATTTCCATAATTAGTGTATGAAGTTATTATTTTTTCATTTGAAGGCACGCACTCATAACTGTGAACATAATAAAAAAAGGATTTGTCTTTAACATTTTCAAAGTTAGCAGTTTTTTTTGGGAAATATGTTTCATTCCATCCCATGTGAGGGATTTTTAAGTTATTGAATTGCTTTATCTTTTTCACTTCACCATCTATTAATCCGAGACCACCTTCATTTCCCTCTTCGGATCTATTGAAAAGTAATTGCATTCCTAGGCAAATCCCAAATATTGGAGTTTTTCTTATATTTGCTTCTAATAATGCATTTGCCATGCCGGATTTATTCAAGACTTGCATAGCAGCATCAAATGCGCCAACACCTGGAAGTATAATCGCACTGACTTTATTAAATTCTGAAGGATCATTAAGCTCAATGTAATTACAATTAATATACTTTAAAGCTTTTTTAACACTATGTATGTTTGCATATCTATGATTAATAATACCCAAAGTTAAAGTTTCGTTACTCACTACTTTTTTCTTATACCTCTGATTTTTTTTATTTTTTTTCCTTCATCCTCTAACCTACCTAAAACAAATAAAAGATCACTAATCCTATTTAAATAAATTAAAATAAATTTATTAATTTTTTTATTATTATTAATACTGACAACTATTCTTTCTAATCTCCTTGCAACTGTTCTTGATATGTCTATTGCAGCTGAACTCGAACTTGTACCAGGCATTATGAATTCATTGCCCAAACTTACACTTTCAGTAATTGAATCAATTAATATTTCAATCTCGTTTACGTTGTCTTGGGTTATAACATTAATAATATCCACAGTTTTTTCTGAGTCTGAGGATAATTCAGCTCCTATTTTAAATAATGAATGTTGTAACATCTCGAGTATTTTTATAACTTTTGGATTTTCACATAAAGTCTTTGCAAAACCTAATGAGGAAACTAATTCATCAACGGTCCCAAAAGCTTCGACTCTAATGTCATTTTTTGAGAGTTTTCCTCCTAGAAAAAGATTTGTTTCTCCTTCGTCACCATTTTTTGTATATATCTTTGCCATATTTTTATAAAGTTATTGTAGAGTTATAGGTTAATGTATAATAAAATTATATAACAATGGTTAATCAAGTACCCGTAAATACAATAGAAATTACTGAAAAAGCAGCAAATAAAGTAAAAACTTTTGCTGAACAGGATGGTAAATCTAACTATGCACTAAGAGTTGCAGTAAAAGGTGGTGGGTGTTCTGGATTAACTTATGACCTTGAAATTACTGATAAAGAAGCTTCATTAGATGAAAAAATAATAATTCAACATGATATTGAAGTTAGAGTGCCAAAAAAATCATTTATTTTTCTTGCAGGCACAACATTGGATTATTCTGATGGTTTGAATGGAAAAGGCTTTGTATTTTCAAATCCTAATGCAAAAAAATCCTGTGGTTGCGGAACTTCTTTCGCAGTTTAATGGCATTAAAATATTTTTATAAATCTGATGTATTCAGCTTTTATTCTTTATCTGGCAAAGATTCTTTAGACCTTATAAATAGGTTATCAACAAACAATATAAGTGATATTAATAATGAAATAACAAAGACAATTTTCACAAATGAAAATGGTCGTATTATAGATATTGTTTCAATATGGAAAATAAATGAAGAAAAATTATTATTAGTTTGTAACACTAAGAATAAAAATTTATTAATTGAATGGATAGATAAATTTACATTTGAAGAGGAAATTCATTTAAATGAAAGCAATAATTATGAACTAATTCATGCTTTTACGGATTCCAGCAAAATTAATTTTAAAAATTTTGATTTGGTAGATAGTGATATAAAGCAATTTAATGACCAATTTGAATCTTTTTTTATTTCAAAATCTTCTTTTTTCAATCAGCATGAAACTATAGATTTAATTTTTGATAAAGAATTATCTGGAGAGGTAAATAACATCTTGATATCTCAAGATTTTAAAGAGCTTAATAATGATCAATTCTTATCATTTAGAATAAAAAATATTATTCCTTATGGTCAAAATGAAATTAACTTATCTTTTAATCCATTGGAACTAAATTTAATTCATCTTATTGATTTTGAAAAAGGTTGTTATGTAGGTCAAGAAGTAATAGCAAGGTTAGATACATACGATAAGGTACAGAAAAAGTTAATTATGTTAAATAAAATAAATTCAGGAGATTTAATTAATAGTTCAGGAAGTCAAATAACTTCTGAAGATAAAGATAATTGCATGATTGTTGTCAGAAAAAAATTTATTGATCTTTAAATTACTAGCGATCTCCCACCATCAATAATTATATTTTGGCCCCTGATCATATTTGATTCATCACTAATTAAAAAATTTACTAAATTACTTACATCTTTTCCTTCAAGTGGTTTTCCGGCAGGAGTTTGATATAAATCTGATTTATTTACATCAGCATCATCTGGAAATGAATCTAAAGCCCTTGTTTTAATTATTCCAGGTGAAATTGAATTTACCCTTATTCCTTTTTCGGCCAACTCTATTGATAGATATCTTGTCATCGATTCTAAAGAGGATTTTGATAAACCAACTGAAAAATAATTTGATAGAACTCGCTGAGATCCTAGGCTTGTAATATTAACAATTGACGAATTTCTAGGCATAATTTTGCTTATATTTTTTGATAATATCCATGGAGATTTTGAATTAGTATTCATAACCCAATCCCAATGTTTACTTGTTAACATTGTTGAATTTTTATTTATACCAGTAGCAGCATTATTTATAAGATAATTGATATGATTAAATTTATTTTTTACGTCATTACAAAAGTTTTCAACTTGATCTTCTTTTGACAAATCAACTTTATAAATATGGCAATTAGCACCAGTTTTTTTAATCTCATTTGAAGTGGTTAATGCACCATCTTTATCTCTTAAATAAGTAATTATTACATCTATATTTTTTTGTGATAATCCAATAGATATTGATTGACCAATACCTTTAGAGCCGCCCGTTACAATGCCAATTTTATTTTCATTAGTCATTTGCTATATTGCCATTCCTCCATCAATTCTAACAACCTCACCTGTCATGTATTTAGCTTTTTCTGATGCCATGAAAGCGGCCATTCCTGAAATTTCATCCGGTGTACCAAATCTGTTCATTGGAATCCACGTCATAATATGATCTTTTAACTTATCTGATAAAACATCAACTGTTGCTGTTTTAATATATCCTGGTGCAATTGAATTAACTGTAATTCCTCTGGTTGCTAATTCTTTAGCTAATGAATAAGTAAAAGAATGAATCGCACCTTTGGAGGCCGAGTAATTAGATTGCCCAATATTTCCTCTTATACCTACAACTGAAGTAATATTAATTATTCTTCCCCATCTATTTTTAATCATGGATGGTACGCAAGCTTTTGTACAATAGTAAGTACCTTTTAAATTTGTATTTATTACATCATCAAAATCTTCATCTTTCATCCTCATTAATAAGTTATCAGAAATTATTCCAGCATTATTTACAAGTATTTCAACAGGTCCAAATTTATCTACAGATGTTTCTATCATGCCATTTACTGACTCTTTATCTGATACATTTCCTTTCACAACATGAGCATCTGAGCCAATATCTTTAATCTTTTTAACTACTTCATCGGCATCATTTTGGTGCGAATTAAAGTTCACAGATATTGAATGACCTTCTTTAGCAAGATCAATAGCAATTGCTTCTCCTATTCCTCTTGAAGCGCCAGTTACTAATGCATGTCTTTTTTTATCAGCCATTAATACTTCCCCTTATACTAGATAATTCTTTTATTGATTGATTGATATAATCTTTCTTTGTAAGCCAAGATACAGTAGAAATGCCATTAGCAATTGCTGTCGGACTTGATGATCCGTGAGCAACTATTGCAATTCCGTTAACTCCAAATACTGGACCGCCACCAAATTCTTTCATGATATTTGTTTTCTTTGGAATCATATCTATTACTTCTTGAGATTTATCATGATTAATTTCTTTTTTAAGAAATTCATATATTACATGGCCAAAACCTTCAATTGCTTTTAATAATATATTTCCTGTAAATCCATCGCACACTACAACATTTACTTTTCCTGATGCGATATCATGCCCTTCAATGTTACCTGAGAAATTAATACTGGATTTTTCAAATAATTTAAAACTCTCTTTAACCAATTTATTTCCTTTATTAGATTCTGAGCCATTACTTAGTAACCCTACTGTTGGATTTTTTACATCATATAAAATTTTTGCTTGTGAAACTCCAAGAGCCGCAAAATCTAGCATTTGTTCTGGTGTAGACTCAACATTTAACCCAAGATCTAAAATCAGAGTATTAGGAGCAAAGCCAAATATTGCCCCTCCAACACAAGGTCTTGATAAGCCTTCAAACATACCAAGAATACCGGCCGATGAAGCAAATGTAGCTCCAGAATTTCCTGCACTTACATAACCATCTACCATTCCTTTTTTAATTAAACCTGTGCACACATTTATTGAACAATTAGGCCTTCTCTTTATAGCAATACCAGGTTGTTCATCCATTCTTACTGCTTCCTCAGAGGGTATAATTTGTAACCTATTGGTATCATACGAAAAACCTTTTAAGTTATCAGTAAGCTTTTCAGGCTCACCAACTAAAAAAATTTCTAATTCTGGATCATCTAGGGATTTAATTGCACCTTCAATATTGTTTAAAGGATAGTCTCCCCCCATTGCATCTACTGCTACTTTCATATATCTACTCCTGTACTAATACTGATGTAATTCCGCTTATTAGAATATTGCCATCATCATCATTACACATTACTTCACAAGTATACAAAGTTCCATCATTATTTTTATCAATTTTTTTTATTTTTATATTGGTAATTAATTTTGAATTGACGAATAATGGGCTTCTAAATTTAATTTTCAATGAACCATTTTTATTCCAATATTGATTAAAATTTTTAAACATAATCTCATTTATATTTGAGATTAAAAGCATTCCATGGACTATTTTATCTTTAAATTCTGTATTTTTTGCATATTCATAATCAAGGTGTATAGGATTAAAATCACCAGATACATTTGCATAATCCATTACCATATTTTCAGAAATTATTTTTTCTATTTTTTCTATTTTTAGTTTCATAATTATTTTTTAGGAACCACCAAAGTTCCTTCAGAAGAAGCAATAATTTCATTGTCTGCTATAAAATTAGTTTTTATTTTAATAAACAATGACTCTTTGATTTCCTTATAATTTGTGATCTTAATTACACCTTTAAATTCATCATTTTTATTTATTTCCTTAAAAATTTCTACTTCCTGAGCTGTATGTATTGATCCTTCAGGAATTGGAAATTGTTCTAAAAAATATTTTAACGACAGCGTTGCAAGTTCTGTAGGATTTACATACCCAGAATTGTAATTTTTTATACCACATGCTTCCGCATATCTGTTTGAATAATCATCATTAATTTTTATTGTGAATTCTGATATTTCTTCGTTTAAATTGTAATCTTCAAGGTAACTCATTATTATCTGCAGTCTCTATAATCAAATTATTTAGTTCAATTTCATTTATTGGCCCAATATATTTTTTTACTATCTTACCTCTATTATTAATAAAAAACTTTTCAGGCAATGCTTTCACTCCATATTCAATTGCATATTTTCCTTCATTATCAATAAACACATCATATTGAAACCCATATTTTTCTACAAAACTTTTAATTGAATTTTCATTGTCCCAAAGTGCCACTCCAATAAATTTAACTTTTTTATCTTTCCAATCCCTGTAGCCTTGAGCAAGCGTTTCTGCTTCTTGAATACATGGTGGGCACCATGATGCCCAAAAATCTAATACAATTACATCATAATTATCATATGAAATTTCATCACCATAAATATTGTTTTCATAAATTTCTTTAAAAACTTCAAATTGAACTTCTGCAGTTCCCGATACTTCATTTAATCCAGGGCGCCCTTGTCTACCTTCCCTATCAATTGTTGAAATGATGAGAATAGTTAAGAAGCCTAAAGTTGCCAATGATAATATTATTGATAAAAATAATTTCAAATTTAACCTTTAATATTTTTTTTATAGTTTTCTCTCAGAATTTCGTATTCTTCTTTATTGATTTTATTTTTTTCAAATCTTTCATCTAGATCAATTATTTTATCGATATATATATCACTATTTAATTCTAGATTTCTTCTTCTTGAATTAGATCTTAAAAATGAAAATATCAAAATTAATAATAATATCAATCCTGTAATGCTACCAACAAAGAAGGGGACAGAATTTTTTTCAATGAAATAAGTTATTTTCTTTAATGTGCCAGGTTTTGATATATTTATTAAATCAACAACAACAACTTCACCTTTTTTAATATCCTGTCCCTGCAAAAGTTCATATTTTTTATCATCTACTAAAGTTGAGTCTTTTAAAAGATTGTATTCTGAGCTTATCTTACTCTTTTCAGGGACAAGTATTTTAAATTTTTTTGAACCAAAAGGGAGTCTAATATTGTATTTAATTGATCCAGTATTTCTTGGCATTGAATATGAATACAGTATTTGATGATCACCGGGAGGAACCGGATTTGAAAGAGCAAATCCAGTAGGTATTTGCATTACGTTTCCAGGAGGTAAGTCACTATCGACTGATAAATTTTCAAAATTCTCAGGCAGACTAAATCTCAATAAATTTAATCCAGATGTATTAGGATCAGTTAAGTCTGCAAAATAAGTAGAATTACTATTATTTGTAAAAGAAATTAAACCTAAAACGGAAATTATATCTGAGTCTGGTGATATATGCGGGACCATAATAGAATAATCGATTACATCTATATCTTTAGGTGTAAATACTCTGTCATAAACTGTTATATTAATATTTTCAGGATTTTCAATATCTTCAACAAATACAATCGTTGGAATGTCTTGATGATTTACTATCAAAAAATATGTAAAAGCTTCATCAACCATAACTTTTTTAAAATCAAAATTTTTATTTGTATTTATTATTTCAATGTCAATAAGTTCACTAGAGGAATTTTGAGTAGCCATCAACTTTATTTCGTAAATTGTTTCATCTGTGGGTGATGTTCCGTTGACTATTTGACCAGAAAGTCTAAATTCACCATCAAATTCATCAAGGTGATCCGCAATAAGATTTGAATTATCCAAAGCATAAATTGTTAAAATTGATATAAATATAAATACGTTGAAAATCTTATACATCTTGATTCTTTTTTGATTCTATTATTCTTTCTATTGGGTCTAAATCTTTGCCTTTGGGTTTAGTCTTTTTAACTGACTCTATTTTAAATAATTCCTCTTTTAATTCATTAAATTGATTCTGAGTAATTGTTCCATTTTCAAGTTCACTTGATAATTCTAATAGAATCTTTTTTCTACGTATTTCAGAGTATATTTGAAGGTCATTAATATTACTTTTGCTCTTATTAAGGTAAGGATAAAGTAAGAAAATTAAACATGCGATAGAAATTGTTATTAAAAAAAATAAATTCATGATTTATTGTAATTCCTTGGCCATAGAGATATTAGTGTGCCTAATATGAATATAGGGCCACCTAGCCACATCCACCAAACTAGAGGATTTATACTAATTATGAGCTTCATTTTATCATTATCAATAAAATCAGAAGGTATTATATATAAATCTTCTACAGGACTACTTTTAATTCCAGCTCTGATTGACGCCATATTAAAAGATGGATAAAAAGTATTATTTCCTTCAAGAGTATCAATAATCTTTTCGTTCGAATCCAAAATGAGAAATGTGGCAACCTTTTCTCTTCTATCATTAAAATTATTTTCATTTATTTCAGCAATTTCTATCTTGTAATTTCCAATTTCGATTCTTTCTCCAATTGAAACAACTTTATCAATCTTAATTTGGTAAAAATTGATTCCTACTACCCCAAGTGCTACTAACAGTATTGATATGTGAACGACGTAACCTCCATATTTTTTCCTGTTATTAGAAATTAATTTAAAAAATGCATAAAACCAGTGAGTACCATTTTTAATTAAACTTCTTGACCCCCTAACCCATTCATAAATAATAGTTGATAAAACTAGCACAATCGATGATATAGCTAACGATGACATAAAAGGTTTATCAGAAGAAAAATAGAAAATTACAAATGCTATTGTTGCTATTATTGATGGATATAAAAGGTTAGTTTTAAGGTTCGAATTACTTGTACCTTTCCAAGATAAATTAGGACCTATGCCCATGATAAATAATAAAAGTAAAATAACTGGCCCATTTACAGCATTATAATAAGGAGCACCAACAGTTACGGTTTCATTGTAGAAAACTTCATTTATTAAGGGAAATATTAAGCCCCAAAGAGTTACAAATGTAATAGCAAGTAAGAAAAAATTATTAATTAGAAATGCAGCTTCTCTTGAAATTACAGATTCAATTTTATTGTCGCTATAAATTTTATTGTAATTAGCAATAAATATTAATGTGCAAAATAATGCACTGAAAACCATGAATCCCAAGAAAATATATCCTAAAGTTGAAGCAGCGAATGAATGAACAGATACAACAGGACCACCTCTGTTAATGAACATCCCAAATTGAGCAAGAACAAATGCTAAGAATATCAAAATAACATTCCATACTCTAAACATCCCTCTTCTTCTTTGAACAATTATTGAATGAATAAATGCTGTCATAACTAACCATGGCATAAGTCCAACATTTTCAATAGGATCCCAAACCCAATAACCTCCCCATCCAAGAATTGTGTAAGCCCACCAAGATCCGAGTAATAAGCCCACACCTAAAATGCACCAAACTAAAAGTGATGTTGTCCGAACAAAATCAAGCCCATTATTTCTGAAAGTACCTGTTAATATCATACTTGTTATTAAAGAGAAGGGGACAGAAATAGTTGCCAGCCCAGCCATTAATAGTGGAGGATGAGAAAACATTCCAGGATGAGCTAGCAAAGGATTCATACCTCTACCATCAGATGGTATATTTGATTGGAAAGTATCAAATGGATTAGCGAAAAATACCATTACTGAGATAAAAAATAATAAAAAGCCAGACATAATTGCTACAAGATGTGGTTCTGATTCAATCATATCTTTAGGTTTAAATATTAAAACTAATAAAATTGACAACGAAATAACCAAAGCTATATACAATAATGAACCTTCGTTACCAGCATACATAGCAACCCATGTGTATGCAGGATCCATAGAAAGGTTGCTGTGATTAAAAACATATTTAATAGAAAAGTCATTGGTAACGAAAGCATAAACAAGGCACATTGATGATATTAGAGTCGTAAAAAATGTAGAATATGCTGCATTTTTTGCACTAAGTTTAATTTGCGAATTATCTAATTTAGCACCAATAATAGACCCCACTATAGAATAAATACATAAATTCATAGTAAGTACTAGTAAACTTAGTCCAAGGCTTGAAATAGTCATTATGCACTATCCTTTGCTGATTTTTTTAACCAACCAGAAAATATTATAAATGCAACAGAAATAAGAATTAATGGAGCAATCCAAACAATTGAATTAGTGCCACTATTAGGTGGAGCCGAGAGAATTTCAGTGCCATATCTATCTTCAAAATACTTAAGTATTTCATCATCTGTTTTTCCGTCAGATATTTGATTATCAATTATGTTTTTCATGTCATTTGCTATAGAAGCCTGAGATTCACCTATAGTTTGCCCATCACAAACCGGACACATGATTTTTGAATAAAGATCATAATTTCTATTATTATTTTCATCAACATCTGATATGCAACTGATTGATGTAAATATCACAATAAGGATAAACAGATTTGATTTGATTTTTTTAAACATATAAAAATATTATATTAAAAATAAAATAATGGGCTTATTCTGAATATGATGCAAGACCGTTTTCTTCGTCAACAATGTAATTAATTACTTGATTCCTTTGATCGTCTGTGAAAACCCACAAGAAACTAGGCATTGGGCCCAAGCCTACATTGCCAGCTTCCATTTTTAACATATATTCAAGCCTATTCATCGCCTTATCTTTTCCTTGAAGTCTTTGAGATAAGTTATGAAGTTGTGGTACTGCTTTATAAGGACCCATTCCAGACCCAGGCACTTCGTCAGTTGGAGTAATTGCATAAAAGCTATCTTCAGAGCTTATATGTGGTGCAACAGTGCCATCCCCCATTCCTTGTAAACCATGACAAAAAGAGCAGTTTATTCTGTACAACTCAGAACCGTAATCAGGATCATAAACAAAATTAGGATCCATATTTAAAACAGTATATGACTCACTATTTCTTTCATCAGGTGTAATAAATTTTTGAGCAGTTTCGACCGAATCAAGCCTTGGCGGTTCTTGATTTTTGTAAGCTTGAGAATAATGCATTTCTGAAAAAATTTCTATTGGGTAAGTTCCTCTTTGAGTAATGCCACTTTGGCAGGTTGGGGCTAACAGGATTAAAGCTAATAGGCTAGCTAGAATTATATGAAATTTATTAAATTTAAAATTCTTATTTTTCAATTTATTTTCCTGATGATTTAATCTCCATTGCACCAGCATTTTTAAGTGCTTTCTCAGCAATATCTTTTTTATCTGTTGAACAAACTAATGAAACTCCTATCAGGCCTTCAGTAATTCTTGTGTCATAAACATTCATAGAAATGTCTGGAAGTCTTGACTCAAATAATATTCCAATTACTGTTGTAATTACCGCTGATAACATTGTCATTTCATACATAATTACAAGCATTGCAAAAATGGACAATATCGGTTTTCCACCTGTTATTAATGGGTACACAATTTGAGTAGATGTAGTTAAAAATACACTTAACGTCAATCCCATAATTGCCCCAAATAACGGAAACCTAAACAACCTGTGTTGTGGAACATGTTCTCCAAATGCACCTTCCGGGTATGGTGTCCCAGTTAATACGTCAAAATCATTTGAGTCAAAACCTGATTCATGCAATGCATCTAATGCGTCAGCAGCTGAGTCAGGATTATCATAAAGACCCAAGATACTTAAATTAGACATGATATACCTCCATCATTCTCTTATTACCATTGGGACAGTAGCTCTCCCAACTTTCATTTCTGTTGTAAATACTTGACTTTCTTTTGCTTCAAATAAAGGAATCAAAGGAAAGAATCTTGCAAAAAGAAGCATTAAGAAAGATACCCATGCAAATGACCAAACCATAATAATCCATTCAACAGGACTAGGCCAGTACCCTTCCCATGTATAAACAAATACTTGTTTTCTAGCCAATCCAGGAACAATAATTAAAAATCTTTCGAGCCACATTCCTACATTAACTAAAATAGTTGTCCAAAACATTATTGCAATATTGTTTCTGCATCTTTTAAATAACCAACATCCTACTGGAATAATATAACCAGTAACCAAGAAAGTTATAAATATTAAATTCCAAGGCCATGTAAATATTTGAAGTTCTCTTAACGCGATTTCAGGAGCATCTCTACCATAAAGTGAAAAGATTAATTCTAAGAATGTAAACCCAAGCCATGCAGTTGCAACTACAATTAACAGCCTTGCCAAAGCATCAAAATGTTCAGGCCTTATGTAATTATTCCATTTCCATAACCACCTCATTAAACACATCATTGTTACTACAGCTGACACGCCGGAATGCACTGCACCAATAACAAAGTAAGGAGCAAAAATTGTTGAGTGCCAACCTTCTACTGCAGGCGTAACAGCAAAGTCCCAACTTACAATTGAATGAACAGAAACGAAAATAGGAAGCATTAATGCGGATAGTAAGATTCCAGCAACAACTTGGAGTTGCCATTGACGAGGATTCCCTCTCCAGCCAAGTGCCAAAACAGTGTAGATTCCTTTTTTTATTCCAGTAGTCCTATCTCTAAGGATAGCTAGATCTGGTATCAATGCTACAAATAAGAACAATGTGCTACCTGTTAAATATGTTCCTATTGCAATTGGGTCCCAAAAAAGTGGTGACCTAACATTTGGCCATATTCCTCTTGCAAAATCATAAGGGAGCAACCAGTAGGCTATTCTCCATGGTCTTCCAGCATGCATTAAAGGAAAAAATAGAGCCGTTAATAATGAAAATACAGTAAGTAGTTCAGCTGCTCTTGTTACAGGTCTTCTCCATTCAGCTTGAGTTAATCTCAAAATTGCAGAAATCATAATCCCTGCGTGACTAATACCAACCCAGAATACAAAAGTTGTAATAAATAATCCCCAATAAACTGGTCTTGCTAATCCAGTTACTCCTAGTCCTCTATTAAACATATAAAGAAGAGTTGAAAAACCTATAACAACACCAATACCTAAAACACCCATAACAGGTAAATACCATTTTGGTGTTGCCAAATTACCATTCAATAATTCTTCATTTATTTGTTTTTCACTTAATATTCTTCTCTGTTGCATTTAATCTGGCTTTCCTACTGCATAAACTTCAGTTCTATAAAACTTTATATGCTTAGTTAATAAAATTGATTGATGTGTTTCCCAAATAGATACTATAGGCAGTAATCGACTCATCAATAAAAACATAAATATCCCCAATGAAATGAATCCAACAAATAATGTTCCATCTAGTAAAGTTGGCATTATCATATTATCTGGAATATCTTCAGCAGGAATATACCTTAAATGAATTGTGTCATCACCATATACCTGCCATGAAATGACAAATAATCTTATTCTGTCTAATACACAACCAACAAGTGTGATCACCGCAACAAGAACTAGCATAGGAGGATTTGTTCTTACAGGATTCCAGATGATGATCCACCAAGGAACAATAAAACTAAATAAAAATGCGCCAATGAACACCCACATATACGGTCCATTAACCAATATTTTAATGGTCATAACATTTATTTCTGACTTCCCGTACCAAAAAATCATAAATGCACAAATGAAAAAGTAAAACCAAAATATTGTTGCAGCAAACATTAATTTGGCAAGACCCCATATTTGGTCAATCCTAATTACATCTTCTAATTTGTAATATTTTCTTATCAAATATACAGCAATCATAATTGTAGCTATTCCTGACTGAATTCCAGTCATAGCGTGATACATGGGATATATAGCATCTTTCCATCCTGCAACAAGTTCCAAATTAAAGTTTATGCTGTAAAGAATATGTACAAATATTAAAAACATAAAATAAAAAGTGCTCATCATACCAATTCTAGCTCTTAAACTTATCCATTGGCGCTCTGTGCCAACAAAACCTCTTGATAATATTTTTGCAAATCTTTGCCTTCTTCCCTTTGAATGGTCTCTCATTGCAGCAAGGTCAGGAATAGATGAAACCCATAACATTCCAAGACCAATTAAAAATAGACCTACAACAGCGAGGCCAAAAAAAACATGCGGTGTATAGATATTTGCATCAAACCATATTGATCTTCTTCTGTACCCACCAACAACTAAAGGAGGCAAAGCAAATATTAATGGAAAAACCATCAATACACTGGAAAGCCCTGCTACAGTAAACATATTAGCAATCCTTGCAATTGGTCTGTGCCAATCAGCTTTGGCAATCATTGGTGCAATAGCAACCATTGGGGCAGTGGCAAAGACTCCGAAAAGCAATGAAACTATTGCAGAATAATATCCCCACGCAGATTTGTCATCAAAACCTTGAGCGATTTTAATTATTAACGATAGTATTCCCATTAAAGCTAATGCTCCAAAAAGGCCAAAAACAATTTTAAATTTACCGCCTAGATCATCGTTGGTTGTAAACACTAAAGATTTAGTGGCAGCATTGAATTTTTCTTGATTGTTTAATTCTTCACTAATGAGAATCCTCCTTATGACTACCTTCTCCATCATGTTTATCACCATGATGTTTATCTCCATGATGCGCTTCAATGTCTGGGTCAACTTTTGCAAGATACCAAACATTATTATTTGTTTTGAGATGATCAAGTAATGTGTAAGCCCTTTTATCATTTTTCATTTTATTAATTCTGCTTTCAGGATCTTTTTGGTTTCCAAACACTAATGCATCAGTTGGGCAGGCTTGAACGCAAGCCGGTAAAATATCGCCATCTACAACCTCCCTTTTATCCCTTTTTGCATTCCTTGTCCCTCTTCTAATCCTTTGAATACACATGCTACATTTCTCCATAATTCCTCTACTCCTAACTGTTACGTCAGGATTTAAGTGATTTTGAAATGATTCTGGCCACTCAGGTTCCCAATAATTAAAAAATCTCACTAAATATGGGCAACCATTTGCACAATATCTGGTTCCAACACATCTGTTGTAAATTTGAACATTCAATCCTTCAACTGTGTGGTAACTAGCGTAAACAGGACACACTGGTTCACATGGGGCATTATCACAATGCATACATAATATTGGTATAAATTTAGCTTTCACATTAGGAAATTCACCTTCCCAGTACCTCTCAACTCTTATCCATTCGATTCCTCTAGCATCTTTAAAGTTATCCTCTGTATTTATGGGAATGTTATTTTCTGATTGGCAAGCTATTACACATGCTTGGCATCCATTACACGCATCAATATCTACTGCCATTCCCCATTTAAATTTACTTTGCTTTTCAGCTACCATTAATGATCACCTTTCCCATTTGAATGTTCTTCTCCAAAATGATCCCCAAAAGTATGCTCAAGATGTTCTTCGTGAGCTCTATGAAACCCTTCTTCAGCAGTTTCACCTGGAGCCAAAGTTAATATAGGCACACCAGGTTCAATTTGAACTGCAGGAACATTACCCTCAAATTTGGATATTTTTTTACTTTCTTTAGTTTTAATAATTTGAACAGTTGTTGAATTCCACATTATGTC
>TARA_B100001115_G_scaffold145673_1_pt1 | contig 15357 bp, 13 predicted proteins | sample TARA_B100001115 | Tara Oceans TARA_B100001115 (sample SAMEA2622652) | marine metagenome | biome: marine biome (ENVO:00000447); feature: surface water layer (ENVO:00002042); material: "saline water (ENVO:00002010), including plankton (ENVO:xxxxxxxx)" | depth 5 m | reverse complement strand
CAACACCTGTGTCAAATTTTACGTCTGCTGTGAATGTTGTTTCTGCTGAAGTGTTTGCCGCATCTGTGATTCCGTAACCTGCTAAGGTAGTTGGCTTGCCTGTTAAACTTGCAAATGATTGTGCTGGCACACTTGTTAAGAAACTTGTTCCTGATATTGTTGCACCAGTAAAGTCAACACTTGTTGCACCAGTAAAGTCTACCGCACCTGTTGGTGCCATGTTGTTTAATGTTGCGGCATCTGTGATTCCATACCCTGCAAGTGTTGTTGGTTTGCTTGTTAAATCTGCAAACGCACCTGAGAATAAAGCCGTATTACCTGCAAGAGCAGTTGTGGCACTAGTACCTAATTGTAATCCGTCTGTGATTCCATACCCTGCTAGTGTGGTAGGAGTGTTTGTAAAATTAGCAAAGTCTAAATAATGACTTGCGGCCTGTCCACCTAAAGTTGTTGCTGTGATTCCTGTTAATGCACTACCATCTATTGCCGGCAGTGAACCTGTTAATGCTCCAGCACTAATAGTTCCTGCTACACCGTCAATCAATACAGTTGAGTCATCTGCTACAACAGAACCTTTTACGTTTCCTACAATGTTCTGTGCAGTAATTGTGCTTGTTGCAGAGTTAACAATAACTGTACTGTCTTGCCCCATAACATCACCAATGATGCTTTGTTGTATTGTAGCACCACCTTGATTAGAAATACCAGCTTGTGCTTCTACTGTAACAATTCTAGTATATAAATCTGTAAAGTTATCCTGTGTTTTGCTAAAGGCTGTTCTTATCGGATCACCATCACCTTTGTTTGCACTTGAACCTATGTTTATATTTTTCTGTGCCATTATACTCTACCTACTACCATTTCAATTACACCATGTCCAGGTTCTAAATGATCTTCTAATGCTTTACCAATCACTGACCCAACACTTGGATCAATTCCTTTAGCGGCCAATCCTGGGACACTTGAAGTCACAAGCATATCACCTTTGTGTATGATGCCTGCCACCTTGACTTTTGTTCTACCTTGTAATGCCACTGCTGTTACATGATCACCTTGTAAGTCGCTGTTCATTAAGTGTGCTGGATGTTCTGATACAACTCCTGCCACCCTTGTGTCTTTGTGCATTGAACTTTGTGTTACTTCTTTATCTCCGCCAAACACTAATACAGTTCCTACTTCATAGTCTGCGTCACCTAAATAATTTTCTGCCAAGTCAGCATAACGAGCCTGTGTTGCCGTACCACTGAATACAGTTGAGTAAATTGTGTTGTAACGTTTGGTTGCAGAACCTATCATGTAAGTGTTGTCTACACCTGGTTCAACTCCTGCCACTGTTGCTTTTAATACTGTGGCACCGTCTGCTACAAGTGAAATTTCACCTGCCGCACTATAACCTGTGTTTGCACCAATACCGATACCTGTTGAGTTTGCATCAAGTTCACCTGGTGCTTCAATAAATGAACTGTGTATCCAATCAACTGCTAATCTTGATTCACCTGCAAGTGCAGAGTTTGTTTGGAAGGAACCTTGTGTTACACCTGTGTTTCCAATGTTAACACTACCTGGAATGTTTATGGTTGGAGTAACAGTTCCTGATGATGTTAAGAATTGTGCACCACCTGGTGTTGTAAATTGTACTTCTGTTCCTGACGTATCAATAATTAAGTAACTGTCAACCTTCAATCCTTGCATTGACGCATTACCACTTGCGTCTGTTTTAACTAGAGCATTAGCGGCACCTGTTGTTGAAACAGTTTCTTGAACACCGCCACCACCTTGTACAACTTGTTGGAATGTTACTTCTGTTACATCACCTGTTGTAGAGTCTTGAACAGATCTTCCAAGTACAGTCTGGTCAGCTATGTTAATTAATTTTCTAAAGTCTAATGCACCATTGTCAATAGTTACAAAGCCATTGGTTGTATTAAATATTCCGCTATCAAAACTTGCAACACCTAAGTCATTTTGTGTAATGCCTGTTGCATTTGCTCTTGTAGTTGCCGCATTTAAATTTAATTTACTTTGTGCAATAGCGGCATTTGATTTAACATCAGCATTTATAATACTATCTGGGGCAATTTGTAAATCAAAAGTTGTACCTGTTCCTGTTCTTTCAGTTACAACATTGATGTCTGAAACAGCTTCTTCAATAGCAGTTGAAAATTCATGATGTGGTCCGTCTTTTGCCTGTGCAGTTATTGTACCACTTTGTGCAGATATAATATCAGCAGTTGTAAACACATTGGCAGTTGCAGTATAGGTTAATAAGTTTTCATTAACACCATTTCTTGTTACGTTTTGTACGTCTACAAGTGTACCAGTTGCTGTCGAATTGCTACCAGTGATTGTTTGACCTATTGTAAAGTTACCACCTGTTGCTACCGCAGTATAAATTCTAAACTTACCTGTTGTTACAATTAATTGATTACCTGCAACATTGTTTGATTCTAAATCTGTGCTTTCAAGTAAAGTATCACCTGCCGCAATCAAATTATCAACATAAGATTTTGTTGCCGCGTCTTGATTGTTTGACGGATCTGACAAGTTAGTAATTTTAAATCCACCTGCTGGTAGATTACCTGTCATTGATGTTGTTCCATCTCTTGCAAGTACACCTGGTCCTATTGGATTAGACTGTATGTTACCTGCATGGTTAAATCCTAATCTTTTGTTTACGTATCCTCTAACAGCTGATTCAACTGGAACTGCATCAGTGGCATTGTCAGCCATTGTATCATCTGCACTGAATTCACTAACAACAACACCACGTTTGAATCCAATACCGTCTAAGTTACTTAAGGCGATCGAAGCCGCAAACGTAACTGTACCAGTTCCTTGGTCAACTGTAAAGAATCTACCTACACGGAAGAATCCATCTTGGTCAGTACTTACATAGAATACTCTACCTTTGTCTCTTTCGTCTGTTTCTTTGTTTTGATCTTTTGTTTGACTTGGTGCACCAAAAGTTGAATTTGGATAGTTGGAAGTATTAAATCCTCCTGTACCAATATCTAAGAAGTCATGTCCAGTTGCTCTACAAGTTGAAATATTAACAGTGATGTTTGCACCTTCTGCCGATGCCAATCCTGCTCTCAATGTTACAACTGAATTGGTGTCAACAACCGTGCTATGTAATCCTGTTACGTTGCCTGATGTGTTAATATCTTTACCTGCAACATCTGTGATTGCAATAGTACCAAATCCAGATCTTTGTGTGTATCCTGTGATTTGGTGTGTTTTACCATCCCATACAAAAATCATATCTCCTGAATTTAATCTATCAATCTGTGATTGTGAAGTTATTGTAACAATAGCAATGACATCGTCACCTGCTGTGTTACCCATTGTAGTACCACCTGCACCTGCGTGTGTGTTTAATTGTGCATTGGTGTTATCAACAACAAGTTTTATATAGTTGTAAGGACTGTCAAATCTAATTGCTTTTTCAGTTGCAGTTAGAGCCGCACCCAAGGAGTCTGTTCCTGTAAATGATAATGTTCTGTAAACTGTTTCTGCTTCATCAAACACTAATGCAGAACTTGGTCTAGTTGTTGTAGATTGTACGCCATCGAATTCAAAAGTATTACTTGATCTAATCATTATTTTTTGTAGATTAGATAGTGTCGCTTTCAATCCTGTTGAACTTGTTGTGTTTGCACCCGTGGTTGCTAAATTTAGTTTGTAAACAGTATTGCTTCTTGTTCCTGTTGGAGGTGAACCAGGTTGTGTTGGTTGTTCAATAGTGGTTACTTCGTATCTAGTTGTGCCAATAAGACCTCCATGATCTATTTCTATTTCTGATCCTGCATTTGGAATATATTCTACGTCATATACATACACATACAATTGGTCAACAGCATGATTAAATGTTGCACCACCGTCATCATATATTCTGGCAGTTTGTACCATGTTGTCATTCAATGTAATTAGATCTGGTACTTCGTTTGGATCTGATCCTGTAGAAACAAGTCCATAGTTACCATAAGCATTGGAACCATTCAATGATCTAATTTCAGCACCAGTACCTGAATAGTAAGCCGCTTCATTGTAGTATGTAAATTGTGATACCAGTTCTGATAATGCTGTATTAACAGCGACAGTACCATAACCTAAATCATTAACCTGTGTAAAGTCGTTTGCCAACATACTTCTGTTTCCAGAAGTTTGTAATGTAATTGTGTATGGAGTGTTTAAAGTGTAGCCATTGTTACCACCTGATGTAGGATCTAGTAATAATGTTGCACTTCCATTTGCTTGATCATAATTTGTAACTGCATTAACCTGATAACGTTGTCCGTCTACATAGAATGGACAAGGTACCTGAGGTTTTTTAATTCTTAATCCTTCACCTGTTTCACTTTGAACGTTAATGCTGTATGCAGAATTTGTGCTTAAAATTTTAGTTCTTAGATTTCCTACGAAACCATCAATAAACATACCACCTGCAAAACGTTTCTTGTTAATGCTTTGTGAGAAACTTGTACAAGTTTGTGCATAAGGAGATTTAGTTAGAACTGATCCTTCTGGATCAAGCACCATCATAAATCCGCCATGTCCTTTGACTGTGATGTTTCTTAAGATTGTTGCATCGTTCATTAAGAAACAGTCCATGTCTTTGTTGTTCTTGGCTGTACTTGCTGAATTAGTATGATCGGTTAGATAATGATAACCGTAACTGCTTGACTCAAGTGTAGGTAGTTGTCCTAGTCCGTTTGCTATCACATCACCTAAGAAAGTAAATTCTGTGTTTGTTTTTGTGATAGACGCCGCTTCACCGTTTGTTGAATCAATTGTTTGTGTTGTAATTGATTGTAAAGATGAATATGCTGTATTAATTAAGATATAACTTCTAATGATTGTGCTTAACTGATCAAATGCCGCTTTGGTCTGTGCTTCTCTACCTGTGATGTTTGAACTTGTTCCATCATAGTATGTGTTTGCTTGATTCCAAAACTTTTCATTGCCACCATGTTTTAAATCATAAACTAATGCATCAATGACTTTGCCAGTATCAACTTCAAATTTTTTCTTGTCGTAACTGAATCCACTCCAAATACCTGAACCACCTGTTATCTGTGAGTCAATCCATGCAACCGTTTCGTCTTTTAGGTATTCTTTGTTTGCTACCAATAGTGCAGTTGCGTTTGGATTAGAAACAGTTTTTAAATTGATTGAATCAAATTCTGGTTCTCTGTAGAAGTACACACTTCTCCATTGTGAAGTGGATACTCCGTCAACTGGTTGAATAATTACACGTCTAAACTCATCACCTTTGATTGAAACACCATTGGACACTCTGATAGGAAAATGTTCATTGTATGTTCCTGATTCAACGTGTATTGTAATGTTTCTTGAGGATACCTTACTACCATATTCTAGTTCCTCTCCAACTGTGAATGTCAAAGGTTCTAACAATTCAACTTCTAATGTGTCATTAGTTGCACCAGCAGTGATACTAACAAGTCTACCTACTGCACCAGATGTTTTACCTATTACAAGTTTACCTGGTATAAGGTCTTGGTTGCTTGAAATGTTTTGATCTACGTAACCATTATTTCCGTTTGAAATTGTAATTGACCATGTGCTACCTTCTATTAGTTGTGGAGCAACAGCAATGGTTGGTCCTGTGATTATTGTTGAAATAATATCCCATTTGGCCGCTACTGCTGTCTGTCCTACAAGGTCAACAACCTGTGTGTTGTCTGTTGTTTGAACTGTTACGTCTGGATAAATCTTATTACCCAATGAACAGTTCCAAAGAATATTTGCTACCTGTATGATACTTCCTGCTACTGCACCGTGCGGTGTAGCAGTTGTAATTGAAACTATACCATTTATATGATCGTATGTTGCACTTGATACGTTGTGTGTTTGACCGCCAAATGTAACAGTACCACCGCTAACATAAGTGTGAGCATACTCTGGATTTGCACCTGTGTTTATTGTTAATGTTGTTGGTGATAATCCTAAAGTTCTAACTGCAAAACTACCTTGGTAAAGTGTAGTTTCCATAACGTTCGTAATAACTTTACCATGCAAGGCTTTTGCAAAAGTTATTGCCGCTAGTGTTTCTGTTCTTTGTGATTGTCTTGCAATTTGTCCACTTGCTGAACTGTAATATCTTAATCCTGCATTTCTACTGTGATAGTTTGCAGTTGTACCATCAAGCATATCAAGTACGATACTGTTTGCAATTTTACCTAGGTCGCTTCTGCACTGAACTCTATCAAACAAATAGTTTGGATAAGTTACGTTTAGGTAACTGATGGTTTCTTCTCTAATAAATCTTAAGTTTGCATCTGTTAATACTTTGACTTCTTCATAACCACTTGATGATGTTACACCGCTTGTTACTACTTGTGATTTACTTGCACCATTTCCGTATGTGATGTCTTGTCTGTATGGGCCAACTGTTAATGGAGATGTAACAATAATCTCTTCTGCTTTTGCCGCCGCGGCCGCTACTGATTTATAAGCATAATTCCATGCTCTACCTTCACTGCCAACAGGCACGTTTGCCATTGCATCATCACCTTTTGTGCTAACAAATAAATTTGTGGGTGATGCGTATGCTGAATTGTCTACATAGTATTTTGTAACTGCTTGTAAGTCTGTTTTACCATTTGGTTGTCCTGCACCTGCAAAAGATCCTGGGTGATCATTTAAGAACAATGCACCTGTCATTGAGTCGCCTTGGCGTCTTACTACTGACTCCCTTGGTAGTGCTTCTGACTTGATCCAAAAACCTTCTAGTGTTGAATCATAGTCTGCATCTGTCATTGTTTGTGTGCCAGATCCTCCTGACGCACTTATTTTTACTCTTGATGCATCATCATTGTTTTGTGCTTCTGATAGTGTTGAGTGAATGCTTAAACTTGTTGCAGTTACAAATCTTAGGTAATAAGTTGTGCCAGTTGTTAATCCTGTTGCATCTGTGCCTGTGGATTTGTATTTGTACGCAATACCATTTGAAGTTGTTGTAAATCCATGATTGGTAGATGTGTTTAAGTTACCATTTGAAAAACTTGCAATAGTAAAAGTATATCCTGAAGCATCTGCTGGTTCACTTCTAACTCTTATCTGTCCAGCCGCACCCGGAGAACCTGTTGAAGTTAGATATCTTGCATCTGCATAACCTTTTGAAATTACTAGATCGTCTATTGTAAATGTTGTGCCATGTGCGGTGTTTAAAGCATTAATGGCAGACTGTGAAATGTTTACGTTTGCAATACCCTGATTGGCCGCATTCAATGGACCACCTAAACTTGGAACAGCATCTGAACTTACACCTGCTGAACTGTTTGTGATTGTAATTGCACTTGAACTTTGTGTTACAGTGATACCTGTGCCACCAAGTAATGATTTCATTTCAAGGGCATCACCTGCCGCGTTTACTTGTGGTACTGTATTTGCAGTTAAGGTATCTGGAACATCACTTAAACTTCTAAATGATATCTGTCCACCTTGTCCAAATACCGCATAAAGTTCTGTAAAGTTTTCATTGGCTTTTCTAAACGATTCTCTGATACTATCACCAGTTCCGTCATTACCTTCAACACCAATATTAATATTTTGTCTTGCCATACTTTAAAATCCTACTGATTCACCACACCCGCAACTTGATGTTGCATTAGGGCTTTTAATATCGAAATATGATCCAAATACTTCTTTCTTGTAATCTATTGTTGTGCCTAGTAAGTACATAACACTTGCAGGATCAACAACAAATAATCCATTTTCTATCTTGATCTGCTCGTCATCTTTTTGAACATCATCTTCCAGACTCCACTCATATTTGAATCCAGCACATCCGCCACCTTTTAAACCTAGCCTAATAGCTGGTTTATTGTGTTCTTTAAGCATAGTTGCCATATGTTGCTTCGCCTGTTCTGTTAAATTCACTATTGACATAACATCTCTCTTTGTATTATTTATCCTTTCGTTTATAATCCGAATGTAAATTACTAAATACTGTTGTTATGTTTAAAAGAACAGAACGCAAGATACAATACTTTTTACGCAAGGGTAAGAAGGGTCAACACCACACTTACAAAAGAAAAAAGACTCTGGTGGTATTTCAATGCGATAATTGCCATGTTGAGTTTCAACGAGATAAGGGTAAAGTAGATCCTAAAAGACTAACAGATGATTATACCCATGTATGTCCAAAATGTGACCCTAAAAGATTTGCACAAAAACAGGGTGTTAGGCAACGTAAAAAACTTAATATGAGAATAGATAGTATGATTGACATCACAAGTATATGATGTCAACCACACAGTTCGGCGATATTTCGTTTTACCGCTCTACGCAATTAATCGTGACACGTATGTTTATTTTTCTCTTTTATAGATAGTCCAGGCGCCATAACCGATGGCAATATAAGCCGCTATTTTGGCTAGTGGTCCTGCTATTAGTACGATAACACCCATGGCGATCAGCATAGCACCGTCCCATGATGTTCTTTCATCGAGTCTTGATTTGACCCAGTCGATTGGATTGATCATAAGTTTCTCCTATTGTAATCTATTGTTAATTACTTCCCAATTGATTATCTTCATTGAGTTAAGTAGATATTTCTTTTTGGCATTTTTACCTTCTTTGGTATAGTCTGAAAAAGAATGTTCCCACATATCTATAGGCATCAGTATATCTGTTTTATAAGATTGATTAGGAGTTGTTTTGAGTTCGCCTTTTCTTGAAAGGTAAACCCAACCTGACCCCATAATGCCTGTAGCTGTCTTAACTAGTTCTTCTTGGAAATTTTTATAGTCACCAAATTTGTCATTAATTAGTTCCAAAATAGAACCCTTTGGTGAATTAGATCCTGCTGGTGCTTTGAGCTGACTCCACCATAAGTTGTGCAGTTTTGCTCCACCATAATTAAATTTAGGATCACCTTCGCCCTTGTTGTATCTATCAACGTAACCTTTGGAAAGCACGTTGTAATGATATTCAACATTGTCTTTTGATAACACAGGAGCCAAATCACCTGTTTTGTAAGGTAATTTTTCAAGAGTCAAAGACTCTTCTTTCGCTTCTGTAAGTTCCATGATTATCATACAAGTATTTATTGTGATTATACTAACAAGGACAAAGTCTGGTGGACTTTGCTCTGTCATAAACCTGTCTTGATGCTAGGTTTTTTGCTTTGGATTCGCACATGATGTCTGCAATATCCCAAAAGCTCAATGCCCAATCGTTCAATACATCATTGTTGTACCAATCCGAATGAGCTCTTAGTTTGGCTTTTTTGTAACCTTGCTCAATAAGTTTATCAAAATTAGGTTTGCCTTCAATGTCTTTGATGTATTCTTCTCTGCTGATGGAATAATGTATCACAGGTCTAACACCACGCCAACTATCTTTTATGCGTAGAAATCTATCGTCGGTTGGTTCAATATATTCACCCGTTTTGACCCAGTGATGGTGTATGTCAAGAACGAGGGCGAGGTCCCTACACAGTTCAAGACTAGCTTCGATACCCCACGACATTTCGTCGTTTTCAATCGTAATAGTGTTTCTCGCTTCTTGAGATAATCTTGGCAGGACGGCTTGTATACCGGCTGGACCTTTCCTACCCGATATGTGGACATTGATTTTAAAGTCTTGGAATGTTTTGCCGTATCCCATGTATCGTGCCATAGTTGCATGATATTCGAACTCCTCTATACTTCTATTTACTATATCATCACTTTCAGATGCAAGGACAGTAAATTGTCCTGGGTGCATACTTAGACGCACACCTTTGCTTCTTGCAAGTTCACCTATTGGTGCAAAATGTTTTTCGCAGTAGTCAATGACGTCTGGTTTACTCCAAAAGTATTTCCATGTTGCTTCAGTGGCAACAGGCAACACAGGAGATGAAATACGCACCATACGTAATGGCTCTGGTTGTTTGCTTACATACTCAACAAGATTGTAAACGGATTTGATGTTGTGTTGCATCAATTCCCATAGCTTGTCTTCAGCTTCTGCCTTGTGTTCGTTGAGCCAACGCACAGTTGTTGCACGGCAGTTCAACGGTTGTTCATGCTCTTTCAATATCTTAGGCTTAAGATTCTGATCAGGGTGCATATATTTACAGGCAAAGCCTATACGTTTAAGCATCTGTGTTTTCTTTCCTTGCTAGTATTTTGTTAATTGCTTTTGCTCTATTTTTTACAAGTTTTGTATAATCAGGATTTGTACTCCATTTGTGTAATTGATCAATCAATACATCAATGTTATGTTTGCCTGACTCTTGTTGCTCTGCTCTGATAGTTCTAAAGTCTTCATACACAGGCAATCTGTTTATAATATCAATCATGTCCTTGACAGACAAGCATTTTGTTTTGTATTTCTTTACACCCCATACTGCATCTGGATTTGCAAGTGGCTTCATCTGTGGAACATTTTTGCTCCATGTTCTTATACCAAATAGATTGTTGGCTTCATGGGCAAATCTACTTTTACCATATCCTGTTTCTAATACTGCCATTGCAATTATAATATCTCTGTGTATTCTTTTTTCAGGTTCTAAATGTAAATTCAAAAAGTCAATGCATCTACCTACACTTTTTACAAACTGTATGTCTGTTTTGTATTCAATGCTGGGTTCAATAAATCCATAACTATTCCATTCAGCAATTAAACTTTTTTCATACTTTTCTTTTAGTTTGCCTTCAATATAAAAGTTGGGTTTGAATGTTCCGTACACGAATGTAACCGCCATACCTAATACTGCGATTAGTACATACATCGCTACACGAAAAGCCTTTGTTTTAATAAATTTTTTCATATATCTCCAAATAGTATGTGTAAATTATATAAGATCTAATTGACTTTGTCAAGTGGTTTATCGCCAGTTTTCTTTGCACCAATCGTCTATGCAATCTTTTGGATTTGGATCTCCATGAAATACGGCAATACTTGTATCTTCCAAAATAGTTGGTGTACCTTTGAGTGCAAAGTTTCTTTTGCCAGTTGCTCTACTCATTTCTGGTCTACCACGCATTTCCCATTTGTAGCTTTGTATCCATGAGTCAGGCCAAAATTCAAAGTCAGTACGTACATTGGCAAACAACCAATCTTGATCTCCATGATACCTTGCGGCATGATATTTTGGATCTTGCATAAAGGATTCATAAACTTGTTTGTGTTGTCCAGTACCGCCTTCTAGTCTGAAGATGCTTGAATTCATTCTATCCCAATTTGATTGTATGGATCTATTGAAGTCTCTTATCACACAAAATTGTCCTGGACTGAAAGAAAACAACTTATCAATGTTTCTAAATATAATAACATCAAGATCCATGTAAAGCATTGTGCCATTCAATCCCAAGCCGGGATTAAAAAACATAGGTTTGTACCACCAACCTTTTATTTCTGGATGTACAGGAATTGGTCTTATCTCAATACCGGCGTCAATGCCTTGTGCATCTTCTGTAAAGCACACAAAATTTATTGGTATGGTTGTGTGCCGTTTGACCATGTTGTGCAGAACATTTACATACTCCGCTGAATACTTGTCTCCGTGTTTAAGACATACAACATAATTTGGTCTCATCGGACCCTCCATTAATTGTAAGGTGAAACTGATTGATTAGGAACTTTGTTCATAAAGTTTGTAGTGTGCATTGCCTTTGCAGGGTTGGCACCTAAACTTAATGTTACTCTTGGACCCATAGGAACTGATTTGTGTCCATACAACCTTGGAATGAATATTGCATCACCACATTTCAAATGATGAACTTCTTTTTCTGTGTTGTTTTCATTTGCAGTCACAAACACAACTTCTCCATATCCTTGTATCAACAACACAGTTTCATAATCTCTGTGTATGTGTACACTATGATGCCCATCGCTAAAACTAAAAAAGAAACTTGCATTGAAGATAGTTTCAGTATCAATCCTTTGATAGTTTTCTTGGAACTCTAAATGATAAGGTTTTACAACTGGATCCATTTCAACACCTGGTAAGTGTGCTGATCCTTTCAGTATTTCGTCTTTGTTGCTGATGGCCGCACAGTATTGGTTGGCTTCAAGCATTGTGTGAAAGTTTATATTTGTTGCTTCTGGAAAAGCACCTGTCCACATCTTAGGAACATTCTTTTCTCTGGTAGCATTTAGTTCTGCCCAAAAATTTCTTCTATCCTTCGTAAATTGCACTATTGGCTCCATGTTCTGCACATTCAACTTTTACAACATAACACCTATTGTCTGTTGCTTCTCTTATAAGTTTGTTTGCAAAGTTAAAGGCGTGTTCGGCAAATTTTTCTGCACCCACACCATCCATAATAACAATACTTGCTAGATCCATTTCTTCTAGTTCCTTGAACTTGTCCAAGTGTGGATCATTTTTATCTAAAACTAATTTGTGATCAAATGAATCTTCCAACCATTTCTTCAACGGCTTCAATCCACCAAAGTCAACTGCCCAGTTCTTGTTATCTAATTCATCACAACCAAAAGTAAATGTAAATGCAAGACTGTATCCATGTAATAAATGACAATGTGAATGATCTGCATTTGGTTGTCTAAAGACTGCACTCAACCCTATGTTGTGTCCATAATGTTTTGTACTATAATGTTTGCTCATATTTTTCTCCAATTAATAACGGCGGAGTATTTAAAGAGGGTCGACGTTGTATAAGTCCTCATAATGTATAATTATATAACCTTTCAAACAAAATGTCAACTTGTTTTATGGTATGTATTAAAACTTATTGTAATTCGTTTGTCCGTTTTGTTTGCCAAACTATGATGATATAACCAACTTGGAAATAATATCAACATACCTGGCTTTACATCAAACTCCATTGTGTCTGCTGTAAATTCTGTTGCCTTGTTATGTATCTCTGCCATTTTTGGTCCAAGTATTGGACTGCTGAAAACCAAAGGAGCACTATTGTCATCACAAATAGGATAGTATGCACCACTCACCACACTCAATTGATGTCTGTGTGGAGCAACGAATCCTTCCTGCCCTTGATAGTTTACCCAACTCATTATCATTTCAACCTTGTCAAGTCCAACTGTTTGACAGTATTCATCAACACATTCCATCATTGTTCTTTTCAATACAGGAAGATGTATTGTGTTTACAAAATCTAAATCCTTTTGGCTTGATGTTTTTCCTATTCCTACGTCTTCTGGCCATTCCGTAAGCTCGTTAAATTTTTCTATGTAATTTAATTCGTTAGGTTGTATGTCTATATTGTAAACTTGAACCAGTGTAGGGAAAATTTTGTAATCGGCTTTCCTAAATGGGCCATCAATCAGATTTGCTTTCATGTGGCTCTGTCCTGTAATCTCTTATGGTTTGAAAATGATCTCTATCAGCTCTTCTGATAGTGTTGAAACTAATTGTGTATCTTTTGTCAGCACCATTTGGTGGTACACTATGCCTTAACCAACTTGGAAACAATACCAACAATCCAGGTGCTGGATTGAAATCAATAAAGTATTGATTGTATTGTGTTTGGTTGATGTTGTTCATGTTCATTTGATATGGTTGCAAAGGACTTTCAAATATCAAAGGAGAACTTTGGTCATCACATTTAGGATAGTATGCTCCACTGATCACACTTCGTTCATGCCTGTGTGCATTTACTGATCCACCCTTGTACAATGTGTTGAACCAACTTGTAGATAAAAGTGTGTAATCTATTCCTGCTTCTTGACAATAAACGTCACAGCATTCTTGAATTGTTTTCCAAAGGTCAATTAGTCTGATGTCATTCAAAAACATTTCATCACCAGTGATGTAACTGCTTTGACCTTCATGTACCAATGCATGATCTCCTGTTCTTTCCCAGGTATCAATCATGCTCATTACTGTTTCTTCACTTGGGTGTCCGCTCAAATCAAAACTAGATACTAGTGTTGGAAATGCCGGGAAATGTCTTGCTTCATACCTCATTAAATTCTTCTGTCCTTTTGCTTGTTACATTATTAATTATCTTGGGCCAAGGCTTTTTATTGTAATAAATGAACTGTACATCAGGAGAATATTCAAATACCTTGTTCATTTGATATATCCAATAGCTTGGATCCACTGGCCTACTGCCCACATCTGCATAGTTTTTGGTTCCTGCATATACATTGTTCACTGACTCTCCATGATCGATATCAAATCCTATCATGTGTACAGGCTGTTTGAATTCGTAACACAACCTTGATGCCAATAAAACTGCGAAAGGACCACTGCCCCAGTGCCATGGATCATCTGGTCTCGTGTCACCTTTGTATGGCAAGTGTGGTACAGTTTCAACATCTTTGAATTGATCAACCCAGTCTGATCTTGTGTAGATAGTGCCTTTGTAATTGTTTTCCTGGGCTTCTAAAACCATGCGTCTATCACAGCATATCAAATGATGCACATAATGGTCCCTGTATAATGCATTACAGCCTATCTTTGTGCGTGGATATGCGTCTATATTTAGGTCTAATCTACTTTCTCCGTTACCAATAACAAGCATGATACTTTATTTAATAAATACAGTATAGCTAAAGGGCAGAACAGATAATGACAGCATTTTACGATTTTTTTAGAAAAGTTAAACTATATACACCTGACGGTACACTTTTAAACACCATAGAGGCTGATAGTGTAACTGACAGTATAGAGTTTATGGCAGGTGAAGGAGTACGTTGGAATAACGTAAACGACTCCACTGTTGATGGTTTTATATTTGACGTTAAGTATGACTTTGCAGTACCACCAGCTTCTACCACATTAAGATTATCAGATGTCAATGGCAACAACAAAGACATAGATTTAGTGGCAGGTGGTAACATGACCATCACCAGAGACAATTCAGGACAAATCACAATCGCGGCTTTGATTGGTGGTGTCAGCAAAAGCATCAGCAACATCACACAAACCAATCCAGTAAGAGTAACTACCACGAACGATCACAACTTTACAGAAGGTACTCCTGTGACCATAGTTGATGTTGTGGGAATGACCAATGTAAATGGTAACGAATACTTCATGAATGTCATTAACGGCACAACATTTGATTTATACACAGATGATCAATTGACAACAACCTTAGACGGAACTGGTTTTAGTGCTTACACTTCAGGAGGTGTTGCTACTGCTGACTATGGCGGAGCCAAACAGGCTTTCAAAACAATCAGAGTATCAGGACAAACTGATGTCGTGGCAGATACCATCACAGACATACTAACATTGGAAGGTGGTACAGGAATTGATATCACTACCACAGCAGGCACAGACAAGGTATCCTATGCCATAGATTCAACTGTTGCTACATTGACAGGTTCACAAACATTAACAAACAAAAGCATCAGTGGTTCAGGCAACACACTTACAGCCATTCCTAATAGTGCATTGGTAAACAGTGGTAT